>OLGX01000500.1_pt1 | contig 12526 bp, 10 predicted proteins | sample 1609451 | NCBI WGS metagenome assembly OLGX01 (sample SAMN05416834, study PRJEB24817) | seawater metagenome | isolation source: Sea water | place: Canada:Atlantic | collected 2013-07
CGAGATAGCGTAGCGTCTCGTGGGCTCGGAGATGTGTATAAGAGACAGATCCATGGCAAGAGCCTACTAAGCAAATCTGGACGATGACGGTTGACCCAGAAGATGCACCAGATGCGCCAGAGCGCGTCACGCTTTCTTTCAACGAAGGTGAACTTACTCACGTTGACGGTGAAGCCTTATCGCCTTACCAAGCATTAGTTAAGCTAAACACAGTGGCAGCTGCACACGGTGTTGGCCGTATCGATATTGTTGAAAACCGTTTGGTTGGCATGAAGTCTCGTGGTTGTTATGAAACACCAGGGGGCACGGTAATGCTTAAAGCATACAAAGCCCTTGAAACGATGGTGCTTGATAAAGCCGCGCTTAAATATCGTGAGCAAATTGGCCTTGAGTTCTCGCACGTAATGTACGACGGCCGTTGGTTCACTGCCTTAAATGATGCCCTACTAGCGGGCGCAGAATCTTTCGCTAAGAAAGTGACTGGCGACATCGTAGTGAAACTTTATAAAGGTCAGGCGACCGTTACACAACGCCGCTCACCTAACAGCCTTTACTCTGAAGATTTTGCTACCTTTGGTGCAGATGACGTTTACGACCAAAAACACGCTGAAGGCTTTATTCGCCTGTTCAGCCTTTCAAGTCGTATTGCTGCATTAAAAAATCAAGGTTAAGGAGTAACACATGGCATTGTGGGGTGGTCGATTCGAATCAGGCGCTAGTAGCATGTTCAAGCAGGTTAACGATTCGTTGCCGTTTGACCAAGTGATGGCAAGCCAAGATATTCAAGGCTCTATTAGCTGGTCTCGTGCACTGCAAAAAGCAGGTGTACTAACCACAGACGAACAAGCACAACTTGAAGGTGCACTTAGCGATTTAAAAGCGAAAGCTGACGCGGGTGAACTAGACTTCAACGCTTCTAGCGAAGAAGACATTCATAGCTTTGTTGAGTCTGCACTTATTGAGCAACTTGGTGACATTGGTCGTAAATTACATACGGGCCGAAGCCGTAACGATCAGGTAGCTACAGATTTTCGCTTGTGGGTACGTGAGCATATTGCGTCACTTCGTAGCGATGTAGTGGCCGTTATTCGCTCACTCCTTAATGCCGCAAGTCGTCACCAGGAAGCCATTATTCCTGGTTACACCCACTTGCAACGTGCTCAGCCTATACACTTCGCTCACTGGTGCTTAGCGTATGTTGAAATGTTCAAGCGCGATTTAAGCCGCTTAGACGATTTAAAAGTACGTATGAACCAGTGCCCTCTAGGCTCTGGTGCGTTGGCTGGTACAACTTACCCGGTTGATCGTCATGCTATTGCCGAAGAACTGGGATTTGACTCTCCGTGCTTAAACAGCCTTGATGCTGTTTCAGATAGAGATTTCGTACTAGAGCTATTGTTTGTCGCGAGTACCAGCATGATGCACTTGTCTCGCGTGGCTGAAGACATGATTTTCTATAACTCTGGTGAAGCGGGCTTCTTGCAACTTGGCGATAGCGTAACCTCTGGTTCTTCACTCATGCCTCAGAAGAAAAACCCTGACGCATTAGAGCTTATGCGCGGCAAATGTGGCCGTGTATTCGGTTCACTACAAGCCTTGCTTGTGACTATGAAGGGCTTACCACTTGCGTACAACAAAGATATGCAAGAAGACAAAGAAGGCGCTATCGACACGGTAAATCAATGGCATATTTGTTTGTGTATTGCTACCGAGGTGCTCGATTCATTGCAACTTAATGAAGACCGTTGCCGTGAAGCTGCCACACAAGGCTTTGCTAACGCGACTGAGCTTGCCGACTACTTAGTAGGTAAAGGTATTCCGTTTAGAACGGGTCATGATATTGCCGGTAAAGTGGTGCTAGAGGCCATTGAAGCAGGCTGTGCGATTGAAGATTTACCATTAGAAAGCTTGCAAGCAGTATGCGATAAAATTGAAGACGATGTTTATACCGTATTGCAATTAGAGTACGGCGTAAATCAGCGCAATATACTAGGTGGCACTAGCAAAGAAACAGTGACTAAAGCACTGTATCAAGAGCTAGAAAACCTAGATAAGCAAGGGTAATCACATGGTGCTTGCCCATCATGACGGCGTTAAACTTTTCAGAAGTTCACTGCCATATATCAATGCTCATCAAGGGAAAACCTTTGTTTTGATGTTCGGTGGCGAAGCCATTGAACATCAAAACTTCCCCAATATTATTCATGACATTGCCCTGCTGAATACCTTGGGTGTTCGCGTGGTAGTGGTGCATGGTGCACGGCCGCAGATTGATCAACGTGTTGCGCTTCGCAATATTGAAGGTCGATTTGAACATGGCGTGCGTATTACCGATAAGCAAACCCTAGAGTGCGTTAAAGATGCCGCAGGCTCTGTGCGCTCACAGGTAGAAGCCTTACTTACCATGGGACTACCTAATTCACCGATGCACGGCGCACAAATTCGCGTGTGCTCAGGTAACTTGGTCGTTGCTAAGCCTATGGGCGTAAGAAACGGTATTGATTTTGAGAATACCGGCATGGTGCGTCGAATAGATACCACGGGTATTAATGACCACCTGAACGATGGCTCTATTGTGCTGCTCTCCCCTATGGGGTATTCCGCTACAGGGGAAGTATTTAATCTTTCCCATGAAGATGTAGCAACCCAAGCGGCCATTGCCCTTAAAGCTGACAAGCTTATTGTTTTCTCTAACTTAGACGGTATTTACAATAGTGAAGAAAAGTTACTTCGCACTATTGAGCGCCCTCAGTTAGAACAGCTTATTTTAAGCGGTAATATTACTACTGAAGATACGGTGTTAAAGGCGTTAACCACCAGCGTAGCAGCTGGTATACCTCGTGCGCACTGCATTAGTTACGAGAAAGACGGCGCGTTGCTGCAAGAGCTATTCACCCGCGATGGTACAGGCTCGCTGGTAATGGAGCACCACTACGAACAACTTCGTGCCGCGACTATTGACGATGTGGGCGGCATTTTAAAGCTCATTAAACCGCTAGAAGAAAGTGGTGTGTTGGTAAAACGCTCACGTGAACGCTTAGAAAGTGAAATCAATCAGTTTATTGTGATTGTTCGCGATGGCATGATCATCGCGTGTGCGGCGCTTTACCTTTACCCCGAAGATGGCTGTGCTGAGTTAGCCTGTGTGGCTACCCACCCTGATTATCGTGGTAAAAATCGTGGTGAGCGAATTTTAGATGAAGTTAAAATACGCGCCCGCGAAGCGGATATCAATCGTGTATTCGTACTTACCACAGTGACTGCACACTGGTTCTTAGAGCAAGGTTTTGAACACGCAGATATTAGTGCTCTGCCTGAAGTGAAAAAAGAACTTTATAACTTTCAGCGAAACTCTAAAGTTTTCACCTTAAACATTTAGTAACGTTATAGCGCGCTAAAGTGTTAGCGCGCCGTTTTTTAACACAGAAAATTACTAATAACTATCAGTTATTTAAAACAATATTCTCGACAAACAGGCTAGGCTGAGATAACGTTGACGATAGAATAATTACTCGGTTATATGTAGTGTTTAATCGTTGCAGTACGTTACTCAAACGTTATCTTCTTCTTGATGCAGAGCATGTTCGCGCCCCAGACGCTGATACATGGAAGCTTAGCGTGCTGCGAATTATCCTTCTTATCGGTGTTACCCTAACTTCAGCCATCGTACTGCACTCTTCTTATGCTGCCTATCAAAAGGGCATGTATTACGTGTTGTATCTTACCATCGGCTTTTCAGCATTACTTTACGCCACACTGGGGCTTCGTAAAGGTCAAATAAAACTCGCGTCAGCCAGCCTTACCCTCACTATTGTATTAGCCGGGCTATGCATACTTTTCTTCACGATAGATATTGCCTCGGCTCGTTACGGCTTACTATTTTTCTTCACGCTTCCCATTATTTTACGGCTATTTTATGGCAATAAAGCTGCCATAATCGGCATGTTTTTGAACCTCATTCCTTTTGCGGTACTAATAAAAAACCAGCCAATTGCTCCACTTTTCGGCATCGACATCACGTTACCCGACACTCACACCTATTTAAGTTCGCTAATATTCATGTTTTTTAATTTTTGCCTTCCCATGGCAGTGATTCGCGTGATGACATCATTGGAAAGTCAGTCATCGTTAAACTTGAAGCAAACGAAAAAGATGGAAAAACTGGTAAGTCGCTATCAAGAAATTTTTAACAACGGCGGCACCCCTTCCCTCTTTTGTGATCAACAAGGGAAGATATTACAAGCGAATAAAAGCGCTCGAAAACTGATTAATCAATTACCAGAACCCTGCCATTATATTCATCAACTTTTTGAACTAAATGAGCCACTAAGTGCAGGCCATCGGCAAAAAACACATATATCGGGCAATCCACAGGCCACCTTTGAGCTTCAATCAGCTAGCCTTCAGCATCACAAAAAGCAATTAATTCATTGCTTCGACGTATCTGAAGCAACGGAACATGACCGCAAGTTCGACGCATTTAGACGCCAGCATTTTGAAAAGCATTATTACGATGAACTCACCGGTTTGCGAAACCATCATTATTGGAACAGCAGTGTCAATCAACCTGTACCGGCAAACACGCAAGCGGTCATGCTAAAACTGGCAAACTTGCGTGACATTAATTTGCAGTATGGTTACACCCAAGGTGATAAAGCAATGGCCCGATGTGCAGCGCAGATACAAAGTGTGCTGCCCGCATCGGTGAACGTATATCGATTACCTGGCGCTAGATTTCTGGTCTCAAGTCAACATGACTCCCGCAAGTCCAAAGACTTTAATACTTGGCTTCGGAATAAGCTTCCCCGCACTATTCAGATTGATGACAATTTCGTAAAGCGAACTCAAACACTAAACTGGCTGGGCGGTTTTGTACATGTGAGCACCCCCCAGTCTCCCTCTCAGGTTACTGAGTCTTGTGCCATTGCCTTAAGCCAAGCCAGTAGCGACAAAGATTTCAGTCAGTTCGATAGCAACGTAGTAAAGCTTATTCGTAAAGACACGCAACACAGAGACAAGGTAAAGCGGTTACTCGACAACCGCTGTTTAGCGTTATGGCTACAACCTCAGGTTTCAATTGATAATGCAATTGTAGGTTTTGAAGTGCTTGCTAGGCTCAAAGATGATGAAGAAAATAAGATACTTCACCCTTATCAATTTCTTCCTGTTATTGAAAAGAACAACTGGCACATTCTCTTTACCCAAAAAGTGCTTGATAACACTATTGAGCTTATTGAAAACTGGCCAAGCAGTATTCCGCCAGTTCCTGTGGCTATAAATTTATCGGGCCCTGAACTCCTCAGTGATTTGTTCTACGAAAAATTACTGCGCCGCTATTCAGAGAGCGCATTTTTACGAGATCGCCTGAAACTGGAATTGACAGAAACGTCGGTATTGGCGAGCCACCAAGAAACAAAACGCAGGCTAACTTCATTGGCCAATGTGGGCGCGACTATTATTATTGATGATTTTGGAACTGGCCATGCGTCACTGTCGCAACTTATCGATATGTCTGCATCGGTGTTGAAAGTAGATAGAGAATTCATAGACCGGATAGATAGCTCAGAACGTCACCGTAAGATTGTTCAAATGACAATAGAGTTGGCAAAAAGCCTAGATATGCAGACCATTGCTGAAGGAGTAGAAACTCAAGCTCAGCTTAACTTACTTGTCGACATGGGCTTCACACTTTTCCAAGGGTATCTGTACGGAAAACCAGCCCCAATTGAAGCATGGCAGGGAATGGACAAGGCTATTACTGTAGGAAAACCTGCCGTTTAATAACAGTCTATAACAAATTTAAATACCTATTCTCTTGCATTTTCAAGCACTCCTCGCTTTACTGGTAAGACCAGAAGAGCGAGAATGATAGATGATCAAAGATATCAGCGTTACCTGTGAAGACAGTACTCACTTAACCGCAACACTCTACACACCGAAACGCGCTATTAAAGGCGCAGTAATGATAGCGCCTGCCACGGGAATTAAGCGTCAGTTTTACGCGGCGTTTGCTAACTATCTTTGTGAGCAGGGTTTTGGTGTGATTACATTTGATAACCGGGGTATTGCTGAATCGTTAAAAGGTAAGATTAAACACAGTAAAGCGTCGCTAGTCACCTGGGGGCAACAAGATATGCCCGCCGTTTTAGAAACCCTAAAAATACACTTCCCTAAGACCCAATATTTTTTAGTTGGCCATAGCGCAGGTGGGCAACTTTTAGGGCTAATGCCAAACGTTAACGACCTTACTGCATTTTGTAACTTCGGTAGCTCTTCAGGCAGCTTACGTAACATGCGAGCAGGTTACTTGCTCAAAGCGCACTTTTTCATGAATTTCTATATCCCTTTGAACAACTTACTTTTCGGGCACACTAAGTCTCACTTAGTCGGCATGGGTGAGCCCTTGCCTAAAGGCGTAAGCAGACAGTGGCAAAAGTGGTGTAATGGTCAAGGGTATGTGAAGGAAGCCTTTGGTAAAGAAGTACTCAGGCACTGGTATGATGATATACGCCTGCCATCTAAATGGATATTGGCCACCGATGATGACATAGCAAACTTGTCGAATGTGAAAGACATGATTAGTGTCTTTCCAGAGCTCGAAGCGGATATTCGTCTGCTCAACCCCGATGACTATAACCTTGCAGAGATAGGCCACATGAAGTTTTTCTCAAGAAAATGTCAGACATTGTGGCCTGAGGTTAGTGATTTTCTATCATCACATAGTGTATTGTCCGCGTCCGAGACTCAATCCCCTGTAATATGAACCCAGTCTCTGCAGTATAATTTCCACAGAGACTGGGATTAAGCTTATCTAGTCGCAACTATCTGGGCTGGTGTGATTACCAAGGGACTAGGCTTGATCTCACATAAATAGAACTATTGGGGGCTATAAACTAGCCCCTCGCTGGCAGGCACAAGCCCATTGCAAATCGACTCAAAATCGCTCGCTAGGCTGTCAATACTACGTTGGTTTTTGACCGTTAACCACGACGCAGTCCACATCATAGCTTCTTTAACAAAAGCCCCGCTCCTAGCGTGAAACACACTCGCACCTAACTCAGCCATTCTGGTTTGAATATGTGCAGGGGCAAAGAAAAACTCATCTTCCTTATCAGAGGTCTCCAAAGTGTTTGATGGGGCCTCATCGGCTTTAGCATCTTGCCAATGGGTTAATCCCACTTGCACATAGCGCATTAGATCATCGCCAAGCCTATTCTTAAGCCGCAGCTTTATCTTATTGTTGCCTGACATATCTACTACAATGCTGGATTTGCTGGCGATGTCATCTAGGTTGTCGTAACAAACCACTTGATGGTAAACATCTAGTCCTTCAACAAACTTTTGGCTTTTACCTGAAGTCACACCTACTACGTGATAGTCATCTTTTCTAAGGGCATAAGCGAACCCTAAACTGGTTTTGCTTGATGCGCTTAATAGAATCACTTGTTTAGGTTTAGGCATATTGCACTGGTCAATTAAATCCCACAGACAATAAGACGTAATATATAAAGGCCAAAGTAACATTTGCAGACTTTCGCGGTGTGTTTGCATTTCGTCAGCATGACTATCTAACGGGCGATACAGATTATATCCCTGTGGTAACGGCCTTCTATGCGCGCTGGTATCAATCAAGTTGTTTTGAGCAAAGGTGACAGAGTCCATATGAAGGTGTGTTGCAGGCGGGAAATACCCAAAATAGCGACTGCCTATGTCCACACCTTCTACACTAGATGCTGTTACCTTCCCTATTCCCCATACCGGAATAACGCCCCAATTTTCTTCGTTATTGTTTTTAGTTGAATGACTATTGATAGGTGGGAAAAACTGCCAATAGCCAAGCTTATCGCCCATCATAAAGTAGGTGAGATTATTAGCAGTAAACGCAAAGCGCTCAACCTCAAAGGCCACCCCTGCTTGGGTTAAGGGTAAGTCTTCACTCTGCACTACACGGTATTTACTTAACTCTTTTTTATTAACTTGAAACTGTTTCACAGCCTTCTCCCTTATTAGCTAAGACGCTAGTTTTCCACTTGCTTTTAACCCATGCATGTATTCCATTAGTTTTCCCATAGCAGGTTGCGACGCAGCTTTTAGACGCCCTAGCACTTGTAGTTTCGACATATCGTCTTTGGCCACACCATGAACAATTTTTGAAAAACCATCGAGCCTGCAATTGTGGATCCATGCACGAAGCTCAGGCTGCTCCCCCCAAATATGCATATTTCGCAGCATTGCTGCTGTCATAGGTACCCAATCAATATCACGATTAGGCAACGGGACAACTTGCGTCAGTTTCTGCTTTGTAGCTTCATCATCGTAGGCCGCCTCAACGTGCGCAATTAACGCTGCACTGAACACCGGCTGGTAAGCTCGCACGGTTTGCGGCGTAATAGTATTGCCTTCAAAAACAGGCTTTATCTCTAAATTGGTGAGTGCTGACGCCGAACAGTCCACCACCAATGCATCTTCTGGCATTGCCCACTGAGCATCCTTAAATGTAAGCGCCTCTTTTCCCACATGCGTTACTCTGCCATGGCGAATTATATTAGGTAAGGTTTGCAGCGCTGCCAGCTCGGCTTCACTTACCGTTGCACCATGGAACATTGCGGGCCTAACGTCTTTATCAATACGCAACATGACGCCCTTTTCCTCTAATTTATCGAACATGTCATCGATAGAGGTCGACTGTGCAATGGCTTCCATTTGGTTAGCTTGTGCGCCAATGGTATCGAAGAAAAAATCACTGAGTGGCTGGGTGTTTTTTCTATTTAGCAGCCATGCGTCACGAGATACCACCCAATGAATGTTTTCAGGATTTACAAAGTTGCTAAGCAACCATAAACACGTGTCAATCCCCGTTTTACCGCCGCCTATGACCACATAGTTTTTATGACCTCGTACTCGTTGGGTTAAGGTATTTACCGGTGTAAAATCAACCTCGTCGTCAAGGGTAAAACTGGGCTTGTGGGTAATAGGAATACTGGTTTTTAAGTAGGTCGCATCCACGATTTTTTTGTTGACAGTAACGTCGTAAGTTTTACCGCCAGTGATATTGGTAAATTTGCCGTCGCCTTCGTATTGGCTGAGGGGAAAGTATTGAACGCGCCCCGAAGGCAAAAAGGTTTCTTGCATGACTGAATCGAAGTAAGCACTCACCTCAGCACCAGAAGCTAAGCCCATCAAGCCCTCATTCATTCCTGTTTTATCAATCACTCCGCGATTTAGCTCTCGTGAACAAACACCATAGAAAGCAGAAGGCTGATGTAAGGTGACAAAAGGGTAAGCTAAGTTCCAATGGCCGCCAGGCTTGGCATATTTATCGACTATGATAATGCTGGCATCGGTTTCCCTGAGTAGTACATCGGCAAACGCCATACCTACCGCCCCACTTCCCACAATCAAATAATCGCAAGTTAATTGTTCTGCTTTCATATACTATGTCCTTTATGTATAAACCTGCCTGCTCGCGGGTTTAATAAATGTAGTCACGCTAATCGACAATCTAATGGAACGATTGAATATAACAGTGTTATATTCAATATATATAACGCCGTTATATTGCGCAACATGTAAATTCAATGTAAATGAAAAAAGATACTCGTCAGAAAATTTTAGAAGCTGCTTCAACCTTGTTTTTAAAGGGCGGAACTCACGCTCTTAGCGTTCGCGCTATTGCTGAAGGTGCAAGCATGTCTACAATTGGCATTTACAGCCATTTCAAAGGGAAGCAAGGAATTCTTGATGCCTTGTATATTGAAGGCTTTACGCTTGTCGATGAGATGATGAAGCAGTCTGAGGGTAATACCCCGGCAGATAGGTTGCTTAATGCCTGTGAACACGTACTTCAATTCTCAGAAGCACATGCAGCACATTACAATTTGATTTTTGGCTCTAACTTAAAAGACTACGCCCCGAGTGAAGACGCACTTGCTGCTGGAGAAAAGGCATTTATCACCTTAACTAAAGTAGTATCAGCGATAATTAAAAAAGAGATTGCTGTAGAAGAGCGTCAAGATATAGCCATGCAGATTTGGGCGCTGTGTCATGGTTATATCAGTTTAAACCAACATGAAATTCGCAATAGAATAAATTGGGTAGACTGGAAAGCACGGGCGTTAAATGCTATTCGCTTACATGTTTACGCGTTGGTTGCTGCGCACAACAGTCACTCATAAAAAGAGCACAAAGCAGCAACACATTAACCGGCCTATCACGAGTAGGTACGAAATAGGCGGCGGTTTATATGTTGCTAACTTATGCAGTGATCGAGGCTTATTTCGCTTCGTTTAGCGCATCATCGATGTCTTTCGCGCTGTGCCTATCTTTAAGCTGCGCATCGCCCCACGTACGATTAACAATCACGCCGCGCTGAACTGCAGGACGGGCTCCAACCTCAGTAGCCCAGCGTAGAACATGCTTGTAGTCATTAACTTGCAAGAAAGTGGCTGCGTCATAAAGATTACCGAGTACCAGATTGCCGTACCATGGCCAAATAGCCATATCAGCAATACTGTATTCCTCACCGGCAAAATAGGTATTTTTGGCGAGATGTTTGTCTAGCACGTCCAGCTCTCGCTTCACTTCCATGGTAAAACGGTTAATAGGATATTCCATTGGGTACGGCGCATAACTGTAAAAGTGCCCAAACCCGCCGCCCAAATAAGGCGCTGAACCTACTTGCCAAAATAACCAATTGAAACATTCTACTTTTGCAGCAGGGTCGTTAGGAATAAACACATTAAACTTATCCGCTAAATAACGAAGTATTGACCCCGATTCAAATAGCTTTGTTTCCGGTGTCGTCGATGTATCTACCATGGCAGGAATTTTTGAATTTGGGTTTATATCAACGAAGCCAGATGAAAATTGATCACCTTCGCCGATATTCACCAACCACGCATCGTAATCAGCGTCAGCAATACCTGCGGCTAAGAGCTCTTCCAACATGATCGTGACTTTTTGTCCATTGGGCGTTGCTAAAGAATATAGTTGAAGTGGATGCTGGCCTACGGAGCGTTCTTGCTCATGAGTGGCTCCCGACACTGGTCGATTGATGCTAGCCCACTTGTTACCGTCACCTTCATTTTGGCTCCATACTTTGGGCGGCGTATAGGTATTACTGTCAGACATATCAGATCCTTTTCTATTGCATTAGCATGATTATAAATTTGATGTGTGTGCTGAATAGGGAATTACAAGGGATAGGCTAAATGATATACGACCAAGCGCTTCTCGCTGGGATAATTCGCAAAGAAGGCAGAGTAAAATCGTTTTAAAGCGTATTTTAAACTGCCCCCGCGTTAATAAAAGGCGCGCAATCCATTGCCCGCAAACTGTGTGGTTATTCGGTGCGTGCTGTTAAAAAGCGTATTCGCTACAACTAGCATCACCAATAACCGAATTTTTTCTAACAAGTACTAACCGCTGTTTGAAAAAGCCTAGTCTTGTTCCAAAGAGGACAGTGCATCAATCAACATGCACGTATTGAAATCGTTCGACATGAGCTCGTTTGACACAAGCTCCTTAGCAAAAATGGTTTTGGTAAAATTCCTTACTATTGCAAACATACACTTCCTACCTGTGGGTATTGCTTTGAGGCGCAATACCGATGCAGCCATTACTTCACTCTTAACCTTGATTAAGCAGTATTTATGCCACCACAACAAAGGCATGAATATCAACACCTTACTCAAAATCATGGCGCAGGTAAGATAAGCGTCGTTGAGAAAATGTTGCACTCTCGCAACACTTTTTTACTGACTAAGCAAATAGTGGGAACGTGTGCTAAAGCATGGAGTGAATAAAAGAATGCGTCAGAGCGAGTAAAACCTAACGGGAGGGATAAAAAAAGCAGCCCTAGGGCTGCTCTTATAGACTTTAATTAACGCTTACACAAATGCGCAGGCCTAAATGCTAACGCGCTTGTATGGTCTGTATTCAGCTTTCCAGAAATTACGCTCAATGTGGTCATTCAACGCATCGTCTGACAACTCGAGGGCAAGCCCTTGCGCCATTGCAACCTTACCTACTTCAAACGCTATTTTACGGCTAAGCTCAGCAATAGCAACGAGTGGTGGCAATAAGGAACCCTCGCCGGTGTTTACCAAAGGCGACGCGTCTGCAAGTGCGTTACTTGCAGCCATCAGCATTTCATCACTGATTAATTTTGCTTTTGCAGCAACCACACCCAGGCCTATGCCAGGGAAAATATACGAGTTGTTACACTGGGCAATGGTAAATACTTTACCTTTGTATTCAACTGGCTTGAACGGGCTTCCCGTTGCAATAACCACTTCGCCATCGGTCCATTCAATAACCTGCTCTGGTCGTGCTTCAACCTGACGTGACGGGTTACTTAATGGAAAGATAATCGGTAGCTCACAGTTTTGCTTCATGGCGCGAACCACCTGCTCAGTGAACAAACCAGGTTGCCCCGATACGCCAATAAGAATATCTGGCTTGGCACAGTGCATAACATCTGTCTCTTATACACATCTCCGAGCCCACGAGACGCTACGCTATCTCG
>OLGX01000505.1_pt1 | contig 12465 bp, 8 predicted proteins | sample 1609451 | NCBI WGS metagenome assembly OLGX01 (sample SAMN05416834, study PRJEB24817) | seawater metagenome | isolation source: Sea water | place: Canada:Atlantic | collected 2013-07
GCGGATTCCCTTCGGGTAACGCGCCGAATTGCAGAACAACAGGCATTGGCCAAGTATGAGCCGGAAGAATTCAAGCCGGGCCTTCAGTACCAGACCGATGAGGAACTTACCAGGCTGGCGGGAGACATTGGCACCACGATTTTTCACCCGGTGGGAACCACCCGCATGGGGCGGGCAGACGACGACATGGCAGTCGTCGACCCTCACCTCAGAGTTCGTGGCGTCGCCGGCCTGCGCGTGGTGGATGCCGGTGTCATGCCGACCATCACCAGTGGTAACACCAACTCCCCCACACTGATGATTGCGGAGAAGGCGGCAGGCTGGATTCTGAACGGCACGTAAGTGCCGGCCAGCCCGCCGGACTGAAGGTCAGTACGTTGCTACCACTCCAACTGCGCGCCGGTCTGATACTCGATGACCCGGGTTTCAAAGAAGTTTTTCTCTTTACGCAGGGTGGCCTGCTCATCCAGCCAGGGTGAGACGTTCTTCGCGCCCGGGAACGGTTCGTCCAGGCCAACGGTTCTGGCCCGGCGATTGGCCACAAAACGGAACTGCTCGCTGTGGTACTCGGCGGAATAGCCCAGGATCGGGTCCCGCAGGATGTAGTTGGCGTAGGCGGTTTCAGCGACTTCGGACTCGTCCCACATATCGCGCACGGCTTTGGGGTCCAGCGTGATGTTTTCCTCTTCCAGGATCTGGTTCACCACTTTCAGCCCGAACGAGAAGTGCATGGCTTCGTCCCGCAGGATGTACTGCAGTTGCTCACCGGTGCCCCGCATCAGGCCCCGACGCTGCAGGGCGAAGATGGGGCTGAAACCGTTGTAGAACCAGGCACCCTCAAAGACCGCTGCGAAGAACAGGTAGGACATAATGAACTCCTGCAGGTCGTCCTTGTTGCGCAGGTTCATGTCAGAGCGCATGGCGGCATCCAGCCGGCGGTTGGCCATCTGGATCTTGCCGTTGATCGCGGGGACCACCCGATAGCGATTGTAGATCTCGCTCTGGTCCAGGTTGAGGGTTTCAATGCAGTGCTGGTAGGCCCAGGTGTGCATGGCTTCCTCGTACACCTGCCGCGCTTGGTAAATCTGCAATTCCGGGGCACTCATCTTCTCCATCACCGCCAGGCCGATGTTGCGCATCGCCAGGATGTCGGAGGTGGTGAGGTAGGCCAGCACGTTCTCATACACGTGCTTTTCCGGCGCAGACAGGCGGTGATGGTAGTCGTGAACGTCCTGAGCCATGTTCACGTCCAGCGGCGTCCAGTGGTTCTTGTTGGCATTCATGAAGTATTCCCAGGCCCAGGGGTACTTGAAGGGTGCCAGCTGATTGATGTCGGTTTCGCCGTTGATAACGCGCTTGTCATCGACATTGACCGGGGCCGGACCCTCCTGGGTAGCCGGGCGGGTTTGGGTGTTTGGTTCGTCGTCCCAGTTGAGCATCTTTTAACCTCTGGAATCTTGGTGGCGGTCGGGTTTACTGGCAGGCTTCGCAGTCCGGCTCATCAATGCTGCATACCTGTGGTTGCGGTGCTGCTACCGGCGCGGTTTTCTCGGCACCCGTGGCCCCCAGCGAGCGCAGGTAATAGGTGGTTTTCAGTCCACGTTCCCAGGCCAGCTGATACAACTCATCCAGCTTTTTGCCGCTGGGTTCCGCCATGTAAAGGTTCAGGCTCTGGGCCTGGTCCAGCCATTTCTGGCGCCTGGCCGCCGCCTCCACCAGCCAGCGGGCATCGATCTCAAAGGCGGTGGCGTAGCGGGCCTTCAGTTCTGCCGGAATACGATCAATCTGCTGCACGCTGCCATCGAAGTACTTGAGATCGTTCACCATCACGTTGTCCCACAGACCCTCAGCTTTCAGATCACGAACCAGAGATGGATTAACCACCGTGAACTCGCCGGAGAGATTCGATTTCACGAACAGGTTCTGGTACGCCGGTTCGATGGATTGGGAGACACCGACGATGTTGGAGATGGTCGCCGTTGGCGCAATGGCCATCACATTGCTGTTACGCATGCCATTGCGGGCGATGAGTTCCCGCACCGCCGTCCAGTCCAGGCGGCTGCTGGTATTCAGGCTCAGGTCACCGTCCTGACGGGCCTCTTTCAACAGGTTGATGGAGTCAATGGGCAGAATACCCTGATGCCACAATGAGCCTTCGTAGGTCTCGTAGGCACCGCGTTCACCGGCCAGCGCAGCCGAGGCCCGGATCGCGAAATAACTGATCTGCTCCATCGCCACATCGGCAAACTCCACCGCTTCCGCGCTGGTGTAGGGCAGATTGAGCCGATACAACGCATCCTGAAAGCCCATCAGGCCGAGACCAACGGGCCGATGCTTGAAATTGGAACTCTTCGCCTGGGGCACTGCGTAGTAATTGATGTCGACCACGTTATCGAGCATGCGGACCGCGGTATTGACCGTGCGTTCGAGGCGCTGGACATCCAGCTCACCGTTGTGGACATGGGCCGCCAGGTTGATGGACCCCAGGTTGCACACGGCGATCTCATCCGCACTGGTGTTCAGGGTGATTTCGGTACACAGGTTGGAGCTGTGCACCACGCCCCGATGCTGCTGCGGTGAGCGCAGGTTGCAGGGGTCCTTGAAGGTGATCCACGGATGACCGGTCTCGAACAGCACGGTCAGCATCTTGCGCCAGAGCTGTTTGGCGGACACCGTATTGAACAGAGTGATCTCGCCCCTGGCCGCCATAGCTTCGTATTCCTGGTACCGCGCCCGGAATGCGTTGCCATAGAGGTCATGCAAGTCCGGAGTGTCGTTTGGCGAGAACAGGGTCCAGTCCTGATCACTGCGCATGCGCTCGATCAGCAGGTCCGGTACCCAGCTGGCGGTGTTCATGTCGTGGGTACGACGACGCTCATCGCCGGTGTTCTTGCGTAGCTCCAGGAACTCCTCAATATCCAGGTGCCAGCTTTCCAGGTAAGCGCACACGGCGCCCTTGCGCTTGCCGCCCTGATTCACCGCCACCGCCGTGTCGTTCACCACTTTCAGGAATGGCACCACACCCTGGCTGCTGCCGTTGGTACCCTTGATGTGGGAGCCCAAAGCCCTGACTGGCGTCCAGTCGTTACCCAGGCCGCCGGCCCACTTGGACAGCATGGCGTTGTCACGGATGGCACCATAGATACCCTCCAGATCATCCTGAACGGTGGTGAGGTAGCAGGATGAAAGCTGGGAATGTCGGGTACCACTGTTGAACAGGGTTGGCGTGGAGGCCATGTAGTCGAAGGATGACAACAGGTCGTAGAACTCGATGGCCCGGGCATTGGGGTCATCTTCCTGCAACGCCAGGCCCATGGACACGCGCATGAAGAAGACCTGGGGCAATTCCAGCCGGTCACCTTTCCAGTTGAGGAAATAGCGGTCGTAAAGGGTCTGCAGGCCGAGGAAACCAAACTGGTGGTCCCGCTCCGGCTTGAGGGCAGCACCCAGCCGCTCCAGGTCAAACGCCGCCATGGCTTCGTCGAGCAGTTCGTAGTGGATACCCTGCTCAATGAAGGTGCTCAGGGCCTGCGGGTATATTTCCGCCAGCGGCAAACTTAGGGGCAGGCTCAAGGCGGCCGCGGTTTCCAGCCTGAGTTGTTCCAGCAGCAGACGAGCGGTTACGGCACTGTAGTCCGGTTCCTGCTCGATGCGGCCGCGGGCGGTCATGATCAGCGCAGACAGCACCTCCTCCTCAGCGATACCGTCGTACAGGTTCCGCAGCGCCCCTTCCACCAGGGACTCGCCATCGATGCCCTCCAATTCCTGGCTGGCTCGCTCCACCTGGACTTTCATCAGCCCCAGATCCAGCGGTGCAGCCTCACCGTTGGCTTTTTTCACCGTGAGTGTGGGATGGGCCTCCACCGGCGCCAGGCTGGCTCGCTCCTGGGCATGGGCCTCCCGGTAGAGTACATAGGCGCGGGCCACTTTCTGCTCCTCCGCCCGCATCAGCGCCAGTTCCACCTGGTCCTGGATATCTTCAATGTGCACCTTGCCGCCGGCTTTCAAGCGCCGGCTGATGGCCTGCATGACCTGATGGGTAACCTGTTCCACGGAATCGTGGATACGGGCCGAGCCTGCCGCTTCATCGCCTTCGACGGCAAGAAACGCTTTGGTCACGGCAACACTGATTTTGCTGGCGTCGAATCCAACCAGGGCGCCATTACGTTTAATAACCTGTAGGGAGGCAGTGCTGGTTGAGGCAGATTGGCCGGGCTCGGCCAGGGTGGCAGTGGACATGTCGGTTCTCCTGAGTACGCGTTTATGCCAAGACCTTCGCGTACGCAGGGGCGAGCATTGCTCTGAACAGAGACAACGCAAAACCGATCTGCTCACCTTGATACGCGAAGGTGCAGTTGTATTCCCTGGCAGGTCTTCGGACTCAGGGGCGTGAACCTGTTGGCTCGGCCTTGCGTGGCGACTTCCCGGCATTCGCCAGTGTCTTTATGCCACGCTCGTTCCCCAATACCGCTGCGCGTCAGTTCCGGAGTCTCACCGGATTCCCGGTACCACGATCATCGTGACGAGGGCGATCTGTGATTGATCAGCCTTTGATCACTATATCTGGTACTAAGCCAAGGATATAAACACTATATAGACTAAGATAAATCGCAACAAGGCACTTTTTCGACGGTTACCGGTCAGTAAACGAACCCATAGGAGCATCCCATGACACCGCTACCGAGATACCTGACGGCCGCCCTCGCACTTTCGTTGATGGCCGCTTCGGCCCAGGCTGACAGCACGGAAAACTCACTGATCACCGCGTTTTCGACCATAACGTCCCTGGAAGATGGCTGGGAACCGATGGAGTTTCCGAAGATAGACCGCCACAGTCGCTATCAGTTGACGGACGACAACGGCGAGCAGGTGGTCAAGGCCACCACGGACAACAGCGCCTCCGGGCTGATAGCCAGGGTGTCCGTCGAACCCGGGGATTCACTGATCCTGCGCTGGCGGTGGAAAGTGTCGAACGTCTATGAGCAGGGAAACGCCCGTAAAAAGGAGGGCGATGACTACCCTGCGCGAATCTACGTGGCCTTTGAGTTCGAGCCGGACGAAGCCGGCTTTTTCGAGCGCGCCAAACGCAAGACCGTGGAAGTGGTGTTCGGGGAGGAACTGCCGGGCAATGCGCTGAACTACATCTGGGCCAACCGGCTGCCGGTTGGCGAGATCGTTGCCAACCCGTTCACCGATACCACGATGATGATAGCGGTGAACTCCGGGACGGCGAACACTGGCGAATGGGTCACGGTAGAACGGGATATCGTTGCGGACTACCGCAAGGCCTTTGACCGCGAGCCACCGAAGCTGGTGGGCGTCGCCATCATGTCGGATTCCGACAACACCGGAGCATCTGCCACCGCCTGGTATGGCGATGTCAGCTTGGTCAAACCAGATTGATGACGCAAAACAGGCCCACCGCACCCATCACGATGGTATAGGGAAACGCCATCACAACCATCCGCCCGTAGGACAATCGCACCAGCGGAGCGATTGCAGACGTCAGCAGGAACAGAAACGCGGCCTGGCCGTTGGGGGTAGCCACACTGGGCAGGTTGGTGCCGGTATTGATGGCGATGGCCAGCTCCTGAAAATGCTCGTAGTCGATACTGCCGGCGTCCAGCGCCTGTTTGATTTCACTGATATAAACGGTGGCTACAAACACATTGTCGCTGATCATCGACAACAGCCCATTGGCAATAAAGAACATGCCCGGCTGCTGGTCCTGCGGCAGGCTGAGCACAAAATCGATGATCGGCTTGAACAGGTGTTGCTCGTGAATCACCGCGACGATGGCGAAAAACACCACCAACAGCGAGGTAAATGGCAGCGACTCCTGGAAGGCCTTGCCGATCTGGTGCTCATCGGTAACGCCAGTGAACGAGGTGATCAGGATAATCACCAGAAGGCCAATCAACCCCACCTCTGCCAGGTGAAACGCCAGCCCAACAACCAGCACCAGGGCCGCCATTGCCTGCACCCACAGGGCAGCCTGGTCGGCTTTCGTGCGCTTGGTGCGCTCGTTGTCAGCAAACTCTTCCAGTACCTGGCGGACAGGCTTGGGCAGCCGGGCGCCATACCCAAACCAGCGCAGCTTTTCCAACAGCCAGCAGGTGGTCAGGCCGGCCACCAGCACCGGCAGACTCACCGGCGCCATGCGCAGGAAGAAACTGACAAAGTCCCACCCTACTACCTTGGCGATCAGCAGGTTCTGGGGCTCGCCCACCATGGTGGACACTCCCCCCAAGGCCGTTCCAATGGCGCCGTGCATCAGCAGGCTACGCAGAAAGGCCCGGAACTTGTCCAGGTCTTCCCGGTGCAACTCAATCACGTGTTCGTCGCTGTTGGCGTTGTGATCAGAGTGATGATAACCCTTGCCGGAAGCTACCTTGTGGTACACCGAGTAAAAACCGACAGCGACACTGATGATGACTGCGGTGACGGTAAGCGCGTCCAGGAACGCGGATAGAACGGCCGCAGCAGCACAGAACAGCAGTGACAACGCGGACTTTGACCGCACACCCACCAGGATCTGGGTAAACGTCACCAGCAGCAGCTCTTTCATGAAGTAGATGCCAGCCACCATGAACATCAGCAGCAGGATGACCGGGAAGTTCACCAACACCTCGTGGTACACCGCATCCGCTGACGTCATACCCACTAACAGGGCTTCGATCGCCAGCAACCCGCCCGGTAACAGTGGATAACACTTCAGCGCCATGGCCAGAGTAAAAATAAACTCCCCCACCAACGCCCAACCGGCCACGGCCGGGCCAAGGGTCCAGACAATCAGCGGGTTGGCAATCAGGAATAGAAGAATGACCTGTTTGTACCAGGCGGGTGCATTACCCAGGAAGTTGTGGGTAAAGCCGGAGAGAACGGTTGTGGGCATTGCGGGAATCTTCTGAGTAAACGGTTTGTTGGAATTGTGTGGCAGAAGGCCCGCATCTTCCTTGATATTTGTGTAACCGGTAATCCCCCAAAGGTACAGGGTGAGTGCCTATTTGGTCTTACATGAAACAAGGAAGAGTGGCCGGACGACCACTCAAAAGAGTTTCGTAATATTACTTAAAAACAGAGCCGGAATCGACTCTGTTTTCAGCACTCAGGGTTTATTATGACCGTTATCACTTCCCGCTTACGTGTCAAAACCGGTAAGAAACCGACGCCGTAACGTTACGTTCTGCCCCGAAGTAACAGAAGTCCAGACTGTTGTAGCAGGACGCCACGTATTCCTTGTCCAGCAGATTGTTCACGTTCAGCCGGGTAGAAACGCCTTCCAGGCCGAGCTTGCTGAAATCGTAGCCCAGTGCCAGATCCACCAGGGTGTAGTCCGGCACCTTTTTGGTGTTGGCATCATCGGCGTAGATGTCTGCGTTGTGACGGACACTCAATCCCGCGTTTGCCCCATTAAGGACTCCCTGCGTGAACCGGTAACCGGCCCACAGGGTCAGCTGGTGTTCCGGCACCTGGCTGGCGGCATTGCCCTCGCGATAGGCCTCGGACTTCTCAAAGGTGACGTCCGTGAACGCATATCCGGCCTGGACATTCAGGTTCTCCGTCAGCTGCGCCTTGGCTTCCAGCTCCACACCCTGGGACTCAATCTCACCAATACTGCGGTAGAAGGACTCCTGTGGCTGCTTGGTGGCCAGATTCTCCTGGTTGATGCGGAACAGAGAGAGCGTATACAGGTCCGTGGTTCCCACCGGCTGGTACCTAAGCCCGGTTTCTATCTGCTTGCCTTCACTCGGGGCCAGCAGGTCGCCGTTCTCGTCGGTATAGGCGCTGGGCGAAAACGACGTGGAGTGGGACACGTAGGGTGCAATGCCGTTGTCGAACAGGTAGAGCAGCCCGGCACGGCCACTGAACTGGGTTTCGTCCAGCTCTGTCACTACACCGGTGTCACGATTGGTGTTCTCGATCTCCACCCAGTCGTAACGGCCACCCAACGTCAACCGCCAGCCACCGGTGGCCAGCTGGTCCTGCAGATAGACCCCGGTCTGTTTCTGCTTACGGAGATTGCGTTGCGGGGGGTATAGGGCAGAGGGATCGGCCCCGTACTCAGGATTGAAGGCATCGATGGCCGGAAAGGCGCCCGACGGCCAGACCACGTCGTTCTCACGCTGCTGATAGTCCACCCCCACCAATACGGTGTGATCCACCGCGCCAGTCGTCAATTCCCCCTGAATCTGGTTATCAACGGTGAGTGCCTGCAGATCCTCATCGCCACCGGAGTAGTAGCGGTTAAGCTCAGTGGCCGAGGCCCAGCCGTAGGCATAAACCTGTTTCAACTCAACGTCCGAATCCAGGTAACGGGCTTTCTGCAAGGCGGACCAGTTACGATTGATTCGATGCTCCAGATCGTATCCCACCATGGTCATGTCGCGCCGGAAAAGGTCGTAGTCCGGTTCGCCCTCAAAAAAGGTGTTGTCGATTTTCTGGCCGTCGCGGGACTCCACCGTGCCCTCGTACGGCAAACCGCTGTGGTAGCCACCTTCCGGATCACGTTGAAGGTAGGCCAGCAGAGTCACGCTGGTCTCGTCGGTCATGTCCCAGGTCAGCGACGGGGCAATGGCGCGACGGTCCAGTTCCACGTGGTCCTGTTGCGCGTCAGCAGCGGAAGCAATGCCGGTCACACGATAGGCAACCCGTTGCTCATCATCCACCGAACCGGTGACATCAAAGGCAAAGCTGCGCTGGGCGTTGTTGCCGAGCGAGACACGGATTTCACCCCCATCCCGGAACTCCGGACGCTTGCTGGTGAGGGCAACAATCCCACCAGGGGAGCCCTGGCCGTAGAGAACGGAGGTCGGGCCTTTAACAATCTCAATACGCTCAAGAAACCAGGGATCAATGGCAAAGGAGCTGTAGGAGCCACCGTCGTTCATCACCCGCAGGCCATCCAGATAGGTGTTATTGATACTGCCATCGGAAAAACCGCGGAGAATCAGATAATCGTAGCGGTTGGAAGACCCCACCTGGTTCGTACCCACACCCGGGGTATAGCTGGCGGCGCGCTGCACCGTACGGGCGCCTTTTTCCTCCCAGTCTTCACGGCTGACAACGGATACTGATTGCGGGGTTTCAATCACCGGTGTATCGGTTTTCGTCGCGCTGCGGGTCGCTGTTACGTTTAACGCATCCAGCATTTTCGGTTCGCCCTGTTCCTGGGCAACGGCTAATGGCGCGCCGGTGACACCGACAAGGGCCATGGCAACCGCAAATGACAAACGGGAATGTCGGAACATGAAAACCTCACTTGGGTCTAACGATAATTTAATGCGAATTATTCGCTTTTAGATCCAGCATTAGATATGCCAAGTGACGGATTTTGTATGCGGAACGACAAATACCGTGATTCAAACGACGGTTTTGGGAGAAACACCGAACTGGCGCCGGAACGCGGTCGCAAAGTTAGTGGCATGTCGATAGCCGGACCGGTGGGCAGCCTGCTGAACGGAGTATCCCTGCTCCAGGTAATGCCAGGCCAGGTTCAACCGGCACTTCCGCAGATAACCGAACACCGACAATCCGTAGTTCGCACGGAATTTACTACGCAAACTGCTGGGACTCATTGCGGCACGGCTGGCGAGATCCGTCAGGGAGTAATTGTCCGTCGGGGCGAATTCCATCAGCTGACGAATGGCCTCCAGGCGCTGGTGTTCCTGGGTGGACGCGCGACTTTTCCGTTCAATCGCTGGCACCGGCTCCGGAAGACCATAACCCACCAACTGCAGAGCCAGACCTTCCAGCACCAGTGTTTTCTGAAGCTCAGGCAGCCCGACGCCAAGGGGTTGCTCAAGAGCCGTCATGAGAACCGGTGGAACGTCCCACAGCACCACTGGGTCCTGCACCCCCCTGAGCAGGGCTCGCAGAGACCCCTGTTCGGTCTGCGCCGGCAACGGGCCACCGGGATCAAAAGCCAACACAATGGTTTTCAAACGTTGACCAGCAGGCTGATAGGCTGCCAGTGCATATTCCGGTCGTAATTGCAGGCTGGCAGCCATGCCACTCCCAAGCTCCCGCTCGACCGCACCAACCGACAGGCGGATGCGTCCTTCGAGCACGATCACCATCAACAGGGGCGCATGGCCCAGCGACACCGATTCGTAGCTGTGGGAGATCGTCAGGTCGGAATGAGTGAAGCGAAACCCCGACGGTAGCGGGGTTTCATCAATCCACCCCCGGGCGATGGTTGAATCGTCATCGGGGGCGTCATGGCCGTCGACGCCGGGGAAGCGGTAGCTGATTCCGTACTCGCGGCCAAAAGCCAGGAACTCCTGCCTGCCGAACGACGTTAGTTCGGCACGATCTCCCAACACTAGCCGGCTGTACTCGCTGTTGTGCCTGACACCGCGGACGCAACAGCATCCGCCACCATCTCGGCAGTGATTGCAGACAGGGTCCAGCCCAGATGACCGTGACCCGTGTTATAGAACACGGTGGGCAACCGGCCCGGACCGACTCGCGGCATCATATTGGGCAGCATGGGGCGCAATCCCGCCCAGGGTACGACGCGACGGGTGCAAACCCCCGGGAAACACTGCTCGACCCATCGGGTGAGCGGCCGGATTCGGTCATCCCGGATATCACGGTTATAGCCGCTGAATTCCGCCGTACCCGCAACCCGGAACCGATCATCTCCCAGCCGGCTGGTGACTATCTTGGTGGCATCGTCCAGCAAACTGACCGTCGGTGCCGCTTCCTGGGAGGCTTGGTCGTCCAGCTCAACGGTGATGGAATACCCCTTCACCGGGTAAATGTTGACTCGGTCCCCCAGCTTGGCGGCCAGTTCCCGGCTACCCACGCCCGCACAGATCACCACACCATCAAAGGTGTCACGAGTTTGCTCTTCACCATCAAACGAGGTGACCCAGGCGTGGGATTGATCCGCACTCAGTTCCGTCACCGAGTGCTCATAACAGGTTTTGACGCCGAGGCGAAGAATGGCCTCCGCCAAGCCATTGGTGAACTTATGGATATCACCGGTTGAATCGCTTTCGGTGTAGAAACCGCCGTAATAGGTCCCCGCCAGCGTGGGTTCAATAGCCCGCATTTCCTCGGGAGTGACCGCCCGACGTTCCAGGCCGCCGGCAGCCAGCAACCTGGAAACATTCGCCGCATGGTCGAACCCGGCCTTGTCACGGTAGATATGGAGGATGCCCTGTTTCTTCAGATCAAAGTCGATCCCTTCGTTCTGCGCCCAGGCAAACAGGTGATCCCGGGCGGCAATCGCAAGGCGTGCGGTTTCCGTGGTGTTCTGTTCGTACTGGGGAATCGCGGCGATGAACTCGGCGAACCAGCTCAGTTTGTGCCAGGAAGGCTTGGGGTTAACCAGCAGCGGCGCATCCCTCCGGGACATCCACTTAAGGCCCTTGATGATGGTCTGCCAGTTGTTCCAGACCTCAGCGTTGGAGGCGGACAGTTGGCCACCGTTGGCGAAAGAGGTTTCCATCGCCGCATAACGGTGTTTCTCGTAAACGGTGACATCCAGGCCGCGCTTGGCCAGGGTGTAAGCGGTGGTGATACCCGTGATACCACCGCCAATAACTGCAATTCGCTTCATAACACTCTCCAGGGGCGTCCAGGGATTCCTTTCTCCACAGCATGGTAGAAAGCACCCCTTCCGTCACTGTACCTGAGAGATTCACGCACCGTTCCAACAGAACCGGTCGCTTGCTCCTTCGGTGTGCCAACGGACGCAGTCGTTGGCAACTCTTCGGAAAGTCTTCATGTCAGCGGTCCTTTTGCCTGAGAGTTTCCGGGGCAGTTGCTCCTTCGGCGCCGAGCGCATGGTTTGCGACTCGATCTCTCCCGCTGACACCTCATTGTTCGACGAATACTAGCGTAACAGGGACGCAACAGTTTAACTCGCCCCGCGGAACAATAGCATACTCTAAGCGGCCGTGTGGGATCGTAATAAAGTCAGTAACTCCGAGAGTTGGGCCGCTTCTGTTTCTTCACTGTGCTTTCGCTATGAGATCCATCGGCCGGAAACTCGGGGCAATTGTAGATACCGATCCAAAGCTCTTGAACTCCGATCACATAACTATCGACGCCATAGGTGCCCCCGCATTATCGCTCAGATACTGGGCTACAGAAAAGTGGTCGGCATGGGGATGCGTGTCGAGAATCCACTGTACGGCAGAACCCTATTCGCCGACGTAGTTCAAGTGTACATCTGCATGATGGGGGCTATGGCTTCGGACTTTTCATCGTAGCCTCCTCTATTGTGCTTTGCTGACGTCAGGGCATCTTACTGCCCATGATTTCCTCCATCTCGTTAGGCCGAGGTGCCCCCTGCTTCTTCAGCACGTTACCGTTGCTGTTGCGGTAGTAGGTGCTCGGTGTGGCGCTCAGGCCGAGACTGGTCATCAGTTGATTGTTACCCTGAATCTGCTTGGCATGATTGCTGTCTCTTATACACATCTGACGCTGCCGACGAAGAGGATAGTGTAGATC
>OLGX01000510.1_pt1 | contig 12376 bp, 12 predicted proteins | sample 1609451 | NCBI WGS metagenome assembly OLGX01 (sample SAMN05416834, study PRJEB24817) | seawater metagenome | isolation source: Sea water | place: Canada:Atlantic | collected 2013-07
TGCCTAAATTCATATGGGTGACTGGTGCATATTCACACCAATCGACGTCATTACTAGGTGTATAGCCAAATTTAAATTGAGTTTAAAAAGTAACAACACTTGATTTTTGAATAAAAGATCAAGAAAACACAGCTGCCTGCTTGACCGGAACTTTCTAATGGGTGACCTTCTCTACTAAACTTATCAATAACAAAATTGTTTAATTAAAATTACCAATGCCTAGTTATTTTACAAAAGATTGCATTGCATCTCTCAATTTATCAACACATTTAGTGTCAGCCTTTGATAATGTATTGCTGATATTCAATTCATTTAATAGGTCTAATTCTTTTTCTTTATTTAAAGTAACGGCAGCCAAGTTAGTGTTAAAGTACTTTTTGACTAAATCTGGTGCTTGTTCAAGAAAAATAGATCTGCTTTCTCGCTCATCTGATAGTTTTAGGCTGACTTTGTTATATGTTTTTTTAATAAGTGAACTTCTTTCTTTTAAAAATCTTAACGGTTGAAAGATTTCTTTAAGTTCTTTATCTCTTTCTATAATACCTAAATATGCTTTCAGACCACCTTCGCTATACTCTTCTAGACCTAATATTGAGTATGCAATAGCATTGGCAACATTATTGCTAGCGCTATTTAAGTCGTTTTTCATAAGGTTACTTTTAGCCAGAATTAATTCTGATTTTACTAAATACTCAAGTGCATGATGAACAGCGCCTTGAATAAGTAGCTCATTTGCAAAATTTAGAGCTTTCTTATGTTCTTTATACGTTGCCATTTGTATAAATGTCACCATGGCCCATTTATCATTTAAATTAGCGGACCTTTCGAGTTCGTCTAAGCCCATTTCTTGATAGGGAGCTAAAACATAGTTGTCGGGATAAAAAAAGTCATCTTGATGTATCTCTGCGCGGAATCCGACATAAGCCTTGCCTATTCTTGCATCCCAATCACTCATGGAGTATTCGATTAGTATACGGTCCTCTATTATGACGTCTTTTGAAGCTGAGCACCAATTTTGATGTATTACCCTCTTTTGCTCAACTTTTCTTTCTAATACCTTGATGCCTAATTCTTTTTTATTTTGGGGTAGCTGCAAAGCGTCATCAAATTTTGTATGGTGTTTAGTATCTGAATGTTTTGTATTTATATTAACAGTGTTTTTTTCTAATTTTGATGGGCTGTCAAAATTAGAAAAATAAAGGGCTATTCCGCCAATCATCAGAATTACAGGTAATATATTTTTTAATGGCACTTAATTTACCTCTGTTATGGGCATCAGATTGAAAACCAAAGGGGTCTGAAACCAAAGGGGTCAAATCTTGACTTCATACATCAATGCTCTAGATTTATATTTTACAGCTTACTGTGAAAACCAAAGGGGTGAAATCTTGACTTCATACATCAATGTTCTAGATTTCTATTTTACAGCTTACTGAGTGAATTGCTATGTCTAGGCCATTGCGAATAGAGTATGAGAATGCGTTTTATCATGTGATGAATCGTGGTAGAGGGCATGAAAATACCTTTTTGAGCGATGACGACTTTAAGTATTTTCTATATTGCATTGAGCAAGCAAGCCTTCGTTTTAATATTGAAGTGCACTCATATTGTTTAATGACTAATCATTACCACCTGTTAATAAAAACCCCCGATGCTAATTTAGGCCGAGCTATGAAGCATATTAATGGTCTTTATACTCAATACTTTAACCGTACCCATAATACAGATGGTGCGCTGTTTAGAGGGCGCTACAAAGCAGTGTTGGTGGATGCTGATAATTACTTATTACATGTTAGTCGGTATATTCATCGTTACCCAATTGAAACGAGCACCCCGTTGGTAGATGACTTTGCTAAGTACAAATGGTCTAGCTATTCAGCTTTTATTAAAAGTGGTGCGACACCTAAATGGCTAAATAGAGATTTTATATTTTCGCTGCAAGGTAAAAAGCGTAAATATGCTGCGTACAAACAGTTTGTTGAATATGAGAGCAATGAAGAGATAAGCGCTTTTTATGGCGCTAAAAAGTTACTGTCGGTGTTAGGCTGTGAAGATTTTATTGAAAACTTAAAGGGTTATATTGCAACATCAAACAGTGAAAGTAAGCTTGTTAGTAAAAAGCACTCAGCGAATGATGTAATTACTTACTTAGCTAAACACTTTAATGTTGAGGTAGATGATATAGTTATGGTTAAAAAGGGGCGAAAAGAGAAAAACTTACCCCGTTGGTTTGCTATTAAATTTTGCCAAGATTTAACGGGATTAGATTTGCAGGCATTAGCAAATGTTTTTAATGTTAAGCACTATTCGGCAGTATCAAAAACTGTTGGTAGATTAAATGCATTAATGGTCGAAGATAAGAAGGTTAAATTACAGTGGGAAGCGCTTCGAGGTTGTTTGATGTCTGAAGTCAAGATTTGACCCCTTGTTGACTTAGAAGTCAAGATTTGACCCCTTGTTGACTTATGCCTTATAAATTCCCTTTTAAATAAGAGGTTACTATGGTTCGTAGAGCGCTCATTCTACTTTGCATTTTATGCTTTAATATCAGCTCGTTAAATGCCAGTGAAAAGGATAAAACCATTACGTTTGCGGTTGGTCATGATCATGACAAAATGTTGATGGAGAATTACCCAATTTATCGTGCTAGCTGGCAATTTTTAAATCAAAGTTTAGCTAAACTAGGGTATAAAGTAGACGCCATTGTTTTACCTTGGGCTAGAGCGAACTATTATACTCAGTCAGGAAAAGCTGACGGTTTATTTTTAGCAGCTAATCTGCCAGGACGAGAGCAGTGGGCGGTTTTGTCAAAGCCAATTGGAGTGGGGGCGTTTGGTGCTTTTTATCACAAGGATAGAAAAGACAAAGAAAATATTATTGCGGGTGTTCGTTTAGGTGTGCACGATAAAATATTAACGGGCTATCACACTTATGAGCTGTTAGAAGTTGCCACGGCTCAGCAAGGGTTTAAACTGCTTTTTAACCAAAAAGTAGACCGCTTAATTATGTCAGAAAGCTATGGCAAGTATTTGTTAAGCACTGAGTTGATTGAATATAAAAACGACATATTATTTGACTCTAACGTGATTGAGAAACGTTCAATTCATGTTGCATTTGCAAAAGACATTGCTGAAAGTTTAAAAGCTATGGCGGTAGTGAATAAAGCGATTGATTTGGGTATAAGCGACGGTACATACCATGACGTTATGATTAAAAATAAAGTACCTGAAAGTATGTTTTTGTCTAGCTTTGATAAATAGTCGTTATATTTTATTTATTTTTAAGGGCAGCCTGTAGAGAGTGTTTTATTCCATATTTGTGAGTGAAAAAATGCAAAATTTGTCTTAAATAACTTCGTTTTATTATTCCGTTAAAATAAGCGTTTTATGAAGAGGCAAATAAAAATTTCTCTCCACTTACCAATCATAAAAAGCCATATTCAGCTGATTATAAAAAAGGGCAATATTATTGCCCTTTTTTACGCGCTTAAATTTGTAGTTATAAACTATAGCGCTACTAAGCTATGCTCTAGCATTGCCTTTATTTGTTTTACTATTTTAGCTTCTGTTTCAGGTTCGAATTGTTGTATACGTGGGGTATGAATATGCCCTGTAGGTATACTTGAATTAAGTGCGTCGCGCAGGCGAATACTTCGGTACGATACTTCGTTAGATAGGTAACCACCGCCGCCGCCATTTACCGCAATACTATTTTTAAGCTCGCCGTACGAAGGCGCTTTATAGGTTTTTTCAAGCGTGGTGACTTCACGGTTGTCGATAACTTTATAAGGGCCTTTGGCTTGTTGCATGTAACTTACAGGCAAGCTAAATTTTACAAACTCGTTGCCCGGGAGTGGTCGGCCATTAAGTTTTGGTATTACTGGGTTTGTTTGCGTTCCACCATACACAATATTGGCATTGTCGGGGGCAGTTACACTGCGGCGTTTACCCGGGAAGTGCTCTAAATCAAATTCTGTTCTGCCCATACTTACGGTGACTACCATGTCTACATTATTAAGTGCGTAGTAGGGGGCAAGTAGTGATTCTATTATGCCTTGATCAAAGTCTTCGTAGCGTACAGGCACCATAACGGTGTTAATTTCTGCGCTTATGCCGTTGTAATTAATAACTTGGCCGTCGAGTAATAACGCTGCAACACCTGAGGGGTTACTTTGGTTTATGTTTCTATCGAGTAAAAATGGGTCAAAGCCCGTTAGTAATATTTTTTTAGTGCTGCCTGATGAAAAATCAAGATCGGTGCGGCCTCTGCTACCTTCTTCAAGTAGGGTTAGTAAGGTATTTAGTTGAGCCTGCGTAATTGAAAACTTAGGCGATGTTGTGCGTATTACTTTGCTTGAAAGCAGGCGCGCCCAGTAAAGTGCTCGGTCGTCGTAATTATTGGTTTTTATTATGCGATGCTTGGCGCTTTCCCACAGTTCAAAGCTAAAGCGTTGTACTAATGTTTTTGCACTTTTAAAGTTGTTAAGCTCTTTAAATTGCTGCTCAAAACTCGATACTTGTGGGGTAAATGCTTTTAAAACATGTGGCATTGCCGATTGGGCTTTGTTGATGCGCTGTTCTTCAACAGTTGAAGGATTACTTAAAGCAGCGAATGAAGAGGCTATTAAGCTGGTCGCTAATAATACTTTGATCATAATATTCCTAAGATAACGCGATTGTTTTATATGTATTTTACTATCCTATTATTGTTAACTTACAGCAACTCATTAACGTTGAATCGACTGATATTTGCTTTTTTTAATTTATTTTTTATTTATAAAGCTAATATTAAGCTTCTTTTACAGGTGAACAAAGTTAGAATATTTAATAAATTTCCTCCACTTCTAACATGTATTAAAGAAGTGGAGAATAAAAGGTGTAGGACCTTATTTATCAGCTGTCGCTTTACCATCTAGTTTATAAACTTTACCGTTTTTCATGACTAGATCAACATGCTGTAAAAGGTTTATATAACGCAATACATCACCTTTAACAGCAATAATATCTGCATATTTTCCTTCGCTTACCGTTCCCACTTTATCGTTTACTTTCATTAGCACTGATGGCCAATAAGTCGCGGCACGAATTGTATCCATTGCAGAAATTTCCATTTCGTTTACCCATACAGCTAATTCGTTCCATGTGCTTTGACAGTGAAATTTGGTTGGTATTCCGCTGTCGGTACCTACCAATAAAACTACGCCAGATTCTTTTAATTGTTGAATTTTTCGTTTTAATGTGGGTTTGCGCATTGGTGTTAGTTGCATATATTCAAGCTCGCCTACATTTTGTAATGAGCCGCGAATATCATCAATAGTGCTTTTTTCTAGTCCTCGGTGCCAGCATTTATTATCTAAACGCTCAGGGTTGGCAACGGTTAAGTCATAATTCCAAAGTCCTTCTACTGTTGGGGTCCAATAAAGTGGTCCGCCGGCAATTCTGCCTTTGGCTGTGCGCTCTCTGAGTAAAGCAATCACATCGTTTGGAAATTCGGGAGCTGTGGTAAGTCCTGTGTGCTCAAAATTATCCACCCCTATTTCTAAGCCCCGTCTAATTTCGTCAGGTTTATGTGAGTGAGCAACCACGACTAGATTGCGCTTATGGGCTTGGTCAACAATAGCTTGCGCTACCTCAAGTTTCATCATGTCGTGGTCAATGAGTTTGATAATATCAACACCTGCATCAGCCAATTTGTTGACCTTTTTTTTGGCATCTTCAACGTTTTTAACACCCCACCTATACAGCTCGGTACCAGGGTAGGCTTCGTGTTGCAAAAAGGGACCCGAAACAAACAAGCGTGGACCTGGAATTTCACCATTCTCTATTTTATTTTTTATTGTAATGGAGTCTTTTAATGGTGCGCCTAAATCGCGGGCACTGGTGATCCCAGCTAACAATAATTGTTCAGCGCTTGCAGGCATTATTTCGCTTGTTAGTTTAGGAGTATATTCTTTATGCCAGTGCTTGTAATCAGCATGACCATTTAGCATTAAGTGTGCATGGTTTTCCCAAAGGCCAGGAAGTACATCCATGCCTTCTGTTGAGACAATTTTGTACCCCGTAGGTACAGGTAACGTATCAACTGTTCCAACTTTTTCAATGAGTCCGTTTTTTACTAATATTACGCTGTTGGCAAGTGGCTGATTACCAAAGCCATCTATCAGTCTTCCGCCTACTAATGCGGTGGGTTCAGATTGCTTTGCAGCACTTGCTATGGGTACTACTAAAATACTTAATAAAGATAAGCAGGTTAAAACTGAGAGTGCAGATCTATATAAACTTGTTGCTGTAATATTCAACATCGGTACATTCCTTTTGTTTAATTATTATCTGATAGTTATAGTTGCTCAGTTAAGATAACGTCAAAATACATAACTTAGCAAAACAAAACGTTGAACCTATAATTTAACTAAAGAGAAAGGCTTCCTAAGTGCTTGAGCAGTCCTTAAAAATGTATTGTCTTTTGCTCTGGTTTTAATAGTTATATGGGGAATCGGACACGGTCTATTGCAGGAATACGCTTACATATTCATAACGGTATTGTTTTGGGGAATTATTGGCTGGGTAAATGATAGGTAGGTTAAACCTCCTGTAACAAATGACAAGAGGCTTTATTATTAGCCTACTTAGATTGGCGCTTGTCGAGTAAGTAACGTACGGCCATTCTTGCAACGCCCGCTCCAATACCTGAGACGACTGCCCATGTTACGGCTTCTTTGATCTCTGTATTTTCACTTGGCTTGTCTTTTGGGGCGGGCTCGTTGGTAACCTTTTCCCACGATTTTTGTAAAGTTTTCCTTGTTAACATACCAGCAGAAGCTGCGGCCAAGCCTATACCTATCGTCGTAATTAGTTGTTTATTACTCATAATGTTCTCCTTTTAATACATATCAATAGGGGTTATTTATGTTTAATTTTTAAAGTAAGAATATGAGTAACAGCAAGTTACATACCGAAAGGTGACAAAGCCCTAATTAAGCCGCTATTTTAAATATAAAACCATGAGGCTGAGCTTTGTATTCATTTTTAATTTGACTAACCACGAAGCGTTTTTAACACTTTTTTGGTTAATCTTTCATTGAGCGCCATGCAAATGTTGATGCGGCTATAACAATGGCAATGGCTATTCCTAGGTAAAGGGTTTCTATTGTGCCGCCAAATTCCACTGCATGTTCTAAAAATAATATAACGAGTACAACAGAGGTGACTTGTACGAGAGTTATTTTTAAATCATGAAAGTCCTTGATATTAAAAGCGGCTAAAAATTTACTTTCTTTTGATTTAGCAGGCGATATAAACAAGCGGTACAAGCTAATGGCTATAACTTGCAAGGTAATACCGATTAATAGTAAATCGAGAATTTTAAGTAGTTCAACTATGAGGGCTTTACCTGCTTTCGCTGAGTCGGGCAGGTCGAGAATGGTTGAAACCACTATATTAAAAACAATATTAATGCATGAAACATAAACAAGGAGCGATGATACTGCTGCGGTGATAACCGCAATGACAACTAAAAAACGGCTAGTTTGAAATATATTTTCCATGTTGCTCAACTTCATAATTAGACTGAATCTATACGAAGCATAGTATATGTTAGATCCCTAAGTTACTATTTAAATAGAGTAATAAACTTGAGAACACTTTGAATTATTTAGCTCACCTTTATTTTGCAAAGCCAACGGCTGACTCCCACTTTGGAAATTTACTAGGCGATTTTGGCGGCCATAGGCATGTGGCACAGTTGTCAGAGCCTGTAAAAAATGCGTTAAATAATCACTATCTAGTTGATAAGTTCACAGATGCACACCCCGTTGTTAAAGAGGCTAAACAGTATTTTTCGCCAGCGCGAAGGCGCTTTGCAGGCGTGGCAATAGATGTGGTGTTTGATCACTTTTTAATTACGCATTGGCAGCAGTTTAGCGAGCAACCTTTGAGTGATTTTAAACGTAACAGTTTTGGGCTTTTAAATCAGCGGTTGGCGCACATGCCACCGCGTATGCAGCGCGTAGTTACTAGCATGACTAAAAACGATTGGTTTAAAGATTACGAAACTATTAATGGTGTGGGGACTGCGCTAGACAACATTGCTAATGGTATTCGCTTTGCCAACCAATTTGCTGGCGCTGCCCAAGATATAAAACGCCATTACTACCAGTTGGATGAGGCTTTTTTAGCGTTTTTTCCACAATTAATAACGCATGTAACAGAGTTTAATGCAGAGGAGATTTAAATCTTTGTTAGTAAATATTAGGCGATTTTTTTGCTAACGCGTTTAGTCTTCTGGGCCATTTAATGTGAATTTTAGGTGTTTGCGCATGTCTTTTAAAATAACGCCTTTTTTAAGCATGGCGCCGCTTAATCGTTTTTGCCATTTTAATATGTTGGGCTCTGCGGCATCAAGGGCTTGTTGGTTTTCAAACTGAAAGCACATAAGTAACGAGCCCGGAAATAAGTGATACTCCACGTCAAACCAACATTGCAGCATACCGGGTAGTTCAGCGCGGCCTTGCTCTTCTATTTTATCGGCAACGTTAAGCACAAGCGCTTGTTGTTTTTCTTGTACTTTAGATAGTTTTTTCATTCTAGTGTTCCACTTGAGGGCATAATAATAGCCAGAGTGGGTCATTATACATCAGCTTTTAGTGCCCAACACCTTAAAGCTAAGTTAATAGTTATTTTCTAATAAACATAAGCTTAAACGCAGTAACTTTACTCGTCGCTTTTAGCATGGTTAACTTGGCGAGGGTTTTATAGCGTTTGGTTAAATACGCAAACATAAGAGTCAATTTATTACGCCCAGTTTGTGTATAACAATAATAATTGCAGTCACTAAAGTGTTATTAATTAATAACACTTTAGTGACGTGATGATGCAAGTGATACGTACAAGTAGGCTTGCAGTTTAATAGGCGCAAGATGCTATTTTTAAGATTTAAAAAGGAAGTTGTGTTGTGAAAAATACGGTTGTTTTACTTTTAGGTATGTGGATTTTAAGTGGGTGTACGACTACCAACAACATTGAGTTTCCTGTTGTTGAAAAGAATGTTGCGTATTCTAAAGTGGCGTCGCTCGGTTTTGTAAATGCTAACGAAAAAATACACTATGGCAGTGGCGAATCACAATTTGCATTACTTTGGCGAGCCACGCATGCTGAACAAACTAAATCAAAGCCGTTGGTGGTATTACTGCATGGTGGTTGTTGGTTAAGTGCATACGACATAAAACATACTTATGCGTTAAGCACGGGCTTGGCACAGGCAGGGTTTAATGTATGGTCGGTGGAATATCGCCGAAGCGGCGAAAGCGGTGGCGGTTGGCCAGTTACATTTAACGATATAAAAGCCGGTATTTTAGCATCAAGTACTTACAATAGTGGTGAGTTTAAACTTAATAATGCTGTTGTTGTGGGGCACTCGGCTGGTGGGCATTTAGCGTTACTTGCGGGTGGAGAAATAAGTGAATTAAAAGGCGTAATTGGCCTTGCTCCCATTACCGATATTAAAGCCTACGCGGCAGGTACTAATAGTTGTCAAAAAGTAACTAAAGATTTTATGCAAGGTATGCCAAACGATAAGCCCGAACAATACACTCAGGCCAACCCAAGCGAGCAACCCTTGCATGCGCAAAGCATAATTTTACAAGGTGCGAATGACAGCATTGTCCCGGCGTATAAGTTAGAGCAACTTAATCGGCCGGTAGATTTACTCAAAGGGGTGGGGCATTTTGATTGGATACACCCAGGTTCTGCTGCTTTTAGCACGTTAGTTGAACATTTAAACGGAATAGATAAATGAATTTTGATGATATTGTAGCGCTTGATAAAGCCGATGTACTTGCAAGCAAGCGTGATGAATTTGATTTACCCGAAAATACTATTTATTTAGACGGTAATTCGCTAGGAGCTTTACCCAAAGCGGTTAAAACCAGAGTTGCGGCAGTAGTGAGCGATCAGTGGGGGAGTCATTTAATTAGAAGCTGGAACGATCACCAATGGATTGATTTACCTACGCAGGTTGGCGAAAAAATAGCGCCCATAGTTGGGGCCGAAAAAGGCCAGGTAATTTGTTGTGATTCGATTTCAATAAACTTATTTAAGCTTTTAAGCAGCGCGCTTATGTTAAACACGGGTCGTTGTAAAGTGTTATCAACGCAAGATAATTTTCCGACCGATTTATACATGGTGCAAGGCTTAAGCGATTTATTAGGCACTGATTTATGCCAATTAAAATTAGTTGAAGAGCAATGTATTGAGCAAAACTTAACTGATGACATCGCTGTATTGTTACTTACCCAAGTTAACTTTAGAACCGGTAAGCTTTTAAATATGCAAAAGCTAACAAAGCTCGCTCAGCAAAAAGGTATTTTAGTGATATGGGATTTAGCGCACAGTGCAGGTGCATTGCCGGTTGAGTTGGATAAATGCAACGTTGATTTTGCAGTAGGCTGTGGCTACAAATATTTAAATGGTGGCCCAGGGTCGCCTGCCTTTTTATATGTTGCCAAGCGCCACCAAAGTACAGTTAAACAGCCATTAAGCGGTTGGATGGGGCATGCAAAACCATTTGCATTTAATGCCCATTACGAGCGGCCAGAAAGTATTAATCAGTATTTATGTGGTACGCCAAGTGTTATTGCTATGAGTGCGTTAGATGCCGCGCTTGATGTATGGGAAAACGTTAAAATAGGTGATGTGAGGGCTAAGTCGATTGCTTTAGCCGATATGTTTATTACCCTTGTGCAGTCGCATGCTAGCTTGGTTGATTTGCGTTTATGCTCTACTGAGGATTCAATCCAACGTGGAAGCCAATTGGCTTTTTCGCATAACCAGGCATTCGCTATTTGCCAAGCATTAATAGAAAAAGGGGTTATAGCTGACTTTAGAGCGCCTAACATTTTACGGTTTGGTTTTACGCCTTTGTATACCTCGTTTGAAGATGTATGGAACGCAGTGAATATTTTAGTTGATGTAGTAACAACAAAGCTATACGCCGAGCCAAGGTTTAACTTACCGGGCAAAGTAACTTGATAAAGTTGGCCAATTGCTTTGGTTTATTTTGCTTAAGCAATTGGCCTTTAGTTGTATTTACAAGCTTGTTATTAACTACTGAAACTTAAAGTTTTTCATTGTATGTTGTAGGGTTGCAGTATTAAGTTGCATTTCATTAAAAATTACTTCTTGCTTGCGTGCGGCTTCAACTTCGTGATTTGCGTATTCAAATACGCTTGCAGCATCCACTGCTATATTCGACGCAACTGTCGACTGTTGTTCTGCGGCTGATGATACGTTCATGGCTAAGTTTTCGAGTACTTTACTTTGTGCATGTACTTGCTCAGACACTGTCCTTGCTTGATCAAACCGCTCTAAAGTGGCTTTTGATAATTTAGTACTTGCTACAATAGATCTAACTACTTGGTCGCTGATAGACTGTAACTCTCCGAGCAAAGACGAAATTTTTTCTGATGATTCTTTACTGTTTCCAGCAAGGCTTCTTACCTCGTCAGCAACAACGGCAAACCCTCGGCCGTGTTCGCCGGCTCTAGCTGCTTCAATTGCGGCGTTTAGTGCAAGTAAATTGGTTTGTTCGGCTATGTTACTAATTGAGTCTAAAATGGACGATATGCTGGCTACCTGCTGATCCATTTTACTCACTACTTCCTCTACATTAGACATGCCTGTAGCAAGCTCACTAATAGAGCTTTGGCTAAGTTTGTTATCTTCAATCAATAGATTGGCTTGTTTGTTTAACTCGTCACTCGAGCTGAGTGTTTCAGAGGCAGAGCCTGCTATTTCGCGGCTTGTTGTAGCCATTTCTTCTATTGCGGTGGCTATATTACTCGCCATGGCCAATGTTTTGTTTGAATCATCAAGTACTGTTTTGGTTGCATTGCTCATATCATCGCTGAGTTTAGAGCCTGAATTGATTGAATGGTCGAGCCCTAATAATAGGTCTTTAAAAGCGAAAATAGTATTGTGAATGGCATTTGATATTTCGCCGAGTTCATCTTTACTTTTAAGCCTTATGTCTATTGTTAGGTCGCCTTTTTCGGCTTTAAGTAATAGTGACGTTAGTTGGCTCAACTCTTTTTTGAGGGTACTTAATAAATGAAAGTTTAGGTACGCTATGATAGCTAATGTAACTAAAAAGTAGGCAATAGTGAGTGTAAGCGTTGTATCGGCCGCTTCTTTTAATTCAAGGCCATCTTTATCAACCGTATTCCATTGGGTGTCTAGTAATTGTTTAATTTGAGTTATTTGCTGTGTTGCCATAGGAAACCACACAGAGGCTGCCGGCAAAGCTGTAAAGTTAGGCGATTCTGTGTTGAGCAATGTGTTTGTTATTGCATTAATTTTACGTGAGTCAGCGCTTTGTATAATGC
>OLGX01000513.1_pt1 | contig 12259 bp, 10 predicted proteins | sample 1609451 | NCBI WGS metagenome assembly OLGX01 (sample SAMN05416834, study PRJEB24817) | seawater metagenome | isolation source: Sea water | place: Canada:Atlantic | collected 2013-07
GGAAATGCTGTTTTTGTGTAAATTTTGTAAATATAAATTTACTTAATCGCCACTGTATTGGTATTTCATTCATAACTTTTGAGTATTAGATGTTCTAAAGCATTGACCTAGGCAAGTTTGTTTGGATACTATTCAAGTGAGGTTCACCACCTTTATTTAATAAAAAATCGCATTAGCGAATAAACACTAAACACATATAGTGGTCCAGGGAGACATACATGTTTACAAACTCTAAGTTGACGAAGTCAGTTCGTCTGGCTATGGCTGTTGGTACAGCTGCAGCTATTTCATCTAGTAATGTTTACGCTCAAGAGGTTGCAAGTACTGCTGCAGAAGACGCAGCTGTTGAGAAAATTCAAGTTACGGGTTCACGTATTCAGCGCGCTAACATGGTTAGTGCTAGCCCTGTAACCGAGATTTCTGCCGCAGATATTAAAGTAAGTGGTATTACGCGCGTAGAAGATATCTTAAACGATATGCCGGCAGTTTTTGCAGGCCAAACCTCAGGTACAGCTAACGGCGCGACCGGTACTGCTACTATCGATTTACGTAACCTTGGTCCCGAGCGTACGCTTGTACTTCAAAACGGTCGTCGCTTGCCGTCAGGTTCCCCCTCTGCGGGCGGTATCAGCGCAGATGTTAACCAAATTCCAGCTGCATTGATTGAACGCATCGAAGTATTAACTGGTGGTTCTTCAGCTACATATGGTTCTGACGCTGTTGCCGGTGTTGTAAACTTTATCCTAAAAGATGACTTCGAAGGTTTTTCCTTTGATTATCAACACAGTTTTTATCAACACGATAATGATAACTCTAATATCCAAGACTTAGTAAGTAGCTCTGGATTCCCTGTTGCTAGCGGCACTGTTGATGATGGTAATGCCAACGACTTTTCTTTCCTGTTTGGTGCAAATACTGACGACGGCCGAGGAAACGTTACCATGTATGGTACGTTCCGTGACATTCAAGCCGTAGTTCAATCTTCTCGTGATTATAGCTCATGTGCAATCAATGGCTCTCCAGATGCGATGGGATGTGGTGGTTCAAGTACTACTCCGTTTGGTCGCTTCACTGACTTCGATACCTTTAATTTCCAGCTAAGCGGCGAAGAGTTTGTACCTTTTACTGATTTATATAACTACGGTCCTTTAAACTATTTCCAACGTCCAGATGAGCGTAAAACGTTTGGTGCGACGAGTCATTATGAGATTAATGAACATGTAGAAGTTTATGCAGAACTAAGCTACATGGACGATCGCAGTGTGGCGCAAATAGCTCCATCAGGTAACTTCTTCAGTACTGACCGTTTATACTGTGGCAACCCTTATCTTTCAGATCAGCAATTTGCTGCAACATGTGGTGCTGCAGGTTTAACTGATGAAGATTACTATGAAGGTTTCTATATTGGCCGTCGTAATGTTGAAGGTGGTCCGCGTCAAGATGATCTTCGCCATACATCATTACGTGGTGTGTTAGGTGTTCGTGGAATCATCGACGACAATTGGTCTTACGACGTATTCGCTAACTACGGAACAGTTTCTTATCTTGAAACGTATCGTAATGAGTTATCAGTTGATCACATGAAGAAAGCTTTGGATGCTCGGGTTGATCCTGATTCAGGCGATATCGTTTGTGCCTCAGTGTTAGACGGTACCGATCCAAGCTGTGTGCCATGGAATATCTTTAGCGAAGGTGGTGTTACAGACGAAGCGTTGGCTTATTTAATTAAACCGCTTTACTCACGCGGTGATACCAAATCAACGCAAGTTAGTGGTTATGTTACTGGCGATTTGACCGATGCGGGTATTGTTGTTCCGGGCACATCAACGGGTGTTGGTCTTGTTGCTGGTTTAGAATATCGTAAAGAGCAATTAATTCTTGAGCCTGATTTTGGTTTCACATCTGGTGATGGTGCAGGTCAAGGTGGCCCTACGGCCGGTGTTCGCGGTGATTTCAGCGTAAAAGAAATTTTCGGTGAGTTAAACGTACCTCTTTTAGAAGGTAAAGAGTTTGCTGAAGAGCTTACTTTAGAGCTTGCATATCGCTACTCAGATTACTCAACTGATAAAACAACTAATACCTACAAGTATGCAATGAACTGGGGTATTAACGATCAGGCGCGTGTTAGAGCTAGTTTCCAACGTGCTGTAAGGGCCGGTAACATCCGTGAGTTGTTCCGTCCTTCTTCTCTAGGTTTGTTCAACATGGATATTGATCCGTGTGGCGTTGGTGGTGACTTCACATTGGCACAGTGTCTTAATACTGGCTTGACTGAAGCTCAGTATCAAACAAGTGCTCTTGAAAGCCCAGCAGGTCAATATAACAGTATTACTGGTGGTAACACTGAAGTAAGCCCTGAAGAATCAGATACGTTCTCATTCGGTGTTGCTTTATCACCTGAATTCTTACCTGGTTTCACTCTAAATATTGATTACTTTAAGATTGAAGTTAAAGATGCAATTTCATCTATTCCTGAAACAACCATTCTTCAATTATGTGGTGATACAGGAAACGCTGCATACTGTGATTTAATCAATCGTGGTCCTAACGGAAACTTGTGGGTAGGTACCTCGTCTATCACTGCGACTGATTTGAACATCGGTTACTTGAAAACAGAAGGCGTTGATTTTGATGCTAACTACGAAATGGATCTAGGTGAAGGCGGCGAGCTTAGACTTGGTTTCATCGCAACATTACTTGATTCATTGGCAACTCAGTCAATTCCTGGTGGCGACATTGATGAGTGTGCTGGTTACTGGGACCGTACCGTATGTGGACAGCCGACTCCAGAATGGCGTCATAACTTGAAAGCGACTTGGGTTTCACCTTGGGACGTAAATGTTACGGCTACTTGGAGACACATGTCTGAAGTTAATGAGTATGAAGGCGTTGGCCAAGAAGATGGACCAGGGAAAATTGATGCTCAAAACTATCTTGATTTGAGTGCTAACTGGCAAGCGCATGAGAATGTTAATTTACGAGTTGGTGTGAATAATATCTTAGACCGCGATCCACCTATCATCGTGAATGCACCTTCTGGCACGGGTAACGGTAATACGTTCCCAGGATTCTATGATGCTTTAGGTCGTTATGTATTCGGTGGCGTTACCGTTACGTTCTAATTAGTCATTAGATGATTAAAAGGTCGGCTTTCATGCCGACTTTTTTTTTGATTTTTTTTATACTAATGAAATAGAAACTAAAGAGAACAGATTTGGAAAATAGAGAGCTGGACGAAATAATTAAGTTATTTCATGCGTCAAAATTTGATATGGCAAAAGAGGCTTGCCTAAATTTATTGAAGCTACCTATCGTTGAAAAAGAGCCTTTGTACATAATCCTTTTAGAGGTAGCGAAAATCAACAGAGATGACGGCCTTGCTATCCAGTATCTCGATGCACTGATTAAATTGCGCAATGACAACATGGAATACTATTGTGAAAAAGCGGAGCTGTGCCATAAATCAGGCAAGATAAATGAAGGTATTCAGTGCTATGAGCAATTTATTGCACGAAATCCTGAACATGCAAATGCTAGATACAATTTTGCCTTATATCTTAAAAAAAATGGTCAGACCAAAAGAGCGTTAGAGTGCTATTCAGATGCCTTAGCATTAAATATTGATAACCCTAGCGAGGTCTATTTGAACCAAGGGGTGATATACACAGCAATCAATGACACGAATAGCGCAATTGAATGTTATCTGAAAGCTTTGACGTTAAATAAGCACTATACACCTGCACTATATAATTTAGGGGGAGTATACGAAGAGTTAGGGGAGAGAGCTTACGCGATAGAACAATATTCGAAGATTATTGCACAAGAGCCCGAAAATATAAGAGCACTGTCAAGATTAATACAACTGAGAGAGAAGCCCCCATTCATAACTATAGAGGTGCAGAGACTAGAATCCATATTAAAAATGTCACGAAGGAAAGTTTTAACTTCGATCGACATGGAAACAGGCTATTTTGCTTTAGGTTATGCATACGACTGTGCTGAAGAATACTCAAAAGCGTTTCATTACTATAAAAAAGGCAATGAGTTAAGCGCTAACCGTAGTGAATTGTATCAGCCTGATGGTGTTACTAACGAAACCCAAAAACTTATCTCGCATTTTACTCGTTCTTGGCTCGGAAATAATCAACTTCAAAATGACTATTCGCCAATTTTTGTATGCGGCATGTTTAGAAGTGGTTCTACCCTCGTTGAGAGTATATTGTCGGAGCACCCGGCGGTCTATTCAGGGGGGGAATTGAACTTTCTTGATCAGGTGATACGCCGGACGGGTGATGACATTACGCGCTTTTCTGTACGTGAACTCCAAGAAATTTCAAAAGAATATCGACAATTAGTAGTCGATACCTTTGGAGAAAACTGCTTAGTGATCGATAAAAGGCCGGACAATTTTAAATATATTGGATTAATTAAAGCTGTATTTCCAAACGCTAAAATTATATGCACGGATAGAGACCCACTTGATATCTGTATTTCTATTTATTTTCAGCAGTTAGACTCATCACTAAACTATTCAACGGAATTACGCCATATTGCGCACTATTACTTAGAATATAAAAAAATCTTACAGCATTGGAAAAATATTTTACCTGATGACATCTACGTCGCAGATTACGAGAGGCTGGTCGATAATCCTAAAGAGGTGTGCTCGGAGCTCTTTGCACACTTTAATCTAGAATGGTGTGAGGAGTATTTAAACTTCTATAAAACTAAGAAGTTAGTTAAAACGGCTAGTATTTGGCAGGTTAGGCGTCCATTGCAAAGGGGCGTGGCTCGAAGCGAAAAATATAAATCGAATATAAGTGAGATTAAGGAACTGCTTAATGGAAATCATAATTTGAAAGAGGGATGATAATTTGTTTTGATTAACGTTGAGGTACTAAGCGTATCTCGTTCGTACAGTACAATCTTCTTATCAAGTTGTTTAGCGGCTTACCACCTTGTCCTCTTTGAATTTTTTGTGGATACACATGTGATTGTTGTTCAATGTGTCACGTATCTAAAACCAAAAGTATATTGTCGTTTGTACATTAAAATAATAAAATTAAATCGACTAAAGTATATAGTTCATAAAATAACAGGGAACACTCATGATTATTAGAAAACTTATTTTTGTAGGTTGTATAACGTTTATTTCGGCATGTAGTTCAAATGACAGTGCTGACAAAGTCTCAACTGAAGGTTCGCAAAGTGAAACCGCCTCTAACAATACGGGGGATTTAAGGTGTAAGAACGTCACGGTTACTGGCAGCCGTTTCCCCGTGAAGAGGTGTACAACTGCCGCCCAGAGAGCCAGAGAGCTAGAGGATGCGAAAAAAGTGCTAAACGATGCTCGTAATAACGTAGGTGCACAAAACTAACTAGTTTTCCGAGGCTTTATAGGGCAATAGAACGTTGGAATAGAGCTTGGCTCTAGACCGTTGCTATAGGTCACCTTATTCAGTGTATTACTATGCTCAGTAAGTTGGCCTTTATCGTTAAGTACGATTAAAATCTGAAATTTGTCATTATAATGAATAAAGATCACCCACTTTGATCTTTAAGATATCATGTGGAAACGAGTCTCTCAGTAGTTTGACATTTCAATATTAAATACAATGCGTTGTTCTTTTATTTAGACACCTCGACTGCCCACGCAAAAGGCTTTGAGTACCTGTCTGCTTTCAACTCTTTAATATGAACGTTGCTAAATCCCTTTGCTGTAAACACGGTTAGCGCATTACCTAATAAACCCTTGTTCAGTGAGCTTTCATTCAAAGCTGCCATTCTTGCTCGATAATTGCTGAGTTCTTTTTCCATTGTGTCTAACCATTCTATTATTAAGTTAGCTTCAAAGCGGCTTAAATTATCGTACATGTAGCGAGTGTCATTGAATAACTTGCGCAGCAGTCCTGCAACCAAATAGGGTCGTTGGTTTGTCAAGTTCGCAACGCTAGATAAAATATCTCTAAACTCACTGTCAACTTGTATCGAATTCTGTGTTTGAGGCTTTGATGTTTTAGCGTCAAACGCCAGATGAGCATTTTTGAAAAAGCCTATTTCAAATAGGAGGTTAACAGCTTGCAAATTGTCCATACATTCGTTGTGAAGAGCACCATGTTGATAATGACAAACAGCAATGAATTTTCCATCGTTTTTTAATACTCTGCAGCACTCATCAAATGCGCTAAGCCCAGAATATTCAATGCCGAATTGACTTACTATGATATCAAACGAATTATTCGAAAAAGGTAGTTGCGCACAATCTGACCGTACAATTTCCGTAGTCGGGTATCTCATCTTTATGTGTTGTAAAGCGGTGTCTGATAGGTCTACAGAATAAAACTGTGGTAACCAAGAAGGCTGAAAACGCCCGCTCGACATCAATACTTCGAGTAAGTCTCCCTTACCAGAGGCCAAATCTAATAGACGTTTTTCTTCGAAAGCGAGAGAGTCGAAAATGGGTGACCAAAATCGTCTCAATGCTCCTGTATGAACTGCATTTGTATCATGGGCAGCCATATTGGTCGTTTTGCCCCAATGCTGCTCCCACACGTTACCGTGGCATACTGTATTTCTATTAACATGGCTAACCATAACGAAACTTACATCAACTATTTGTGCCGTGCGTAAGATATTAGTAGGTTTAACTAATTAATAGTAATCACAATTTTCTCACAGTATATGACTAAAAATGACAGTGAGGAGTATTAATTCTATTTATGACGGAATTTGACGAATAATACCTTAACGTCAGGCTTTAATAACTATGTTTTTTTAGCGACTAATAGATATTGCAGAAAGTGTTTAATAGTCCGTTTTTTATAACCGCTTACACTTTATTGTCTGAAAATTAAGCGTTGCTGGTCTTGAACTGCTAATTTTGTATAAAATTTGATAACTACAGCGCAAAGCAGCGAAAACGCAATGCAAAATTGTAATCGACTTTGTTAACTATTATGTGCGTGCCACCTTGACAATTCGCAGGGTTCCATGTGAATATCTTGAAGTCTTAGTGTTAAATTCCATTAATACTAAGCCCCTATAACTTATAAAGCTTAGAAGCCCCTTGCGACGTTTTTTTACCCGTCGGCGAGGATCCAAAACAAGAAAATTGGTTGGGAATTATGTCCAAAATGAGCAAGAGAAACCTTATTGCTTCTACCGTTATCGGTGCACTAGCACTCGGTAGTAGTGCTGTTGTCTCTGCAGACCCGTTGAATGACCTTCATAAAGAAGAGTCAAAGATTCACGTGGATGCAGCGAAGTCTCAAGAAAAAATTAACAAACTATACGAGCAATCGTTAGACATCTTTTCTGAATATCGCCAAGTTGTTGATGAAACAGAAAACTTAAAAGTTTATAACGACTATCTAGCAACATTGGTTGCAGACCAGCAGCGCGGTATCGATTCTCTTCAACGTCAAATAGACGGTATTGAAGGTGTTAAACGTGGTGTTGTTCCATTGATGTTTCGTATGATCGACAGTCTAGAGCAATTTATCGAACTTGATATTCCTATTAACCTTGAAGAGCGTCGCGCACGTGTTGAGCGTCTTCGCGACATCATGGCTAACTCAAACGTAACTACTTCAGAGCAGTTCCGTCAGGTAATCGAAGCATATCAAATTGAAAATCAGTATGGTCAGAACATTCGTGCTTATCAAGGCAAGCTTGATTTTGAAGGGACTGAAATCACCGTTGATTTCTTTAACCTAGGTCGTACTGTTTTAGCAGCGCTTTCTTTAGATCAGAAAAACGCTTGGGTTTGGGATAACGACGCAAGAGCTTGGCAGAAATTGGGTGATGAATACCTAAGCTCTGTAGTAACGGCTGTTCGTATGGCCAACAAACTCGTGCCAGCTGACCTAATCAAACTACCCATTAAAGCTGCGGAGTAATATCGATGAAAACAATCTATAAATCAGTATTAGCTGCGGCATCGGTAGCTTTATTCGCATCTTCAGTTCATGCGGCTACGTCTCTTGAAGACTTACTGCAAGAAGTTAAGAAGAATCGAGTTTCTGAAGCTCGCATAAACAAAGAGCGTGAAGCTGAGTTCCAATCAGCACGTGCTGACAAACAAGCTCTTCTTAGAAAAGCGCAAGCTGATCTTAAAGCTGAACAAACTCGCGGTGATAACCTTGCCAAGAAATATTCAGACAACGAAGTAGCGCTAGCAGAAAAAGAGCAGGAGCTTAATCAAGCAACTGGTACCCTTGGTGAAATGTTTGGTGTTGTGCGTCAAGCATCTTCTGAAGCATTTGGTCAAATCTCTACTTCTATTGTAAGTGCTGAATTCCCAGGCCGTGGCGAGTTCTTAAAGAGCATGTCTGAAGAGTCTAAAGGTCTTCCTAACATTCAAGAGTTAGAAGATTTGTGGTTCGCACTTCAAACTGAGATGACTGAGTCAGGTCAAGTTTCTCGTTTCCAAACTGAAGTAATCAGCTTGGATGGTGGTTCTACTACTCAAGAAGTTGTGCGTGTTGGTACATTTAACTTGATTGGTGAGCAAGGTTACTTGGTTTACGATGATCAAAATGAGATCGTTCAGCCTCTTGGTCGTCAACCTGATGGTTACCTAGTAAGTTCAGCTCAAGAGTTGTTATCTGCTACGTCTGGCCTAGTACCTTTCTATGCTGACCCTTCACGTGGCGGTATCTTAGGTTTGCTTAAAGAAAAAGCAACTATGTCTGAGCGTTATCACGCAGGTGGTGTAGTAGGTTACGTCATTACTGCTATGTTGATTCTTGGTCTTCTTATCGGTCTTTATAAAATTGTTACCTTGACGATTATCAGTGGAAAAATGCGTTCTCAGTTGAACAACACTGGCAATCCTTCAAACGGCAACCCACTTGGGCGTATTCTTCAAGTGTACAAAGATAATAAAACATCTGATGCTGAAAACCTTGAGCTTAAACTTGACGAAGCGATTCTTAAAGAGCTTCCGAAAATTGAAAGTGGTATTAATATCATCAAGATTTTCGCAGCAATCGCTCCGCTACTTGGTTTGTTAGGTACGGTACTTGGTATGATTGCAACCTTCCAACAAATTACATTGTTCGGTACAGGTGACCCAAGACTGATGGCTGGTAGTATTTCGATGGCGTTGGTAACAACGGCTCAAGGTATTATTGCAGCATTACCATTGATTCTTATGCACAGCATCGTTGCTGGTCGCAGCAAATCAATTGTACATATCCTTGATGAGCAAACTGCAGGCATTATTGCTGCACACGTAGAGTCGGAGAAAGCCTAAGATGTTATACCTGATAGAACTATGGGAGTCTGTCAGGGACTTTATCGCTGCCGGCGGTGACGTTCTATACGTTGTCGCCTTAGCGCTCTTCTTAATGTGGGTTTTGATGATAGAGCGTTATTGGTACTTAACTTCCGTGTTTCCTAAAATGAGAAAAGACATTGTCTCAAAATGGGATGCCCGAGAAGATACTACCTCTTGGTATGCGCATAGAATCCGTGACGCATGGATTTCGCAAGCATCCGATGGACTTAGCGCAAGAATGTTGTTGATAAAAACACTTGTTGCTATGTGCCCATTGATCGGCCTTTTAGGTACGGTTACCGGTATGATCGGCGTTTTCGAAACGATGGCAACACAGGGCACAAGTAACCCGCGCCTTATGGCTGCTGGTATTTCAATGGCTACGATTCCAACGATGGCTGGGATGGTCGCTGCTTTATCTGGCGTATTTTTTAGTTCTCGTCTTGAGGCGAGAGTAAAAATGGCGAAAGAAAAGCTAGTTGACAGTTTGCCCCATCATTAGAGAGAGGAATTTATGGCTCGCAAAGTACGTGTTGAAGAAGAAGATGCTGCGATTGACATGACGCCGATGTTGGACATCGTGTTTATCATGCTGATCTTCTTTATTGTAACGACTGTTTTCGTCAAAGAAGCGGGCATCGAGGTGAATAAGCCTGGTGCATCGCAAGCTATTATGCCGAAGAATGCCAATATCTTTATCGCTATTACTGAAGACGGTGACGTCTGGATGGATAAACGCGAAATCGATGTTGATAGTGTTCGCGCTAACTTAGAACGTTTGATGGCTGAACAGCCTTCTGACGTAGTCATAGTTCAGGCTGACGAAAATGCAGAACATGGTGTGGTGATCGACGTAATGGATCAAATCAAAGCTGCAGGTATAGATCGCATTTCTATCGCTGCTAAGGGGAGCTAATATGGGACGTTTAATTGTTTCTGTACTCCTTGGTGGGGTAATTGCATTTGTATTGTTTGTTGTCATGGCTAAGTTAATTGCTAACTCGTCACGCCCAGCGGACAAAGTACCACCTGCACCGGTTATTGATATTGTTATGTCAACGCCAGATGATACTACTCAAACTAGAACTCGAGTACCGCCTCCGCCTCCGCCGCCACCTCAGCAGCCTCCTAAATTGGAGCCAGTTGAGCCAGACACTGCGGACGCAAATACTGATGGCTTAAGTTTCAATATGCCAGCAGTAGATATAGGTGGCGCTTCAGTTGATATCGGTGGTGTGGGTGCAATGCAACGTGATGGTGATGCTACACCAATCGTTCGAATTGAACCTAAATACCCAGCGCAAGCTGCTCGTGATGGTAAAGAAGGTTGGGTAAAACTTTCATTTACGATCAATGAAGTAGGTGGTGTTGAAGATGTTGACGTCATTGAAGCTGATCCTAAGCGAGTTTTTGACCGTGAAGCTAAACGTGCACTTAGAAAGTGGAAGTATAAGCCGAAGGTTGAAGATGGTAAGCCTATGAAGCAGTTCGGTATGAAAGTTCAATTAGACTTTAAGTTGGATCAATCATAATGAATAAATATTTTAAAACATTGTTGGTTGGCGCAACGTTCGCTGCTTCTACGTTAAGTTCCAGTTTCGTTAGCGCTCAGTCTGCGGCTATCGTTTGTCCAGGTTACAAACGTGGCCCTACTAACATTCCAAGTGAACGAACTGGTAAGAAAGTGCAAAAGGCGTTCGAGGCTTATAATGAAGATTTGGTTGATGAAGCCTTATCTATTTTATATGAAATCGATACTTCTCAAACTTTTGACCGCGCGTTTACAGACCGTTTTATTGGTAACTTACTTGCCACTAAATCGGAAAGTGGCCCTAAGGCGTTGGAATATTTAGGAAAGTCAGTTAATGCTAAGGCACTTAATGACACTGAGCAAGCTGGTACGTTACGTTTAATTGCAGATTTAAATATGCAAGAAAAGCGTTACGAACAAGCGGTTAAGCGTTATCAAGAGTGGATGGACTTTACCTGTAAAGAAGATGCTGATGTGTATCTTCGTATGGGACAAGCTTTGTATGAGACGAAACAATATGCAGATATGATTTCGCCTCTTAACAAATCCATTGCTTTGGATGATAAGCCAAACAAAAACGCTTATGCGTTGAAGTTGACGTCTTATTACAGCCGTAAAATGTATAAAGAAACTGTCGAAGTAGCTGAAGAGATGGTGAAAATCTTCCCGGACAACAAGGCTAACTGGACACAACTTGGATTCTTCTACATGTTGGTTGAAGACTATAAGAAAGGCTTGTCTACGTTTGAAATGGCTTACAATCAAGGTTACTTGACAAAAGCTGCAGAAGTTAAGGCGTTGACTCAGTTGTACGCAACTAATGAAATCCCTTATAAAGCTGCTGTAGTGTTTGAAAAGAACGTTGAAAGTGGTCTTATTAAGCGCGACGATAAAGCACTGACTAATCTAGCTAACTCTTGGCATCAGGCTAAAAATCACCTTAAGGCTGCGAAGTATTACGGTGAAGCGGCTAAGATGAACTCAGATCCTGATCTTTATCGCAAGCAAGGTACGCTTTTACTCACTGCTGAAAAGTATAGTGATGCATTAGCGGCACTGCAGAAGGCGTTAGATGAGGGAGCTGATGATCGTGGTCGTATCCATATGGCGATGATGGAAGCTAACTTTTATACTGGTAAATACAGAAGTGCTTACAAGCATGTGTTAGAAGCCAAAAAGGATAAATCAACCTCACGCAGTGCGAGAAGTTGGGAACCTTATATAAAAGAAAAAGCGAAAAATCGTGGAATTACACTATAGCGTTATCTGCTAATAAAAGTGTAACTCTTCTAAAAGGCTCCCTCGCGGAGCCTTTTTTATTTATTTCAGCTTTAAATTCTAGTTATTCTGCCACTGGTATTAACTATTATTCCCTTATACAAATCTGCATTAATAATACCAATCCGCATTAATAAGTGCCCCCTCAGAATGCGTCCAGCGGTTTTTGA
>OLGX01000517.1_pt1 | contig 12162 bp, 10 predicted proteins | sample 1609451 | NCBI WGS metagenome assembly OLGX01 (sample SAMN05416834, study PRJEB24817) | seawater metagenome | isolation source: Sea water | place: Canada:Atlantic | collected 2013-07
GGGCTCGGAGATGTGTATAAGAGACAGCAGCAGGGCGTAACTGAACTTAAAGAATCGTTAAATCGTCTTCCAACGCTGTCACTAGAAGACGCCACAAAAGAGTCGTTTGAAATTGGAGACAGTGCACTTCATCAGTTAGTGTTCGACCCGCTGCTACCTTCACCATTGATAAATGAATCGCTGCGAAGAGAGTTCGCAGAATTAGTTAAACATTACGACGATACTGGTGCGCAGATTTGGCATCAGTTTTTATCATTAGATAACACTCATTCGCCAGGCTAAAAGAGAAGAAGGGCCAGGGCGAAAATAAGGAATACGTATGTCCACATCTCGTCCGTTGTTTAAACATATTCGAAATCACACATCGTTATTTACTGAGCTATCTCAGTATCGCGATACCGCCTTAGATTCCCTCGGATTTGCGAATTACGAGTTTCACAAAGTGCCAAAGTTTATCACCGAGGATGGGCAAAGGCTGACCATTGAGCCTGAGCGCAGCATTGTGTTGCCAAATGTGACAATGTTAAGCGGTGTTAAAGCAAAACTAGAAAAACACATACCGTCTTTCAACATGGTAGAGAACAGCGAAATTGGGTATCGTTATCCTACAGCCGCCCTTGCAAACTTAGATGCGCCTTTTATAAAGCGAATGCGTTCAGAGTATTTTCATAAGGTAGATGAGGATCGCAGCATTTGTCGTCCAGTGAATCTATCTTACGGTATTAAAAGTCGAGGAAAAGCTGACAATCGCCAAGAATACGAAGTGTGGATGCCCGACGAGGCACCTGAGCAAAACCCGTTGCCATTACTCATAGAGCGCTATGGAGAAGATTTGCCTAATGACGTTCGTCATTTTGTAGAGCAACCCTCAAAAGTACATGGTTGGATGGGAGTAAAGCGAGCTGCATTTGAGGCGCTTTATACCGATAAAAAACTCTGTGGCGACCTTGTTATTTGTATTGCCATGAGCGTAGATGCTTACAATATTGGCGCAAAACCTGACTTATCGTTTTCGCCTGAGGCAGATAGTTCAATAGCTGTGAGTAATGCTGAACTAGAGTGGGAAGTAGAGGGTTATTATGCGCCACGAGGGTGGCAGTTTGATCACGATATGGTGTGGAGCGCCATTCAACACACTCTCGAAGCGGTTAATGCGCCGTTGGTAGACATGTACAGCAACACGTTAATACCGATTGCAGAAAGCAAGACTGAGCGGATTTTGTCAACGCTCACTTCTTTAGGAGTTACCCAGGAAGAGATTGACCATTTGAATCTACAACCTTGGGAGTTTTTGCAAACAGAAAGCACACACAGAATGAAGCATAAAGATCCTAATCACTCTGTGAATTTGTTAGGCAGGCTTAACCGTCTTTTCTATCAACCTGAAAACCCACTTCCTTCGTTGAACTGGATGCACGATCTTATTAGCTAAATTCAACACAGAGATTGAAGGCCTATCTTTGAAAAACGCGTTTGTTCCCAAAGACCAGACGCGTCTAAAATTTTAGCTGTAAAAAGTTCAGTTACAAAAATAATGTTACCAGCAGCATTACTGTAGGTAGTCCAATTTAGCATTGAGTCAAAGCAAGAGATTCAAGTATTAGGTTCAAGCACTGACAGAGGTATCAAACTCGCAAGCCAACTCACCTATAAACACCAATAGCATCCTCTGGAATTGTAAACAAAACGATAAATGTGATGCTTTTATGTAAACTACTTTCAGTATTAACGTAATTTGAATGTTTTTATACTTATTTATGTAATTAAATTACATTAAGTGCTTTATTTATCCATTTTCCTGGTCATAATGTAGTCATTGCTTTCGCAATATCTAATTAAGTTACAAAAATAGGAATACATATGAAACTGTCTACATTTGCTATCTCACTCCTTTTCTCTGTTGCTGCTACTCAGTCTTTTGCTAAAGACGTTCGCTTACAGCCTGTGGATGAAAACATCGAAACAAAAGCGTGTTTAACTGCCGCGAATGAAGGCTATCAGCCAGCGCTTCGCTTAGTGCGCGCGAGTGGTTTTGACTCTGACGAATTCAGTGCATCAGTTCGTTGTAATGGAGAGTCATTAAGAACGTTTGCTTTCATGTACAGAAATAATCAGGTATCTGAAAATGCTAAGAAAGTTGCTCTAGTGGCTAAAAATAACAATGCCGCATCACAGGCGTGTTTAGAAGCACTCACCATCGGTAAAGACGAAGCGTTAACTAAATATGGTTTGAAAGGTGAGAGCGTGATTTGTAATCGCAAAGATATTGCTGATTTTGTTCGTACCTATAAATCGCAAAATGTAGAAGTTCGCACTGCTGACGAATAACCGTTAGGGCAGCGTTACGAATAAAAGCTATTAGCAATATCAGTTTCGGGGCCCTTTGCTTACAGAGCAAAAGGCCCGTCACTTTGCTCACTTCTCTAGGCCTGAATGGCTAACTTCTCCAAGCCCGTATGGCTATTGTTTTACTGAATCGTTTTACTGAGTCATTTTATTAGCGCTCAGTCGCTAAAGTTGCGTTATAGCACCTACTTGGCTTCAGAAGAAATTAAATGAAACTCTGTTTGTCTCCCGTCTAAGTAAGACACCGAACTACCGTCAAAAAACGCATCTTCCTCTAGCATAATCCTGACTTCTTTACCCCAATCTTCAATCATCACCGCGGCATTTAGCTCAATCGAATATACGGTATTTTCATACATAGGATAGTCGCCTTTTATGGGGATTCCTTCTTGCGCATCCCACATACCAATGGTTGGTCCTGCTGCATGCCCGTGTAATCCAAGCGGGTGGGTATAAATAGTGGGCTTTATATTCTCTTCTATGGCTTGGGCTCGAGAGCGCTTTAAAATTTCATTACCTGAACGACCTTTCTGAAAATTAGTGGTTAAGATATCTTGCAACCTGTTGCCCTTTGTAAGTGCGTCTTTTAGGTACTTAGGCGCATCCGTTTCACCAGGTTTTAAAATGTAGGCATGCTGCTGTTGATCGGTATTTAAGCGCAAATAGGTAATGCCAAAATCAACGTGAATAAGGTCGCCAGGTTGAATAATATTTTGCTCTGGTCGCTTGCTGAAGGCCTTTATCTGATCAAAAGCTTCGCTGTCTGCCCGTTGAATTGACACGGTTGGATGAAACCAATTTTTAAGACCTAGCTCGTTTGTTCTGTCTCTCAACCACCACACAACATCATCAGTGGTGGTAACACCAGGTGTGATCACCACATTGGAAAATGCAGTGGCAATAAGTTTATGGCCGATTTGCGTCAGTATGGGATAGAACTCCATTTCCATGTCACTGCGTGTTTCAAGCCACCCAATCGATAGCTTCTCGCCAGATACCACACGGTTTTTGTAGGCTTTCGGTAACGCCGACATAAATAGGGTTTTTTCGGTAGAGGTCATGCCGTCGGCGAGGGCAAAAGCGTCTGACGTATTGATGGCTATCTTGCTAGGGTTTCGCTGCTTGATAATGTTGGCGAGTGCTTTGAATTGATTGGGTTGCTCTTCTTTATTCCAGGCTCTTTCAAAACTATTAGCAACCGCATAGCGTGCTACGGCTAATCGCTCTAAGGGTTGTCCCTCGCCTTGGTCATAGATGACTAACATGGTATGTCGTCTGGCCGACAGCCAAGTCGACGGGAGCATTGTTTTTAACACCGGATCTTCGTTGTATTCTCGAGACATAATTACCCACATGTCGATATTTTCTCGTCGCATGATGTGAGGTAAAACAGTGTCAAAACGTTGAGCGATGATGTTATCAATGACATCACTTCGCTCCATCATGGACAATATGTCTTGAGACCACGCGAATGGGCACGAAAATAGCGCAGACAAGAACACAATACCTATTAATAACGCTCTCATAATTTTCCTTTTTTGTGGTACGATTTACGACATTAGCATAGTCTGTGTTACATCGGCATGCGGTATTTTTTGCGTCAAAGATGAAAGGGTTTGCGCCGATTTGGCTGCTAATACAACAAACATTTATTTGGCTAAATAGGTGCTAAACTTACACAGATAAACTCTAACGGTTTCTGGTTGTAATAAGAGTGCAGCTAGAAAAGCGCTATTAGTGATAACAGCCCCAGTATTGATACATAGTATTAAAACACACTATTGAAATACAATATGGACATACAGTACTAACCGTACAGTATTAACATAAAACGGCGTCAGCGAATTGAATTGCACGTTTCAGACAGTGATTGCAGATGAAACAGATAGTTTTAGTTTTTCTCCTACTTATTCCGACCTATGCATTAGCAAAAGAGGCGGCAAACGCAGCATTGCTGTCTCAAAATGTGTCTACACAAGCAAACCAAACGCCAACACAAACAGAACCGACAGTAGTAAAGTGGGGAACTGATGTCTGGCCTAATTATACCAATAGAGATGGAACAGGCTTTTATCACGAGCTTTTGTCTGCGATATACTCAGAGCCTCAGTATTCTTTACGTGTAGACTATTTTCCCTGGCAACGAACACTCAAAAATCTGGCAACGGGTGAAATAGACCTTACCGGTTCGCTTCCCAAGTCAGCTTCCTTTTACCAGTCTAAGTGGCCCGTCATTAACGAAGATATCAATGTTGTTTTACTTAATGATGATGCACTCAACAGCGACTATCTATCCTCTAACGTAGGTGCTTACAGAGCGGGTTATGAGGACGATGTGTTTTATGCAGCATTGCCGAAAAGTGCGAAAGGCGTTCCGGTTGAAAGCGCAGAGCAAGCATTAGCGCTTCTAAAAAAGGGTAAGGTAGATTACTTCGTCGATTTGCGCAGCATTATCACCCCGCTGATGGATAAAGAACAAACAGACCAGGGCTCGTTGGTGAAAGTAAGAACAATTGGGCGATACAAGCTGTATTGGTCTTTTGTTTATAATGAACAGGGGCAGCGGTTGAAGCGGCACTTTGATGACCAAATTGAAATATTACGGAACAATGGCGTTTTGCAATCGATGTATGAAAAGTACAATTTAGAACTGCCCGTCAAAGAATAATATCAACGCGCCTTAAACCTCAATTCAGCACTTTATTTAGAAGAGCAACACAATGCATCCTCGCAGTTACCACAACGATGGATACCCCATGGCAGCACTTTGCGCGTCATTTTCTCCATTAAAACCCCATATTATTCTCGCTAAAAGTGGCCAAAAAAGTATTGATTTTGCTAATCCTGAGGCGGTTATTGCATTAAACGCAGCGTTACTGGCGCACTATTACAATGTTAATCAGTGGCAGCTGCCAAAAGGCTACCTTTGTCCGCCTATTCCGGGTCGTGCAGACTATATTCATGGTATAGCCGACCTTCTCGTCGATTCTCAAAAGATGCCAGTGCCATTGAAAAGAGATGCGAGCGACAATCAAACAAATGTAAGTTCATCAAAAAACGTGAATAACGTAAAAAAGCTGCTTGGGAATAGGGTGAGAGGGCTTGATATAGGGGTAGGCGCTAACGCTATCTATCCCATTATTGGATCGCAAGTTTATGATTGGTCGTTTGTAGGAAGCGATATTGATGAAGTCGCTTTTGATAATGCATCGGCAATAGTGAGAAATAATAACCCGCTGCAGTCGCGTATTGAGATAAGAAGACAGCTGCAAACTGACAATATATTCGCGGGAATAATTGGTGACGATGACCATTTTACGTTTACCATGTGCAACCCTCCGTTTCATAAATCTGCACAAGATGCGCTTGCAGGTAGTGCCCGTAAAAATAAAAATTTAGCCGCGAACAGAACAAAGCGCTCGGGCAAAAATACCCGTGCCGATGCTGGAAAAAAATCACATGCCAAGACGAGTTTGAACTTTGCAGGCCAGGCTAACGAGCTGTGGTGTGAGGGAGGTGAATTAGCGTTTATTCAACGAATGATAAAGGAGAGCGTTGAGTTTAAGCAAAACGTCACCTGGTTTACGTGTTTAGTGTCTAAGTCTGAGCACATAAAGCCTATCGAAAAAAGCCTAGCGTATAACCGTGCCACACAGATAAGAGTAGTGAACATGGGGCAGGGCAATAAACAAAGTCGGTTTATTGCCTGGCGATTTGCATAGCCGTAATTTAATGGCTGCTGGTTTGAAACATACTCGTTTGAAACATTGTCAATTGAAACTTAAGAGGCCAGTGCAAGTGGAAAATTAAATAGACCACTTACTGCGTTTACAATTGACAACCTGAGGCTGGTGAACAATTATCGTTTATTAGCACACGGTTTATTCAGCAAACAAGATGAGTGAGTAAATTGTGCATGACTCTTTTTTATTTATTTAGCGTTTTCGATAGTTAGCCTACAGTGGGGCCAGATGTTCTCTCGTTTAAATGGGCTTTTACGCTCAATACACCTTCATAGTATTACTTTTTTATTGCTGATAGTGATTCTGCTTTGCACAAAATCAATCAATGCGTTGGCATCAGAAGATTATCGCAGTGAGCGCTGGCAAGTATCAAATGCACAAGCATTGGAAAAAGGACAGCGCATTGTCACCGATGGTCTCCCCCAAATATCAGTTCATGCTATTGCCCAAGATACCGATGGTTTTTTTTGGTTAGGCACTGAAAATGGATTGGCTCGGTTTGATGGCAGAAAGTTTGAAATTTTAAATACCATCAATGAGCCTTCGCTTCCTTCAAATTGGATTGAGTATCTCTTTGTAGATAATGCAGGAAAGGTATGGATAGCGACCGCCAGCGGCGTAGTGAGTTATTCTAAGGGCGCGTTTAAGGCAGTTGAATTTGAGCAGTCTCAGGACAGAATAACCTATATTGATCAGTCTGCAGACGGGCAATTATGGTTTTTCGGGACGTCACTGTGGTCACTAGAGAATAATCAGCTAGTTGCTTCGAGTGCTTTAGAGCAAAGTGAGCACTCAGAGCAAAACGAGCAGCACTTAAAACAACAGTCTCCAGAACAACAGTCTCCAAAACAACAGTCTCCAAAACAACAGTATCCAGAACAGCAAAAGCACCAAGAACAGCTGCTACAGCAGCAAGCAAAGCTCAGTGCCGCTAGCATAGACGGTAATAGCATATGGCTTTTAAACGCCGATAAAACACTCGTTTATTTTGATGCTGTGACAAACGCCACCTGTGAATACCCCCTGACACGTGAGCGAGAATACGCTCAGCTTCAGGCAGCAAATCAACGTGTTTATATTCTTGAAGACAAACGTCTTCGCTCGTTTATGCACTCAGCAGACAATTGCTCTCTCACCGAGACTCCCCAAGTTACCTCTTACGAAATACACAAACTAACGTTAAATAACAGTGGTTATCCACTTTTACTTGGAATGGACGGTAAGGCATATGAGGTTAGCCCAGTGGAGGGCATTCTTGAGGTGTCTTGGGATCAAGTAGTGACGCCGTCTCTGGTGAAAGACGTACTCACGTTGCATCAAAGTGATGAACTCACATTGCTTGGTACCAAGGCTAACGGCCTTGTGCTGCTTTGGCCATCGGCTATCACTCGACAAGGGTCGGGTCAGTTATTTGCAAAAGCAAGGGCATGGTCAGTCGTTGTTGACGATAGTGTGTACGCTGCTTCAAATATGGGGGTATATAAGCGCATTGATGATGAGCAGTGGCAGGAGGTTATTCCCCAAAGCGCGTTGAATGGAAACGATGCATACAGTTTACAGATTGATAACGGGACAATGTGGGTAGGTACACGCAACGGCTTATACCGTGTAAATACTGAAACATCAGCGGTCATGCCGGTAAGCGGTTTTGAAGGTTATCAAATAAATACCCTATATAAAGACGGGAATACCCTTTGGTTGGGGACAAATAACGGGCTATTTAAACAACAAGACGACAGCTTTATTGAGGTTACTTATTTTGCCTCTCAGTCTGTTCGCAGTATTCATCGCGCAAAAAACGGTTCACTGTGGGTAGGCACAGAGTCAGGATTACACAGTGCCGATGTTGATAGTAGTACCAATGTTGATAGTAGTAACAAACCTCGATGGCAACGAGTTAGTATGGCTGGCGTAAGCAGTGCCTTTGTATCGAATATCACTGAGTCGCCTAATGGGCACCTCTTTTTTGCTACCTATGGCGATGGCCTATTTCAGAAAAATAAAAAAGGGAAATGGACCCAATACACCATTAAAAATGGGCTGCCATTTCAAAATCTGTTCAATATCAATATTGCCGCAAATCAACTGTGGGTCTCTGGTGCCAGCGGTATATTTTCTGTGGACTTATCGGGTCTTTATAAACAGCAAATACGACGGCATATCGTACTAAGAGACGACGGCACGTTTACGTCAAGAAAAGACATTCGATGTTGTAATGGCGCTGGAAATAACCGAGGCGTTGTTTTTAACGACCACCTTTATTATCCCACATTAGCTGGCGTGCTGTCGGTTGATACTACTAAACGCCAACCAATGCTCTCGCCAGTAGTTATCTCCGGCGTGTATCAAAACGGTGAACGCTTTACCTCCGCCTCTTCAATTATCGAAATTACCAACGAACGTAATTTAGAAGTGGCGTATACCAAGCCAATATTTGCTGCAGAAGAGGTGCCGCAATATCGATATAGGCTTACCAAGGGCGACAGCAGTTGGGTGTATGCAGGGCAACGAGAGCTAGCTTATTTTACCAACCTACCGTCGGGCAAATTCATTTTTGAGGTATCTGCGAAACTAGGCAGTGATGAGTGGCTACCGCCCACCACGCTATCGATAGACGTTGCGCCTTACTGGTGGGAAACCTGGTGGGCGCGAGGCGTCGCGGTAATTGTCATTCTCTTGGTTGGATGGCTGTTGTTTTCGGTGCGTACGCGAGCACTAATGAAAAGAAACAATATGCTAGAAAAAATGGTTGAAGAACGCACCCTAGCTTACGAGAGAGTGAACAAAGAGCTAGAGCAAAAAAATGATGCGCTTAGACAGGTGGCCAACACCGATCCGTTAACTGGGCTTAGCAATAGAAGAGCGATAAAAGAGTATCTACCTAAGCTCTTTGACGCTATCAATGCACGACAAATTGATTATAAAAACGCTGATGGCAAGCATGCAGGTAAAGAAGCATCGGAAGATATTTGCGCGTTGTTTCTTATTGACTTAGATAACTTTAAACGCATCAATGATGAGTTTGGCCACGACAAAGGCGACAGCGTGCTGACGTACGTAGCCGATGCCATAGAAAGTGTGAGTCGACCGGAGGATTGTCTGTTGCGATGGGGCGGAGAAGAATTCTTACGCATTGTTCCTACCATCAAAAAGCAAAGCTTTAAGGCGCTTAACGATAGGCTTCATGATGCGCTCACCAACTTGCATTATAAGCTTGGCCTGCCTTCGCCGTTAACCATGTCCATAGGTGCGGTTTGGCTTCCGTGGGAAAACTCGCAAACCGACTTACATCAATGGGAACACTCCATGCTGTTAACCGATTTGGCGTTGTATAGAGTAAAAGAAACCGGTCGCAATGGCACCGCTTTTGTTCACACAACTAAAGGGCTAAGTGACTGGCTTAATTGGTCAAAAGAAGGCATTGAAAAAGCAGAGAAGCAGGCAGTGATAACCATAGAGCGTATTTAGCGTATTTAGTGTTATCACTGCTTAACGTTTGCGTTAGCCTTTCATGTTGGCAATGGTGTCTTTTCTAAGCTGTATTTTTGATTCGGCAAATGCAGCGCGAGGTAGCATTTTAAGCTTTTCAGCATAACCGAGGGCAGTGCGAAGCACTTGATCTTGAGGTACAGCTGCGTCTAAGAAGCCCGCCTTTACCGCGTCTTTACCTTCAAATATTCGCGAAAATAGTAACGCTTCGGTTTGTGATGTGAGTGCCAACCTTGCTTTGGCGAGCTCCATACCAAAAGCGGGCAGCACCATGCCAATGGCCGTTTCGTTTAGCCCGTACTTTGTGCCGCCGTCTTTACCTATACGCAAGTCTGCTGCCATTAGCATGATAGCGCCTAATGCAATACTGTGGCCCTCTGCCGCAACGATCACTGGCAGTGGAAAACCGTACAAGCGAACTATAAGGTCTGCCCCAGCTTGAACAAGCCTATGCTGCTCGGCTTTATCATCGCCTTTCATCACAGAAAGGTCGAAACCGCCGCAGAACTTTCCCTCTCCGCCATGAAATACCACAGCGTTTGCACTCTTTTCTGCTTCATCAAGTGCAGTATTAAATTTCTCTATTAAATCAAAGCCCACCGCATTCACTTTGCCGTCATCAAAGGTGATTACTGCAATGTCGTTCTCAATGTTAAAATTGAAAGCCATAAGTTTTATGCCCTTTACAAATTACGTAAACTGGTATTACCAGAACCTGCTTTGAGCATACGTTGCATCGAGTTGCTAATCAAATGCTTCATTTTCATAAACGTCTTGTACCAAAGACGTAATCACTTTCTTCTTGTACCGACGCTGTCTTCGTCGCGCCTTTGCACCATTGGCTCTCCACTGAGCACGTTTGTCGACTACTACGTCTTCCAAATCTTCTGCGCGATGAATTCTTGATGCATCTTTTGGTGATGTTCGTTGTGGCATAGTTGTACTCATAAATTCAGAGCTTAAAAATCGAACTTAGCTTGCTTGTTTCTCCATGCCTTCGACTTATTATTTAAGGTGGTTAGGCACACTTGGTTATTCGCTATCTTTTCGCAAAGAGCTTTTGCTGCTCGCGCTTGCTCTAAAGATAGGTTTTTATAAGCCGGAGATGGAATAACGTCATACCACGGGGCTTGGCAAATCGTGTCTAGCACCACCCTTTGAAAGCAGTGATCATTATGTATGGGCCATGTGACGAGTTGATTTGCCGACTTAATTGACTGGCGACCTAAAGACTTGGCCATCGTTGGCAATATAGTTTTGGTATATTCCAAATACGATTCTATTGCCATAGTGCGCTCTGAACTTTCTGTGTTTGCACTATTTGTGATAGCTGATGAGTCATTGTTGCGGGTTATAGCAGTCATAGTAGGTGTTAGCTTTCCGGCTTTTTAATAGTTGTTTGAAATAGATAATCACAATATGTTTAAACGACGTTTTCTCCATTTCTTTCGGCACCTTTTTCGCGCTAGTACTAAAAACTGGTGCTTCAAGTTGTAAGGATACAAAAAAACGGCTTCTTACAGTGTTACATCTGTGTAAGGCAGAGGTGGAATGAGTTAGATACATAGTAAAGACAGTTCAAGGGGGTAAGAAGTCGTTAAATTTAAAAGTGTGCTCATTATCACCTTGAGTTTTTAACCACATCACTTAAACTTGCGCGCCACAAGGGGCGCACCTATTCTAAACGGCGTGTCTATTATGAATTCTGGAGCATGAGTTAATGAAGCTAAGTGATGTAAAAAAGCTACACCAAAAAAAGTATCGAACTCAGTTCGGTTATTATTTGGTGGAAGGTGAACATCTGATCTTAGAATTATTGAAGTCGGCGCCTAAAAACACGGTGACGGTATACGTTACTTCAGAATATGAAGCTTGGCTTGACAATGCCAAGGCAGAATATGCGCCATTACTTAGCGATGATGTCATCCAGGTTCAAAAAGTTACCTCAGTGCAAATGCAGCAAATAAGCGATACAAAATCACCTCAGGGGATTATCGCTAGGGTGCCACTTCCTTCGGTACTTAATGAAGACGAGCAGGTGCAAAAGTCGGTAAGCAGCGCCAATTCAAAGCGCTGTATTTATCTTTATGAGGTACAAGACCCCGGCAACCTTGGTACAATACTGCGTACGCTAGCATGGTTTGGTCAGTTTAAGCTGTTGCTAAGCCCTAACAGTGTTGACCCGTTTAATTCTAAAGTGGTTAGGTCGAGTATGGGGGCAATCTTTCACGCTGATATGGAGCTTAACGTTCCACTTGAAAGCTTAACATCACGATTTTCTCAGTTCGCTTATTTAGACATGCACGGGCAAGAGGTAAAATCGGAGAGCTTTGGTCACTTCGAATGTTACCTTTTTGGCAATGAAGCTCGTGGTGTACCTAATGAGGATGTAAATCGTCTAAACGCTACTGCATTTACAATACCGGGCAGTGGTAAAATAGATTCGTTGAACCTTGCTAGTGCGGTGAATATTTGTGCTTACGAGCTATCATGTTAACTAAATGCCAAAGCACAACCGCGATTTTTGATTAGGGCGTGTTGATCTTTGCTGTACATTTTTGCAGCGGTCTGTGAGCTATTTAAA
>OLGX01000534.1_pt1 | contig 11872 bp, 5 predicted proteins | sample 1609451 | NCBI WGS metagenome assembly OLGX01 (sample SAMN05416834, study PRJEB24817) | seawater metagenome | isolation source: Sea water | place: Canada:Atlantic | collected 2013-07
CGTCTCGTGGGCTCGGAGATGTGTATAAGAGACAGACAACGTAAAGCGTTAGGTCCTGTGCGCAAGGAAGAGTGGCGTGTCGGTTTACTTTTTCTTGGGGTTGCCGCCGCATGGATGACCAGACCATTTCTAGCCAAATGGCTGTCGCTTGACGGACTGTCTGATGCCGGAATTGCCATGACTGCGGCAGTGCTGCTGTTCATTATTTCCAATGGTAAAGGTACTGACAGTAAAGAAGGATTTTTACTCGCCTGGGATGATATGAAAGCAATTCCCTGGGGCATTCTGGTCCTTTTCGGTGGTGGTTTAAGTTTGGCCGCAGCAGTGTCCAATACCGGTCTAGCGCAATGGCTGGGTGAAGGCCTAGTGAATATCGATGCATTCGGCATTTTGTTTCTGGTGCTGGCAGCTACTACGCTAGTGATATTCCTTACTGAGCTAACCAGTAATCTGGCGACTGCTGCCACCTTTCTGCCGGTTGTGGCGGTAATTGCGCTAGAAATGGGCGGTGAGCCGATGACGCTGATCCTGCCGGTTACTTTGGCGGCTAGTTGTGCCTTTATGCTGCCGGTAGCCACACCGCCAAATGCCATCGTGTTTTCATCAGGCTATATCAGCATCGCGCAAATGGCGCGAGCGGGATTTGCGCTGAATATCCTCAGTGTATTACTGGTGACTGCTATCTCGGTATGGCTGGCGCCTCTGGTGTTCTAAGTCAGTACGTCCACCTTTTTTTCCAATAACAACAATCATTACAATGCCTGGTGAAAAGCCGGGCATCGGCTAATAATCATTATGAATCAGAAACAAAATAAACCTCTGTACCTTTATCACGCTGGCCCCAAACTGCTCGACATGCCGCTACTCAATAAAAGTAGTGCATTTAGCGAACAGGAGCGAATCGCTTTTAATCTGGAAGGTCTGTTGCCGCCACGTTACGAAACCATTGATCAGCAGCGGGAGAGGGCGTACATGCAATACCAGGCCTGCACCTCGGATATGGCCAAGCACATTTTTCTGCGAGATATTCAAGATACCAATGAAACCTTGTTTTTCCGTTTAATCAATGAACATATCGAAGAGATGATGCCAATCATCTACACGCCCACGGTGGGTGAGGCCTGCGAAAAGTTCTCTGATATTTACCGCAGTGCCCGTGGTCTGTTTATCTCCCATCACCTGCAGGATCGCATTGATACCATTTTGCATAATGCCACCAAACGTAACATCAAGGTCATCGTAGTGACTGACGGAGAGCGGATACTTGGATTAGGTGATCAGGGCGTGGGGGGCATGGGAATCCCAATTGGAAAGTTGTCGCTGTACACCGTGTGTGGCGGTATCAGTCCGGCCAATACACTACCCATTATGCTGGATGTCGGCACCAATAATCCGGCATTGTTGGAAGACCCGATGTACATGGGCTGCCGTCACCCGCGTATTAGCCAAGCTGAATATGACGTGTTTGTCGACAAGTTCATGCAGGCCGTACGTCGTCGCTGGCCTAAAGCGTTAATTCAGTTTGAGGATTTCGCTCAAACCAATGCCACGCCAATCCTAGACCGATACCGTGACAGCTACTGCTGCTTTAATGATGATATTCAGGGGACGGCCGCGGTTGCAGTGGCAACTATGCTGGCAGCTTGTAAAGTCAAGGCGGTAGCAGCATCTACTCAGCCGTTAGTTATTGTGGGTGGGGGCTCGGCAGGTTGTGGCATCGCCGCACGGTGGGTGCAAAGTATACAGGCCGAAGGCCTGTCAGAGGAAGCCGCGAGAGCCATGGTGTATGTGATTGACCGTGATGGGCTGATCACCACCCGTGCAACGAATCTCCCAGGCTTTCAGCAAGCAGTGGCACAGGAATTAGCAAACTTTGACGGATGGGAAGGCGATTATGCGCCCGGGCTACTCGAGGTTATTAACACGGTAAAACCGGGAATTCTATTGGGTGTGTCGGGATGCGCGGGCTTGTTCTCGGAAGAGGTAGTGGAGGCGATGCATCAGCATACAGCGCAACCTGTGATTTTACCGCTCAGTAATCCGTCGCGTTGTGCAGAAGCTACGCCAGAGGACATATATACCTGGACTAACGGCGAGGCGATTGTCGCTTGCGGTAGCCCGTTTGCTGACGTTGAACTTAATGGTCGCACATTGCCGGTCAGTCAGTGCAATAACAGTTATATTTTCCCTGGCATCGGTTTGGCAGTGGTAAGTTGTAACGCCAGACGGGTGACCAATAACATGCTGATGGCGTCAAGCCTGGCATTGGCAGAGGCTTCACCACTGGCCATTCACGGTGAAGGAGCATTATTGCCACCATTGAGCGGGATTAAACTATTGTCTATAGAGATTGCCAAAAGAGTGGCTATGGCGGCGATTGCTGATGGAGTTGCGCCTGTGCGCTCTGAAGAAGAAATACAGATGTGTATTGAGGCGACACAGTGGCAGCCGGAATATCGTGAATATCGGCGCGTGGCCAGCTGATTGATCTTGCTCGCTCTGTTAAGTAGTTCTAAGTTCGGCCGAGGATACCTTAAGTTTGTAAGCTGTCCTTTCCGTACGAAGGGAAATTAAGTTCTAAGGTGATAACTATCGCGCAATAAATTACTACAATTACCATCTTAGTAGGACAGGGTGCAAGTTTACATGGGAATATTACGTTTAGGCGAATTGTCATTCATTACCTTCAATACCTGTTGTCTGACTACCGAAAAGGGCTGATCATTATCGATGTTCTCATCCGCAAACAGGTGCAGTAACTCTGCGGCTTTGGTGACATTCTCCGCAACTGACTGCCACGACTGGAATACTGCCTGCTGAGCAAATGTATTGGCGGCTCCCTCTTGTTTTCGGATATGGAAAATGAACTCGTCGGTCAGACGTTCCAGTGCCAGCTGTATGCGCTCTGTCAGGTGACATAGCAACCAAAGGTGTTGCAGTGAGCGTTTGAATCGTTTGAGTTTACTATCATAATAGACGATGAGTTCACCGAAGGGTTGGCGATTTTTCAGGTACAGGTTAAGCCCATCGATGACCTCTCTTGTTTAGCGAGTTAAGAATACCACCAAAAAGCAGTTGTTTGTCTATGCCCAGTTAACCATGAGTGGTGCACTTATTATCTGAATTCCGGTATACAATTTTGTGTAGTTATAAGTTTTAAATACAACCTCTCTGCCGATAATTCGCAGCCCATTCTTTAGCTTTACTTGCGAAAATCTCCTTTGTTTCATCTGGCACATCAAATCTATCTTTAATTTCTTTAATCTCAACAGGCATATCAACACCTGATAATTGGTTACTATACATCTTAGGAACAACGTGGCTGTAGTGTTGTTCTATCATCTGAATGCTGGTGCCGCATTGTCTTGAAAGTACATCGATAGAGACGCTTTGGGCTATCAACTCCCAAGTTATATATGTATGCCTAAGTGAATACATAGTGCGAGTACCAGCGGGAGAGTCTTTCAACTCTGACTCTCTAAGGAGTCTAGCGAATGCAGGGCCTATTTCTTTAGTCGTTTCGCCGCCTGGTAGGCGGAATATAAGGTCAGTTGCTTTTCTACTCTTATGAATTAATGTCATGAGTTGGATAACATCAAATATGGCTTGCTTACAAACGACTTGGCGAGTACCAGTATGTTTCGTCGTTTTACCTTTCCTTACCGTGATAAAAAAGCGACTTTTGTGACCGTGGGATTCGACCTGAATATCTCCCCAAGTCAAATTATCTAGCTCTGTTCCTGGCCTCAATCCAGTATTTATCGCAAACTCAATATAGAAATATAGTAGTTGCCTGATATCAGCAGTTATTTGCTTTCTGCTGTTCTTAATCATTGCAGCGTTTTTATTTAAAAGGCGATCATATTCTTCAGGGGAGAAGGATGCCCGCCTGGTTCCTTGAGCGCCTTTATTAGATAATACTGGTACTTGTATTGGAAGCATCCACTGATTTTCGATTGCTTGCTTAAAGACCATTTGCAGTGCTGCGTTATGATTTAGGATTGTAGACTTAGCGAGTACACGACCCGCTTCTTTGATACGCCATAGGTCAAAATCTCGAAGTTTCTGCTGATCTATCGACGTGATATAAGTTCGGGCGAAGTAGGGGATATGATACTTGTTTAGTGCGTTAATATAGTCTTTATAAATGACCTTTCCACCTCCATGTGCAAGCTCACTCTTCATATCAGATATAGCCTTTTCAGCGACATCCCGAAAGCGCTTACTTTTAGTTAAAGTACCTTGCTCAGCCTTAATGCGGCTCTCAATCATGATGTAATGTGCTCTGGCAATAGCTTGGTCTTTGTTATCTACTCTCTCTTTCGTAGATTTGCAGTACCACTTGCCAAAGAGTTGGAATCTAGCGTACCAATATGGGCTATTATCTTGCATGAAAATATAAAGCGTATGGTCTATATTGTGTCTTTGCAGTTGAGTGGTCATCAGTTTCCTTACGGGTAGCGCTTGCAAAGAATTTGCAAAGTGCCTAATGAGTATTTTAACTCATTGTTTTAAAATGACAATTATATGCATGATCTTTTCAAAATCCGTTGCTGAATAAGCGTGGCGGTTCGAGTCCGCCCACTGGTACCATCTCTTTCTACCAATGAAAGAGATAACAATAAACCGACTTATGTCGGTTTTTTTGTATTTGGGATTTGGATTGTTGGATTCGTGGATGTATTGAGTACAGCGTTAACACATCCTTGATGATCGGCACCCAGCCACCGCATCCATGCGGTGTCGTTCAGCTCGGCGGAACTTCGTTCCTAAGAAGACGAGCTTCACCCCTGATGAAACTCCCCCAGCCCAGACATCCATGTCTGGTCGTTCAGCTCGGCGGAACTTCGTTCCTAAAAGTACAAGCTTCACTCCAGATAATTGATTCTTCGTTACTGCACCCATGTAGTGTTTTCAGTTTTATGCGAATGTTTTCATAGAAATGTTCAATTAATTCTACATTCTGTTTTGATATCAGTAAAAATAGCGGAAAATCTGATTTTTCTTTTTCGGGTTGTTTTTTCACCATTGTATTCTAACCTGTACTTTAATCATTAACCCAGAATGAAAGTTTAATTAGTAAATGCTTGGTGTGATTTTTTAACCTGTTTTAGATCAGTTTCAACGCTATCGGTCATTGTCTTTTAAAAATATACGTTACGCATGGGAAGTAATAAACCAATTACACATTCGTTTTTCTATATTTAAAAGGACTATGATGAGCATGGCTACATTATTGTTATCCCTCAAGTTATATCTAATCGCAGTCGTATTTATACTGATTTCATTGCCAACGTTTGGACAAGTTGAAATCGAGGATGAGTATACTCCAGCAACCAGGATACATACGAAAGAGACAGCGCAAGCTCAGTCAGTATTTGGGCCTCCTGATGATGGTGGTGGTGATTTCGCAGGTGCATTTGAAGTAAAAGATTATGGCTACAATATTTTCGAGAATATCAACGATAATCCGGAGTTAGCATCACTTACCACTGGATTATTGGGCGATAAAATAAGTATGTTCACAGGTGACATACGATTTGAGCAGGTCGACATCTCGTTACCCGGTAATTCAGCAATCCCAGTTGCTATAACCCGCACCCTTTCAAACCCCGACTCTTGGTTTAAAGAAACACGTGAATTTGAAAATTGGAGCTTAGCAATACCTCATGTACGTTCCACATATATAACGGATAGAAGCGGCAATTATAAAACTGCCTATTGGCCGAACGGAAAAGCATGTACTAGCCCGCTTAATGCTAACCCGTCTTTTTCTACAAGTACTGGGGGAACGTCATATTACATCCATTCTAATGGTTATTGGAACGGTGACTCTATTTCGATACCAGGTATAGGGACAGTGAAGCTAACAACTAAGTCTGGGGATCCCTCACATAAGCGCTACAATAATTTGAACTGGAAGGTTGATTGTTTAACAAGTACGGGCACTGGGCATGAGGGGTTCAAAGTAACAACCAAGGATGGGCTATCGTATTATTTTACGCAGAAGAAAATAGTCCGCTCGATTAAAGACTTGAACCTTCAACCTCAAGTCCACCAGTGCGGTACGAATTGCCCCTCACCGACATTGGCGCCAGCAGGAGATGCGCCAAGGTTGTCTCGCTACCCGCATTACCACTATTTTATGTTGGTCACAAAGATACAAGATCGATTTGGAAATTGGGTTAAATATACTTATGACGCAAATGGTTTAGCAACTCGGATATATGCAAATGATGGCCGAAATATTACGATTAGCAGTAGAAACGGGCGGATCGAGAGTATTACTGCAAATGGAAGACAATGGAGATATCGTTACGACGATTATCGGCTAGGTACGCTAAAAGAGGTCGAGCGTCCAGATGGAAAGCGTTGGAGATTCGCTCACGATAAATCCTCGTCGAACACGTTTTGGTGGCACGTGAATATTGCTAAACATAGTCAAGTGCCCACAAGAGGGATCGATTGCATTGAAGGTGGATCGAGGGATTTCGTTAGTATTACCCACCCCGAAGGGGCTCGAGGGAATTTCGTTGTAGATGAGGTTTGTCACGGACAATCCAATATTCCTAAGTTAAGAAAAGTAGATCCGTCTAGAAGTAGGGTTGACAGTTTCTGGTTTCCGAAAGCATACGCCACATATGCTTTAAAACGTAAAGAGTTAACTTTAACTACTGGAGAGCAATACGAGTGGAATTATACGTACTCGGATAATGAAGGTTTGTTCAGAGGGGAAACAATTAGTGCCAGACATCGGCTTAATCTAGGTGTGAGTGGAGTAGAAACTGCTCACCTATCTTCTACAACATTGACGCACCATGATGGTACAAAGGAAATACATTATTTTGATAGGAAACATGGTCCGACTCAGGGCAATGTACGCTACGTGGAAACCTATAGTGGCACGGGAGATTTGTTACAGAGAAAGTCAATGGACTATGCAAACGGAACGTTTCACGGCAATGCTAAAATGTACCTCAATATTAACGGCTCACAAGATCCTTTTTCGGCTCATGATATTAAAAATGGGCATTCAGCTGAGCAGATCCAGAGGTTAACACGAAACACAGTTACGCAGTTTTCCAGTTCGAGTGATAAATATATCACTCAATTTTCTGGCTTTGATCGGTATGACTTCCCTAGCTTAAAATACGAATATAACTCCACAGGTAGTAATAAGCGTTATACGAGAACTACTTACCATCACGATACAAAAAACTGGTTGTTGGGTTTGCACGCTAAAACTGCAATATCTGGGAATGGGTCGAACTACAAAACAGCTAGTCAAACGTCATATCACAGCGCATCGGGAAGTTATAAGTCTTTACCTAATTACTCTTATTCTTATGGGCGTTGGCATACACGAAACACCAGTTATCATACATCTGGAGTGAATGCGGGGTTGCCAAATCAAATTCACTATAATGGTGCGAACCGCTGGGTGGCACTGTCAAACTATAAGCGAGGAATAGCTCAGACGATTAGGACACCTTCTAGCCTTAGTACGTCTAGTCAGTATGCATATAAGCAGGTTGACGCCAATGGTTGGGTGACTAAGCACACAGATTTCCTCGGGAACTGTGTTAATTATCGTTATGATTCAATTGGCCGTCTAACTCTAATCGATCCGTGCAATAGTAAGTGGCTTAATACCTCAATTAGTTATAGCACCACAGCGAATAGTGAAGGATACAGTCACGTTAGACAGGGAATGTTAAAAAGGACCATAAGAAGAGGAAATTATAGCCATTTAACTTTTTACGACAATTTACTTCGGCCAAGAATGACCAAGGAGTCAGATACTTCACGAGACAGTGAAACGAAACGATATACTCGGACGAGTTATGATTCATTTAATCGGCCTACATACCAGAGTAAGCCAAGTAGCCTAAATGGTACTCCTTACGGTGTAACTATTAGATATGATGCGCTTGGACGATCGCTAAAAGAAGATGATAACACCACCGCTGGTGCCGTAACTCACAGCTATCTTTCAAGTAATAGGGTCCAAGTAACTAACAATAGAGGTTACAAAACCACTACTAAATTTTTAGCTTATGGCGCGCCTGAACTGAAGCGACCCCTTACTATTTCTTCACCTCACGGGGTGAGCACAACCGTGGCGTATAATGTATACGGAAACGTTACATCTATCAGGCAAGGTGGAATGACCGAATCTCGGGTTTATGATGCATATCAACGACTTTGCAAAAAGATTAGACCTGATGTTGGCAATGTCGCTTTTTTCAAAAACGCACTGGGGAAAACAGCATGGTCTGCAAGCGGAAGTTCGATAAATAGTAGCATCAGTAGCTGTGATTATTCCGTTAGTTCCTCGGCCAAAACTACGTATAGCTATGACAATTTAGGAAAGGTGAAACGAGTGTCATACGGTGATGGCACACCTAGTAAGCTGCTTGAGTACGATAAAAACAAAAAACTTACGCGATTAAGTTTTGGCAATGCTACCCAAAATTACACTTATGATGACCTTGGAAATCTTTTAATAGAGCGCTTGCGTGTCGATAATATCGATTGGTCGCTTAATTACCTGTACAACAGCACTGGAAACTTGCATAGAACAACTTACCCATCCGGACGAAAGGTTGATTATCATCCTAATGCTCTAGGCCAACCTAAATATGTTGGATCTTTCGCCAACAGCGTATTATTCCACCCAGGTGGGCAGTACAAAAGTTACAAACAGTCGAATGGTTGTGTGAATAGCAAAACTCTTCGCAGCAGTGGATTACCCTATATTCAACGAACTCAGTGTGGCGGTACGAATGTGGTATACAACCAGTACTCTTACGATGCGAATGGTAATCTAACCTATTGGGACGATAAACAATCTAATGTTTATGATTTACGGTTTGGCTACGATCAATTGGATCGTCTTGATAACATACGAAAATCTAACAGTACCCTCATAGGTGATATGAATTATGACTCAATGGGGAATATTACAAAATTCGACTCGATTGTTGGAACAGTCAACTATAGCTATAACAGTAAAAAGCAATTGCAATCTACCAGTGGTAGTCGCAATTACGATTTTAACTATGACCATAGGGGGGCGGTAACTGATAATGGTTTTCACCGATTTAATTATAATTTAGCTAATCAAATGACAGAGGCGGGTGGCAATCAATATTTGTACGATGGACATAATAAGCGGGTAAAAACTAACGATAGTAAAGGCATTAGATATTCTATGTACTCTATGCTCTCTGGAAAACTAATACAGGAGAGAATCAACGGGGCTAATAGGGAATATTTTTATTTGGGCCAGCAGTTGGTTGCCCAGTTAGGCGCAGGAAGCCTAACATACGTACACGCTGACATACTGGGCACGAGTGCTGCTAAGACTAATTCAGCAGGCAATGTAACTAAGCGGATTAGATATGCCCCGTTTGGACTTCAGTGGGGTCACACCAATGCACAAACCGGAGAAAATGAAATTGGTTATACAGGGCACAAGCATGATGCAGATATAGGCTTAACCTATATGCAAGCCCGCTACTACGACCCGGTGATTGGGCGGTTTTATTCAAATGATCCGGTGGATTACTTAGGACACGCACAGCGTGGAAATCCTGTTCATGGATTTGGTCGCTATACTTACGCTAATAATAATCCATATAAGTACGTAGATCCTGATGGTGAGTTTTTAGTAGGGGCAATTTTTAACACCGCGTTAGATGTTGGAATTCAGCTGTATGAAAATGGGGGCGATTTTTCTAAGGTTGACCCAGCCCAATCTGCTGGAGCTTTTTTTCTGGGCGGCATCGGCATTGGGGTTGGAGATAAAATTGCCAAAGTCGCATCGTTAGTAGCAAAGGTTTCTAAGAGTAAAGCGGCTGGTGTTACAGCAAATGTATCTGGAAATACTGTTGCTGGTGGAAGTATTGAAGGAGTAAAAGAAGCATCTTTGGCTACAGCAGATGCTTTAGCTGGTACTGACATGACAGGAGGGGACGCTACATCAGATGTCCTGACGGGAACAAGGGACGGTCTGGTTGGCTCGACAGCTAGTGAAATTATTAGTAGTGCTACCGGAAACTCCAAAATGGGACAAATTGTAGGGATGGGTGTGGCTGGAGTAACAAAAGTATTGAGTTCTGTGGATGAAACCAAGTGAATGTGAAGCTATTAATTAGACGGTACTCATACTTTTCAACAATAGTACTAAGTATCGTCTTAGTTGCGCTTTTCTATTTATTAATTGGGGTATATCAAAATGGATTCACCACTTTCTTTGAAAATTTGAGGCTTGCGACTTTAGGTGTAGGTATTGTAATCCTAGCTGCTTCAGTTTCATTTTTGCCGAGGGATATACTTCAGGCAAAGAAGGATAAAAGACTTTGTATAAGGCTTGGCCTTAATTTTAATGAATTTTTATTAATGAGCGAGGGGAAAAAAGACGAAATTCGGAGTCAAAAAGAACATTTGAAATGATCGCGTAGATGAAACTTGCCTGAAGTGTCTGACTCATAGAGAGCGCTTCACTTTTCGTAGCTGAAGATCACGCTGATAATTCGATATCTGAATTCGTTCATTTTCGGTTTTATAGTTAGCGTGAACGTCCTCCCAAAGTGGTGTTTGTTCAAGGCGTTCACGTACAATATCCATTGGTGTTTTACCTTTGAACGAGCCGTGAGCGCGCTGCCAATTTTAATAATTCTGCCACTCAGGCAATGTTTCATTTTTGAGTTCTTCCAAATCTAAATTAACGGTAGAATAAAACTCTTCTTTGTCGGTTCTTTGTGACCTCTCAACGTTGCCATTTAAGTGAGGAGAGCCTGGTTTGTTGGGGCGAAATTTAATGCCATGCTCCATCAATTTGAACTGTACCTTTTCAGCAAAAAACTCCGTTCCGCGATCAGTTTGAACACACGATATCTAGACCAATCATCAATGGCAGTGTATTGATAAATTCCAGGTGCGATTTTACATGTATCCATCTGAATTCGGTCACTAGGAATAGGTCTTTGATATCGAATGAAGTCTTTTTTATTCCGCTGAAAAACTATTGGCTTTACTTCATGTTTAGTCAGTACTTTATGAGTTGAGGCAAGCGATAGCTGAAAGTTATGCTCGCGAAGAAGCTCATACTGGATTCTTCTGGCACCACGTTTTCTGTCTTTTCTTAGATCGAGGATCCACTTTTCGATTTGATTATTAATTTTAGTGTTTGGAGAGCTGTGAGGACATCTAGAAACATCCTGTAGGCCATCTACGCCATTTTCTCTGTATCCGCTTATACCATTTTCGAATAGTAGGCCTAGATATACCGCACCGACGGCAAACTAGACCCGCATCATTGGTTTTTTCGTTAAGCTCAACTCACCTTAATCGCTGTTTAATTTCTTTGATCATAGAGCAATAGTATATTGAAACGATCTCTATGAATCACACACTTTAGCTGATGAGTTTGATGCTGTTAAAGTGTGCTTCACCAAGTGACCTCGGCTGTAGTTAGGTAGATTTTAATAATCACAATCCCCATTGCTTTTGTTCGCAGCATTTTCCTCTTCTTTTATCATCTTCAAGTAAGTTGCTAGGCTTTTGTCTTTTTCGTCTTTATAACGGATATTGAGTTTTGTGAATTCAGATATTCGGTCTAGGCGAAAGTTTCTAAATGCATTTCTTAATTCGCACCAGCCGGTGAGTAACCAAATTGGACTAAAAGAAATCAGTGCTAGGGGGCGAACTACCCGCGTACTTTGCTGCTCGTTTAGATCTAAATAGCTGAAGCTCACTAGGTGTTTGCGTCTTATGCATTCTCGCACTTCGGTAAAGTTTACCTCCCATGGGATTTTATCTGTCTCTTATACACATCTCCGAGCCCACGAGACGCTACGCTATCTCG
>OLGX01000538.1_pt1 | contig 11814 bp, 8 predicted proteins | sample 1609451 | NCBI WGS metagenome assembly OLGX01 (sample SAMN05416834, study PRJEB24817) | seawater metagenome | isolation source: Sea water | place: Canada:Atlantic | collected 2013-07
TAGCGTAGCGTCTCGTGGGCTCGGAGATGTGTATAAGAGACAGTTGTTACTCCTTTAACGTACTGAAAACCCTGAGGTAAGTGTTCTTTATACAGATTGCTTATTAACTAAGAAAGACAAATCATTTTTCATCGGGTACATTTTGTTACGTAAAGTTCAAGCTGTTGCCTGTGCTTACACTTTAAGTATTTTACCCTCAGCGATATTATGAAATTCGCACTGCCGTAAAAATAGCCAGTTGATGTGTCACAAGGATTAATGTGTCTAACGATTATTACAACAGTAAAGTTCAAGAAATAGCGCCGCAATATTTGTCGTTGTCGTTTGACCAAGTGCACGAAAACTGGGTTCACTATTTACCTGCTATTTTAGACAAACCCAATGTGAGCATTCTTGATGTTGGGGCAGGCGTTGGCCGAGACGTTAGTCATATTGCCAATCTACTCGCCGAAAAATATCAAAGTAACAATCAGTGCCGTGTATATGCGGTAGAGCCCGCAATACAAATGCTGCAAAAAGGGCAAGCTACAACCAAAGGGCAAAATGTTCATTGGCTGCAAGATTCATTACCCGCATTAGATAAAACCACACGCTTAGAAATTAGCTTTGACCTCATTTTATTAAGTGCCGTTTGGATGCACGTTCCAACAAGTCAACGAAGTCGCTCATTACGAAAGCTAGCCAATTTGCTCAAACCCGGCGGTAAAATCGTTATATCGCTGAAATTTGGTATGACAGCCGAAGAGCAGCATGAAAGGAAAATGTTCGACGTCAGCGTTGAAGAGGTAGAAGCACTAGCGCAAAACCTGGGTTTGTTCTCCAAGCTTGAAGCGCAAAACTCAGAAGACCAGCTAGGGCGTGATGGTGTTTACTGGCAAACCCTCGTATTGCAAATGCCAGACGACGGTACAGGGGCCTTCCCATTTATACGCCATGTGGCTATTAATGACGGCAAATCTGCTACGCACAAATTGGCATTGTTAAGAGTCTTATTAAGAATTGCCGATGGCCATGCCGGTGCGGTACTAAGGCGTGAAACCTCTGCTAACGGCGACCGAGTCATACTGCCGCTAGGATTGGTGGCTTTGTATTGGGTACACCAATACAAAGATTTAATCGATTATCATGGGTTATTTCAAACACCTAATCAAAGTCCCAACATGGGGTTTATGAAAGACGACGGCTGGAGGCAACTAACTCACAGAACCTCCGCCGATTTTCGTATTGGTAACTTATTTATCGGTGCTGACGCGCAAGCGTTATACCGAACCCTCTCGGCCAGTGCGCAAAATATAAGAGACATGCCATGCAAGTACATTACGCTACCTAACAGTAATGCTCGGGTGTTTGAAGTAGACGCAAAAACAGTTCGAGCAAAAGACAGTATATTTCTCGACTTAGATTCCCTCACTAAGTGGGGCGAGTTCTCATTACCTGAAACAACATGGTTAGCGCTTAGCCGATATGCCTGTTGGATAGAGCCCGTATTAGTCAGCGAATGGGTAAAAACCATGGCCAGCTACCAAGGTAATGAACGCCTTAACTCGTCAGACAAACAACACCTGCTGTACCAAGCATTGAAATGGGAAGAGCCAGTGCGCTCTACCACAGACGTACGCAAGCGGTTCGACGCACTTGCAACCACCCAACAAATGCAATGTGTCTGGTCAGCGAAAACTTTACAGCGAAAATACGACATCGATCACAGTATGCCTTTTTCCCGTTGGCCAAATAACGACTTATGGAACCTAGTCCCCAGTGACAGTAAAGAGAACAATAGTAAAAGAGATAAATTGCCCTCCGAAAAAAGACTCAATGCCGCCAAAGAGCGTATGCAACACTGGTGGGCATCTGCGTGGTTAAACGATGACAAACAGAACCAAAAACAGCGCTTCTTCGCCGAAGCGAATATCGCACTCCCCGGGCTCAGCGCACACAACGTTTCTATCGATGATTTATTTGAAGCTCTGTTGCTACAAAGAGGGCGCTTGAAAGATATGCAGCAATTGAGTGAGTGGTAGGGGGAAGGTTAGGGTTATATATTGATGAATATTTAAGGTTGGGCCAACCTTAGGGTGTTTAAATGAGTACTTTATTTGGCTATTTTATACCTTCTAAAATATTCTAGCTGTTAATATCTATTTAATTTACAAGCCACACATTTAGTTGTTGAAGAAAACTTTCATGGCCAAGAAAAATACATCTTTCTTTAATTTACTCACCCAAGCTCCGTGGTGGGTGACGGCAGCTGTTGCTGCAATTACTTATGTATTTTTAGTCATGATACTACCTAACATCCAAACCGGTAACCCAATAATCACTGCTATTTTTATAGCGCTTTCACAGGCAGCTCCATTTTTTTCCGGTGTTTTTTTACTTGCTGCTCCGTTTGCTTATTTAAATAGCAGACGCAAACGAAAATTACTCGAGCTACAACAAGATATTGACTCCATAAAGGCACTTAGTTGGAAAGAGTTTGAAGAGCTAGTAGCTGAAGCTTATCGCAGGCAAGGGTTTCGGGTTATCGAAAACGGCTTCGGGCCTGATGGTGGTGTCGACGTCAAGTTGATTAAAAATAAACAAACGACCTTAGTTCAATGTAAGCAATGGAAATCCAAAAATGTCGGGGTAGCTGTAATTCGAGAAATGTTCGGCATATTAACTGCTGAAAATGCGTCTAAGGTGGTTATCATTTGTTGTGGAGGATTTACACGTGAGGCATCAAATTTTGCTGAAAACAAACCGATTGAATTAATCGGTGGCACCGAACTATTGCGCATAGTAAAAGATATACAAAACAATTCCGCTTCTAACGTAGAAAGCCCCACAAAACATATGCCTCTCGAATCAAGACAACAATTAGAACCTTCGCCAATCATTAATCAATCCCCTTGTCCAAAATGTGGTAATCAGCTTGTTCGGAGGCAAGCTAAACGAGGTGCTAATTTAGGCAATACATTTTTGGGCTGCTCTTCTTTTCCAAAATGCCGTTACACAAAAGACATGCAAATAAATGCTCATGAATAAATCAACCAACAGCCAACTTCGCTGTTTCGTTCCATAAATATGCTGGCATTGGGTGTTTCAATTTCCATGTAATACTCATTGGTTGACTGCCTTCTGACTTTACAAAATCGACAGGGCCAAAGTTTACAAAACCCATTGTTCGACCATTTTCATCTTTACCTTTTTCGCGCACAAATAACAGAAAGGTTTTTTGATTATCTTTTTGTTTAATATAACCTAAACCTCGCCCAGAAGTCGGTCTTGCACTATTTTGTGTTTGCCAATGAAATAGCGTTGGGCTGATCGCGTAGTCATGGTACATAGTAGTAGCGGAAAATTGCTTTTCACATTTGTCTAGAGTAACAAACAACAACTCAGTATTGGCTTCTGCAATATCCAAGACACCTTCACGGCTAGATGACTTCTTAACAAAAGTACTGTCACCAAAAGCAACAAGGATATGCTCTTTAGCGTATCGAACATGCATTTTAAGTGGAGATGAATCCACTATGGGGTTATCAACTATTGGCATGTCGAACTCGCGAACATCGAGTCGCTCAATGAGTATTGAAATAACATCACTCAACTCAGTTTGTAGTGCTCTGTCTTTCAATGCGGCTAAGCTGTTTGCAATGTTATTAAAGTTAAGCTCTGTACCTGATTTATCCCGAAAGTCATAGTGGCACATTAAAGCATAAAGCTCTTCAATATCAGTCATCGCTGGTATCGAAAAGTTGTTATAGCAGAGTTTTTTCACGAAGCGTAAATACGAGAGTGAGGAACAGTTCAGAAGTCTATTATTGATAGCTCTGTAATATGCAGCATAAATTTCGTTGCTCTCCGGCGCTATTTCTTTATTTTTACTTGCAGCAAGTAATGCATTCCATCCACCAAATTTGCCGATCCTAATTTTGAATATATTTTCTAGCGTAATGTTGGGATGGATCATCAAAAAATTAGTAAGAGTTAATGGCAAATTGGTGATATGAGGAAAGTTGATTATTAAGCTAATTAACTTGTTTCTATTGAGAGTTGCCTGGCGAATGTTGGTTAAGATCATGGCTTGAGTTTTTTCTTGTAACTCAATACGACAACCTAGCGGAAGATTGGGGAAGCCTTGCTTAACTTCTTTTTCAATTCCTTGATTTGTTTTACCAACTAAGGCTCTAAATTTTTGAGAAAAGTCGTATTCAGGACGAGAGTTACCAACAAAATCTATTATTGTGCAACACTCCTTATCATCTGTAAGGCGTAAGCCACGACCGAGTTGCTGTAAGAATATAGTTAAACTTTCTGTGGGTCGTAAAAATAATAAGGTATCTAAGTCAGGTATATCCACGCCTTCATTAAATATATCTACTACAAACAGCACGTTGATTTGCTTCGATTTTAATCGCTGTTGTTGAATTTCACGATCTCTGCTGTTATCGCTAGTTAACACACCACAGGCAATATTTTTTAGTTTAAATTTTTGCGCCATGAAAGTGGCATGCTCTTTACTGACACAGAACGCCAAAGCTCGCATTTGCGATATGTCGGTAACTACTTCATCAAGGCTTTGTAGAATACGCAAAGCACGTTGATTGTTGTGAGTATAAAGATCTGTTAGTTCAGCAATATCATACCGACCTCTTGACCATGAAATTTGCGTTAAATCTGTATTGTCATCAATTGCAAAGTATTGGAACGGCGATAGGTGTCGTTGGTTAATTGCCTCTGGCAACCTAATTTCCGCAGCTATGGTATTGCAAAAATCACACAGAATATCTGTCCCATCATGCCGCTCAGGTGTGGCCGTTAAGCCCAATAGTATTTGTGGAGTGAAATGGTTTAATAGGCCGCGATAGCTGGTTGCTGCTATGTGATGAACTTCATCAATTACAATATAATCAAAGTAATCTTCACTTAAAGAGAGATTGTCTAACTGATTATTTAGGCTTTGGATTGAGGCGAATAAGTGCTGATATTTACTTGGTTTGTGATTTCCAACCCATAAATTACCGAAGGTACTGTTTTTTAGTACCCCTCGGTATGCACTCAACGCTTGTTTTAGAATTTCTTCTCTGTGCGCAATATATAAAAATTTAGCTGTGGGGTTTTCAGCATAGAAACGTGCAAAGTCAAATGCAGAAATAATGGTTTTACCCGTACCTGTTGCAGCAACGACTAAATTTTTATATCTGTTATGGAGTTCACGCTCAACTTTGAGTTTTTCTAAAATTGATTGCTGATAAGAATGTGGTTTGATATCAAAATAAAAACGAGATGAGCTACCATTTACACTGCCTCTAGCTTCTAGTAACGCATCATTCAATTTTTCTCGGCTTTCTACTTCACCATCAAAGTGCTCAAAGTCTGGTGACTCCCAGTAGGTTTCGAATGTGCTCAGCGACTTTTCTATTATGTGAGGAATTTCCTGTGAAGTAATTTTGAGATTCCATTCCAAACCACTAGTTAAAGCTGAATGAGAGAGATTAGATGAGCCAATATAACCAGTATGAAATCCTGTGTTTCGCATAAATAAATAGGACTTTGCATGAAGCCTTTCACGATTTGTATTGTAACTGAGCTTTACTTCCGTATTGGGTAACGAGGCTAAAAACTCTACTGCTTTGGCGTCGGTCGCTCCCATGTAAGATGTAGTGATAACTTTTAACTGCTTACCACTACGAGTAAAAGACTCTAGTTCATTTTTAAATATTCGAATACCCGCCCATTTAATAAATGACACAAGCCAGTAAATTTTGTCAGAAGATTGAATTTCCCTTTTTATTTCTGTTTCTAGTGAGACCCCAACGTTGCTACCACAAAATAATTCGCTCTGCGTGAGGCCAGTTATTGGCATAATTGACTCAACATATTTTGAAATGTCGGCAGCGATGGGATTGGTTTTATCAAATAAAGCGGTAAGTATCTTACCTTGGCTATCTAGTAGGTTTTCACTAATTAATTCTTCATCTCTAATATGTTTGCTGAGCCAACGAACAATAGTATTGGCTAGGCTTATCTGTTCATAGACTCTATCCTCGCCATTTGGAATTGAATCCATAGCAATTTCAACAATGCGAGTTAAGAAGCGCGATAACCAAGTTGCGGCCTCTGCCGTTTCAAGAGTTCGTTCTCCAACATAGAAAGAATCTCTATCTAACTTCTGTTCAACTAATTGAGTAATTAGTTGTTCATAGATACCAGTTTGGTTCATAAAATCCCTTTGACATATCATCTTCAATACCGAGGATATAGGAAAAGTGATAGCTCAGTAATATAGAATTTTTCATATTTATAGTATTGACCAACAGGGTTGGTTAAATCTAACTTGCTTCACCCATCCGCCCAAAACTCGCTGGCATAAAATGATGCCTGCGACTAATGCGATAGCTGTGGACCCTAGTGTGACTATCATTGGTTGCTATTTTGGGTGGTTGCGCCATTTAGCGAGCAGTAAAAACGCCACGAGAATGATGCCGAGTATTTTTTATCAAGACACCCATAATAACGACTCTGCACTTTTTGATTTGGAATCTCGCCCTCAACTGATGGCTTTCCGTTAACTTGGACCGGTGGTAATTCTTATAATTACCCCTGTACCAGTTACACTTCAACCTCAAGAAGACCTTTTAATAATTTATGTATCAATGACTTATATTGGGCATTAAGATTGCTAATACTTGTAACGTATTACTCATAAATTTATCAAGGGAAAGTAACAATGATCGATCTTACCTATTCGTCATATACGGCGTTTTACTTATATTTAGTGATGCTACTAGTGCAGTGGGCGGTTGCGACGTTTAGTAAGGCAAAGCAGCCAAATGCGATCCCTGGGAAGATAGATGAAAACTTATCTCACGATAGTTTTGTGTTCAGGGCGCATCGTACTTTCCAGAATACCCTAGAGAACAGTGCCCTGTTCGTTGGTACGGTACTTTTCGCATTTCTTCTAAATATGCAAAGTCCAGTATTTGCTATTTGTGTGTGGGTATATCTAGCCGCAAGAGTTGTGCATATGGTGTTGTACTACGTGATTTCGACGGAGAAAAACCCCAGCCCACGCACCTACTTCTTTTTGATTGGTCTATTGGCGAATGTGGTTATGTTAGTGATGTTGGGACTAAGGCTAATTTAGCGACAGCTTGTTAGCATGTCACCCGCGTGACTCCTAAGTATGACATCTGGCACCTTAACATGACATCTGCGATACGGCCGGCTTCGTTGCGCGTTATCGTGACAGTCATGATATAGGCTAAGCGAGATGTGAGTGTTCCAGCGCAGATGAGTAGAGGACTGCTTTTTGTGGTTCACCAGACACTTTATTTCTTCCGGTTTTTTTCGAGTGATAAAGAGCTTTATCGGCTCTTTCAAGTGTTGCTTCCCAAGTTTCATCATCTTCTGAAGATATGGCAAAGCCAACACTGACTGTAATTTCGAGCGGGCCGCTACTGGCATTGAAATTAGTTTTTTCAATTGCTTTACGAACTCGCTCAGCGATTTTGTTTAGTTCGTTAACGTTTGTGTCGCTAACTAATATGACAAATTCTTCTCCGCCTACTCTGAAACAGTAATCAAAGCTTCTCATGAGATTTTGGGTCGCTTTACTGATCTCTATTAATACTCGATCTCCTATCGCATGGCCGTGGTTATCGTTTACATGCTTGAAGTGATCAATATCAAACATGATAAATCCAAAGTAGCGTTGTTTCCTTTCAGCTATATAGAATTCTTTCAGTGCTGCTTTTGACAACGCTTCACGGTTTAATAATTTAGTGAGGTAATCGGTCATTGACGCTTCACGGAGCAACACTTCTTTCTTCCAGAACACAATAATCGCAAAGCTTATGGTCAGCAAAAATATGAACCCGATGATCGCTAAGTTTCCGGACGTTTGCATAAATTGATTACCAATAAATTCTAAACGAACATTTTCTGCCAACATCAATACCGCTCGTATAATTAACTGCGTGATAAACAAAAATAAGATTGCCATAAGTGGCCAATAAGCTTTGCCTATTTTGTCCTTCTTTCTTCGCCATAGTGCGACCAAAGCAGAAACATTAAGTGCAAATATCATCGGATAAAATATAAAAATCCTCATTTCGACTGATTCTGCAATCATAGGAATGTGATGTAACGGAATAGGAATTAAAAATATTGCTAACGTTAGGGGCCACGTTGAGCGGCCATGGAGGCACCTATGAACACCGCTATAAATAGCTGAATGACCAGCTAAATAGAATGCGTTCCCCATTGCTGGGTGGATAGTGGTGGGAAGATCAAAATTAATGGAAAGTATGGCAAGTACGTTTGATGACATAAAAAATATGCCTGCCATAGCCCAATCCACCAAGTATTTTTCCGTTTTGTCGGTGGTGCGCAAAATTACCATGGTTAACGTCATGATAGCGCTGGCTAGAATTGTACAAATAAATAAAGTAAGAGCGTCCATTAGTTGCCTGTATAGCCTAATTTAATCCATTAAACGTGAAGTTATATCAAATGAAACAATGCTTTGGCAGGTTACTTTATTTGCCTTTCTATAACAACAACTCGAAAAACTGAATTCGTTTACAAAATTATCAAGACACCCATGATAAAAAGCGTTGTAGATGTTTTCGAGTTATCAGGACATCCATGGTAAATGAGGTGCGCTTTCATCGAAGTAATAAAGATGGGTGTCTTGATAAATAATAAGCATGGTGTCTTGATAAATAGAAAGTTTAGTAATTGAGCACGACAACTATCCCGATATCGTTGCAGTCTTTGTTTTCGGTTACAGGCAAGTTTATGTTTGCCAGTGATTTTCTCTCATACTTTTGACTTTTAAATTCCAGCCATTGGTTGTGGTACTATGAGAATCCAAAATCAGAACAAGCTGTAGCGCTTTTGCGTTTTTAATAGCAGCGCATGAAATAAGGTAATTATATTGAACCCTATCGCCTCATCTAGTCATCTGAATAAAATCGTATTTGTTGGCGCATCCAGCGTTATAGTTGCACTACTCCTTTTTGCTTTGGGCTCGCCTGAGTTTGCGGACCAAACCTTTTCTAAAGTTCAAACGGCGATCGTTGATAACGGCAGTTGGTTTTACGTACTTACCGTTGCCGCAATTTTAATTTTCGTTATGTATTTAGCTATCTCTCGGCATAGCCAAATTAAACTTGGGCAGGACCACGCAGAGCCTGATTATTCGTTTATATCTTGGCTTTCCATGTTGTTCGCGGCGGGAATGGGAATCGGCTTGATGTTCTTTGGCGTGGCCGAGCCGTTAATGCATTTTTTGGCTCCGCCTACCGCAACGCCTGCAACAATAGAAGCTGCGCGCGAAGCGATGAAAATGACGTTCTTCCATTGGGGGCTGCATGCTTGGGCGATATATGCAGTGGTCGCATTAATTCTGGCTTATTTCAGTTACCGGCACAATTTACCGCTCACGTTGCGTTCGGCGTTGTACCCCATTATCGGGGATAAAATTTATGGCTGGCGCGGTAACTTAGTCGATATTTTCGCTGTAATCAGTACTATTTTCGGGGTCGCTACATCACTTGGCATTGGTGTTACGCAAATTAGTTCGGGCCTTAACTATTTATTTGATTTTCCTATTTCAGCTCCTTATCAATTGCTGTTAATTCTGGCTATTACTGGCTTGGCGATTATTTCAGTGGTCAGCGGGTTGGATAAGGGGATCCGCATTTTATCTGAATTCAATATGTTGCTGGCGGTTGGGTTGTTGCTATTCATCTTGTTTGTAGGCCCTACGGTATTTCTATTGCAAGCTATGCTGCAAAACACGGGCGCGTATCTGTCAGATATTGTGCGTAACACGTTTAACCTTTTCGCGTATGACAAGAAAGACTGGCTAGGAGGTTGGACTATCTTTTACTGGGGCTGGTGGCTAGCTTGGGCACCTTTCGTTGGTGTGTTTATAGCGCGTATATCAAAAGGCCGCACGATACGTGAATTTATTATTGGCGTGATCTTAATTCCGTCTATGTTTACGTTGGCATGGATGACAATTTTCGGTAATAGCGCCATCGAATTGGTGTTAAATCAAGGCAGTACAGAGCTGGGTAAATTGGCCACTGATAACACGCCTGTAGCGCTGTTTTTATTTTTAGAGAACTTCCCTTGGTCGAATGTGATATCCGGCGTGGCGGTGCTGATGATAGTGGTATTCTTCGTTACCTCATGTGATTCAGGGGCTATGGTAGTGGATATGTTGTGCTCAAATGGTAGGAATGACACGCCGGTATGGCAGCGTATTTACTGGGCTGGTGGGGTAGGTTTAGTGGCTGGCATTCTACTTATGGCCGGCGGGTTAAGTGCCTTGCAAACGATGACAATCGCCAGCGCGCTTCCATTTGCCGTCGTGCTTATTATTGCTATGTATGGTTTGGTTAAAGCGCTGCGAGTTGAAGAATACAAGCGCGAGAGTATGACGCTGCACGCACCTTCTGTTCAGCACACAACAAATACAGATAGCTGGAAGGAACGCTTGCAGGTTATTGTGGATTTTCCGAATAAAGCGGCGGTTGAGCGATTTGTAGAGCACCGCGTAAAGCAAGCATTTACAGCGGTTGCCGAAGAGTTAAATGAAAATCAGATAGACGCTGATATTACCCAAACCGACGAAGCGGTCATTTTAACGGTTAAGCACGGCGAAGACGCCGAATTTATTTATGCGGTCTACCCAACCATTCATCTTCTGCCTGAGTATAGCCAATCAGCAGAACAGGTTGCAGCCGACTCAAACGACGAGCACACGTATTATCGAGCCGATGTTCATTTGAGCGAAGGTGGGCAAAACTATGACATTATGGGTTGGTCAAAGGTCGCTGTTATCAACGATATTATTGATCAGTATCATCGTCACTTACATTTCCTGCATATAGCCGGGTAGTCTGCAGACTTGAGCTTTTCACTATGCAAAGCTCAGTCCTTCAAGGTCTGATACCTGTAAACGCTTAGGTATTGTGCAATTAATAATTGGGAAACCGGCGATATGTTAGCCGGGTTTTTTATATCCAAATTTATACCCAGCAAGCATGCTTTAGGCGACTGTGAGTTTCGTGCATTAGCTGAAATTTTGCATACGGTAGATACTACGACCCCCCATGATAGAGGTCAGTTTAAATAGCATTACCGTTCAAATAGCATGGCACTCATGCCTGTAGAGCAGAAGTGTTGATGCCATCCATAGTGTTATCGTGACAGCCATAGTAATGCCATTCCACGTTAATAAGTGATGACTCAGCGAGAGTTTAAAAGGGCATAAACAAGGCGCATGAGTGACAGCTCTTTATTAAAAGAAAACTAGTTCTCTTTCGAAGTCATGCTGGTATAAGAGCGCTCCTAGTGATTTGAGTTTGAAGGCGCAGAACAGCAAACATTTAGCCTCATTTGTGTAAACGATAATAACGAACTAAAACCTCATCAGTATTCCAGTTATCAGCTAAAGATTTATCAACGTAGAGCACGATGTGAGTCTACATCAGGCATCCTGCCTTACGCCCTTCGGGCCAGCTAAAGCGGCTGTAAAGAGCACCGACATTTTACCGATTATTCATTAGTGCATACGCGCCAATACGTGGCCGAGCTATTGAGCGCGAACACAGTAGCTAAAAATAATAAACGCTCCTCTACCAACTCGCGACGATGCTCATAACTGTGGTCTCAATAATTGTCTGTACCGCATAGAAATGACCGGTGTACGCAGCGTGAAACGCAGTGATAATTATCATGGGTGTCCCGATAAGGGAATTATCATGGGTGTCCCGATAAGGGAATTATCATGGGTGTCCCGATAAGGGAATT
>OLGX01000559.1_pt1 | contig 11425 bp, 8 predicted proteins | sample 1609451 | NCBI WGS metagenome assembly OLGX01 (sample SAMN05416834, study PRJEB24817) | seawater metagenome | isolation source: Sea water | place: Canada:Atlantic | collected 2013-07
CTACACTATCCTCTTCGTCGGCAGCGTCAGATGTGTATAAGAGACAGATACAGTTCTGAATCACAACTTACTTAGGTTACTTTGGCTGGCAATCTAAGGATTCGCCGTTAACATCCGCGCTATCATTGCCCATCAAGTACAAGTAGGTAGGCATAATGTCTTCTGGCGTTTTTAATGTTTCAGGGGTTTCTGCCGGAAATGCTTGGGCGCGCATGCTTGTTCGCGTAGCGCCAGGGTTGATGCAGTTGAAGCGGATAGATTTGTTCTGGTATTCGTCTGCCAGAGTTTGCATAACCCCTTCGGTAGCAAACTTGGACACCGCATAGGTTCCCCAAAACGCGCGACCCTTTCTACCTACACTTGAGGTGGTGAAAATCACTGAGGCGTTTTCAGCTTTCAAAAGAGCAGGGAGCAATGCTTGAGTCATATACACCATACCGTTTAGGTTTATTTGCATGACATCTTGCCATTCTTGAGCGTCAATATCTTTAAATGCACTTAAGTGGCCAAGAATGGAGGCGTTGTGTAGTACTCCATCTAAGCGACCGAACTGGTCTATAATAGTCTGAGTCATTTGTTGATAATGACTTGGCGTAGCACCTTTTATATCTAAAGGTACAATCGCAGGCTCTGCGCCCTTAGCCGCAACTATGTCGTCGTACACAGCTTCAAGCTTGGCCACTGTCCTGCCAAGCAGTATACAAGTCGCACCAAATGCTGCGTAAGTTTTAGCCGCTTGCGCACCAATACCGTCACCGGCGCCAGTAATAAGAATTACTTTATCGTTTAATAAATTGCTGGGCGCATTATAGTCGTTCATGATTGTCCTTCAATTACATCGTGCAAAGAGGCTTTGCTGGGCGTTTTACAAGTGGTGTGATGATACTCAACCTGACCGCTAAGTAAAACAATCCCGTTAAAAACCTGCTAAACGTAAAAAAAGTTCACCAAACTAGTTAACAAAACTTTGCAAAGTTGCAACAAAGTCAATAAGATTGAGGAAGATACAACTGGTCTAACATGTTTGAAACGATCTTCTATGCCTGTTAAAGCAGGATAGACCAAGCTATTTTAATAAAACCGAATTTTAGACGCAGAATAACAACAATGCTTGTAGGGAGTAGAGATGAGAAAACTCGTATTAAGTTCCAGTGTGGCCCTTGCACTGGGTCTAGCAGGCTGTGGTGGCTCCGATGAAACCCTTTCCGACATTCAGGCCGAAACAGAAGTACAAACCCCATTTTCGCGAATAGTATTTGATCCAGCAGCAGGGAACCTCAACATTCCTAACGACTTATTAATGCTGCCAGGCGATGATGGCTTTTTCGATTACACATTAAACATACCGGTTGCCGATCCCACTGATTTTGGCGACCCGCAAAACGCATTAAACGTACTAGACGGCTGGTCGACACAACATCCATTCGTGATTAATGTTGAAACGCCGGTGAATACGTCACTTGATGAGTCATCACTGTCTTCAGGCATTTTGTTGTTTGAAGCAACCTTAGGTCTTGATCAATCTGATCCAGATTGCGCACAAGTTTCAACGCCATCAGCAGGCTGTAAATTAGGTGAACAGCTTACTTTCGGCGTAGATTATGTGTTGAGCTTGGCAGACAACAACACGGTTTCATTTGTACCTCTAAAGCCGCTTAAACCAGCGCAAGGTTACATGCTTGTAATGACGACCGACCTTAAAGATTCATCGGGTAAGTCGGTGCAAGGTTCTACGACCTGGGATTTAGTCAGATTAGATATCAACACAAACCCACTAGCAACTGATGCGCAGCTGCAGCTTCAGGGTCTAGTTAACTCATTGGTTAATCCACTGATTAGTGCCGGGTACGAACGCGAAGAGCTTACCTACGTATCTGCGTTTACTACTCAGTCTATTGCTAACTCTCTTGATACCATCAAGAAGGTGATGATTAGCGAATTTGCTGCCCGCGCAGGTGCTGGCGACCCTACGGCAGGACAAGCGTTACCTGCAATTGTAGTGGGTGATGCCGATGAAGATCCAAACGCTGCTGAAGCGTTAAACCTACTTACAGCTGAGGCTGTTGCCGGTGCCGTTCAGGCTGGCAAACAAGGCTTGCCAGAACAGACGCAGGCATTTATCGATGCCACTGATTTCAGTGCCTTAGAATCGTGTGCTGGTTTGGCTGGAACGGCTTCAGGTCAGCTCTCTGCGCAGTGGGGAGCTTTAAATGAGTTTGCAGTAGGCGTGTCTACTGCCATATTAACGCAGGTTGGCCCATTTTGCGCAGCCCAGCGCTATGAAGGAAATATTAACCTTCCATATTTCTTGGGTGTTCCATCTGCTGAAAACCCACTTGCACCGGTTAACCAGTTTTGGACTGCAGCCTGTGACAGCGGTATCGTGCTAGCAGGCGCACCACAGGAAGCATTGGCAGCGGCGACGCCAGGTCCTAATGCGCAAACGTGTTCTGCGCTAGGTCTTGCCGATCTTCGCGTTAACGGTGAAAAATTAGATAGTGCTCGTAACATTACTAAATTCAATCCATATCCACAGCCTACTGGCGGCAATATGGGCACTGAAGCGCTAGATGTTCAGGTAACTATTCCAGACCCAGCCATTGCAGGTGCCATAGGTTTCCCTATCAGTATGCCTGAAGCAGGTTGGCCTGTAGTTATCCTTGCTCACGGTATCACCAGCCAAAAAGAAGACATGTTAGCCATTACCGGTACACTAGCACTAGCAGGTGTAGCCTCGGTTGCTATCGATCAGCCCATTCACGGTAGCCGTGGATTCGATCTTGATGGCGACGGAATGGACGACCTTAATGCAACTTCGGTAAGTGCAACGCACTACATGAACCTTGCTAGTTTGCCTACTGCAAGAGACAACCTGCGTCAAAGCGTGTCTGATTTACTTGGTTTACGTCTTGGCCTTAATGCGGTAGTCGATACCACAGCTACACAGGGTGTTAAGTTTGATACAAGTCGTGTATCAATCATGGGTGTATCGTTAGGTGCAATTACAGGTGGTAATTTTGCAGCCTTAGCAAATACGTCCATGGGCGGCGATTTAGCCGCACTTGATGGCATGTTTGCAATCAAACAAGCGTCTCTTGAGTCTCCTGGAGGCGGTGCAGCTCAATTCTTAATTGAATCACCGTCGTTTGGACCGCTGATTAAAGGACTTCTGCTTTCTCAGTCATCAGATGACTTCGTTGCGCTATTGAACCAGTTGTTTGAAACAACTGATGTCAATGAAGCTCAGCTAGTTGAAGCGGTGGCCTTGTTTGAAGCAAACCTTACTGAAGCACAAGCAGCCGCGGTTAACGCTGTTTTTGCTGAGTTTGCCTTTGCTGCACAAACCGTGATGGATTCAGGTGACCCAACGAACTATGCACAAACTCTAGGAAGTAATACCCCTGTGCACATGATGACAGTAGTGGGCGATGGCAGTGCAGAAAACCTGCCTGACCAAGTTATCCCTGTTTCTACTGCGTTGCCGTTGTCTGGTCAGCTTCCACTAGCTAACATCATTGGACTTGAGCAGGTATCAACGACAGTAGGGCCTCAAGCAGACCCTATCAGCGGACTGGTACTGTTTAACAGTGGTGCTCATGCATCTAGCTTGAGCCCGGCTTCAAATGCCGCAGTGACCGCAGAAATGCAGCGTCAGGTTGCAACGTACGTCTCTTCTGATGCAGGCCTTCTGCCAATCAGTGATGAGTCTGTCGTCGCAAACTAAGCGTTACAAATGTTCCATTTAAGAAGCCGGCGAAAGCCGGCTTTTTTGTTTCTAAGTGTGACTGTTATTTGAATGTTGTGTTTTGTTAATGTAATGTGAATTGGTCGGATGTGTTGTGGCAGCAATCAAAACGCTTTGGGGTGTTAGCTCGCCATATTTGCATTTATTCACAAGGAAATTATCAATGACAATAACTAAAAATATTTACCCTACACGGACTTTAATTGCACTATCTGTTGCCGCCTGTTTAGCTGGATGCGGTGACAATGACAACGACTTTTCAGATGTGCAAGACGGCAGCACTCCAGTGTCACCGCCACCCGTAGTAACCGCACCTACACCCGTTCCTGCGTTTGACACCGATGGTTCATTAACGGCTGACATTACGTGGACTACTTATGGTGTACCTCACGTTAAAGCCGATAACCTTGAAAGCATGGCCTATGGTGTTGGCTATGCATTCGCCAGAGACAATATGTGCGTGCTGGCAGACCAAATTTTGAAATACAATTCTGAGCGAGCCAAGTATTTTGGCCCCGATATGCAGCCAGGTAGTGGTGATTCAGAGCACCTTATCAACGACTTTGGCTTTCTTACATTAGGTATTCGTGAGCTAGCGGAAGACAATTTGCCTCGGTTATCTGCCAATTCTCGAGCCATGTTTCAAGGCTACACAGCGGGTTATAACCGTTATTTAGACGAAACGCCTGTTTCAGAGCAGGATCAAAGTTGTGCAGGTCAGCCTTGGGTACAACCCATTGATAGCGTAGATTTACTGACCTACTCTTTAGGTGTGGCGTTATTGCCAGGTGCTGCAAACTTTTTAGGCCCCATGTTCTTAGCCGCGCCTGAAGGTGAAAATTACCTTCCAACCCCAGCGCCAACCGCTGCATCAGGTCAAACTGCAAGTGCTCAAGCGCAAACACCTTCAAATGCTAAAAATACGCCAACGACAGCATTTAAAATGAACCCATCCATCACCTTACCTGAAAGAAACCCGCAGGAAATGGGGTCAAACGGGTGGGGGCTAGGTAGCGATAAAACCACTAATGGTAAAGGGATTGTTTTAGGTAACCCCCATTTTCCTCACACCGGTAATTTACGTTTTTGGAACTTCCATGCGCAAATTCCCGATTATCTAAATGTTACGGGGAGTTCCTTAATGGGCCTGCCAGGTGCAGTCAATATTGGGTTTAACGAAAATGTAGCGTGGACACACACGTTCTCTACAGCAGAGCACTTTGTGGTTTACCAACTCAGTTTAGATGAAGATGATGCGTCGGGAATGAGTCATATAGTCGATGGCAACAAGCGCATTATTTATGAAAAACCACTGCAGATAGAAGTTGCTGTTGGCGGTGGACAAACTATTACGCTTAACAAAACGTCTTATTACACCAACTATGGTCCAATGATAGAAGTGCCTGGAAACTTTGGCTGGGACAACGAAACTGCATTTGCCATTAAAGACGCCAACCTGCCTAATTTTGATGTTGTCGATCACTGGTTAGCCATGAATATGGCTTCTTCGATGGACGAGTTCAAGCAAGCGTTTAAAGATTATGATGGTGTTATCTTTAACAATACGATGGCAGCCTCAAGTGATGGCCAAGTGTTTTACATCGATGACTCTACCGTGCCAAACCTTACCGAAACAGCTATTAATGAATTAACGACAAACCCACTGCTAATACAAACTAAAGCCGCAGCGGGCTTTACCGTGTTGCCTGGGTTTATTTCACAATTCGATTTTGACGGTCCCGTACCTTATGAGGAAGCGCCAAAATACGAGGGGACAGATTCGGTACAAAACTCTAACGATAGCTTTTGGCTAACTAACCTTTCTTCACCAATAACGGGTGTAAATCCACTTTATGGCAATACTGAGAATCAACAATCTCTACGTTCTAGAATGGGCCAGAAGTTTATCGAGACTGAGGCTGGAAGCGATGAGACCTTCACGCCTGAAGAAGTTGAGGAGCTTTTACTAAATAACCGTAGTTATCTTGCTGAAGACATTTTACCGAGTCTGCTACAAGCATGCACTGAACAAGGTGATACGCCGGTAAATGTTGACGGTACAGACGTAGATATCTCGGCTGCCTGTGATGCCCTTGGTGCGTGGGATAGTACAATGAACACCTCTAGCGTTGGCGCACATGTGTTTAGAGAATTTGCATTCCAGTTTAATCAAAACCCACAGTGGGAAGTGCCTTTCTCTATTGAGTCTCCTGTTACAACGCCAACAGGCTTAGTTCAAAACGACACCACCATGCAACAATTAGCAAAAGCGGTTCAGGTTATTGAACAAGCGGGTGTTGAATTTGATGCTACCCTAGGTGACGTTCAGTTTGTTGAGCGAAGCTTACCTAACGGTACTGCAAGTGGTGAAAAACTACCTTGGGGTGGAGCACACAATATTGAAGGCGGTTTTAATGTGTTTGATAGCATTCGAGGCCGTGATGAGACCTTGCTGCCAAGACACCGTTATGAGCCGGTGAGCAACAACACAATCATGAGTGCAGAGGCAGGTGGGTATCATATTAACTATGGAACAAGCTGGGCTATGGTGATCAGTTTTACTGAAGAAGGGCCACAAGGGCGCGGAATATTAACGTATTCACAATCTCGCCAATTCGACAGTGAACACTTCTTAGATCAAACCAGATTGTATTCTGACCAACCTACATTGAGAGATATTTATTTCACAGATGAAGATATTGAAGCAAATACCATTGAGAAGATTACGCTATCGTCACAATAAGGCTATCGACAGAATAAGGCTATCGTCAGAATGAACGAGGGCTGGTATTATACCGCGCTAATATGTGTAGCAAATAACGTAGTACACGTTACATAATACCAATAATCGATAGGAAGAATGGGGTAGCGCGCTTGTAGTTTTAGTGTGCGTACCCATTTTATCTTTGCTTGTAAGGGTTTGAAGTGTTCAAACCCTTTATTTTTTACTAGGAGTAAGATTTGGAGTTTTTGTACGAATATGGCTTGTTTGTAGCCAAAGCGGTTACCTTGGTGGTTGCGTTTGTGGTTGTTGTTGCAACCATTGTTGGCGTAGCAAATAAGCAAAAACACGGTAAAGGGCAGTTAGAGATTACCTCAATCTCAGATCAGCTAAAGGACATTACGCAATACGCTAAGCAAGTACTGCTAGACAAAAACTCGGCGAAAAAACTAGCGAAAGAGCAAAAGAAAGAAGAAAAAGCGAAAGGCAAGCAGAAGAACGACGATCCGAAGCCGCCTAGATTGTATGTCATCGACTTTAAAGGTTCGATGGATGCAGGCGAGGTGGATAATCTAAGAGAAGAAATTACCGCAATTTTGTGTGTTGCAGATAAAGATGATGAAGTCCTAGTGCGTCTTGAAAGTGGCGGCGGTGTTGTTCATGGTTATGGGCTTGCTGCTTCACAGCTTCAGCGCATAAAACAAAAAGGGCTTAAACTGACCGTGTCGGTTGATAAAGTAGCAGCAAGCGGCGGCTATATGATGGCCTGTGTTGCTGATAAGCTTCTCGCCTCTCAGTTTGCTTATATTGGCAGCATTGGTGTGTTGGCGCAGCTTCCAAACTTTTATAAGCTATTAAAGAAAAACGACATAGAGTTTGAGCAACATACCGCGGGTGAGTTTAAAAGAACCCTTACGGTGTTTGGTGAAAATAACGATGAAGGGCGCGCTAAGTTCAAAGAAGAAATTGAAGAAATTCATGTGTTGTTCAAAGACTTTGTCCATAGCCAGCGACCAGATATGAACATCGACCGTGTAGCGACAGGTGAGTATTGGCCTGGTACCAAAGCCAAAGAGCTTGGTTTAATCGATGATATTACAACCTCTGACGACTACATCTTATCTCATTATCCTGAACGAGAAATTTTTAGTGTTAAGTATTCAGTGAAAAAGAATGTTGCTGAAAAACTTGGTATGTCGGCAGCGTCAGTGGTTGAACGTGTAATCATGAAATCGTGGAGTAAAGCCAGACACTGGTTTTAATCTACATGTGAAAGCGGGGCAGTGATTGCCCCACTTTACGAGCAAAATAAGAAAGAAAAAATGGCACGGCAAACGAAAAACGACATTCTCGATGCAGCAGAGTGTTTGTTCTCCCAAAATGGCTTTTCACACACTTCAATGCGAGAAATCACCACGCGGGCAGGAGTTAACCTTGCGTCGGTCAACTACCATTACGGCAGTAAAAAAAATCTTATTCAGGCTGTTTTCAAACGCTATTTTGACCAACTTATGCCCCATATCGACACCTGCCTAGACTCTTTTGAATCTTCTAAAGGAGCACAAGGCGTCGAAGAGCTGCTTTACACACTTATTCCACCTATGCTTGAGCTTAATACCGTGACTGAACACGGCACAGCTAACTTCGTTAAACTACTCGGTAGAGGGTACAACGAGACTCAAGGCCATTTACGACGTTTTATTATGACAGACTATGGCCAAACGGTACGAGCACTGGTTAGTGCTATTCAACACTGTTTACCGCACGTGCCTGAGGAAGAGCTATTTTGGCGTTTGCATTTCGCCATAGGCAGCTTCGTCTTTTCCATGGCATCAAGTCAAGCACTCACCGAAATCGCCGAATCTGATTTTCAAAAGCACGTTGATATCAGAGAAGTTATTGCGCATTTAGTCCCCTTCGTAGCGCAAGGTCTAGCGGGCAGGTAGCCAAAATTAGGCGCAAGGCTTAGCGGTAAAATAACCACGAACAGCTAGCCAAAATCTAACGAGGTTGTGTAGAGCCCGGAGACTCAGCATTTAGTTTGTCTGCCCAATACTGTTTTACTGAGAAGCCGCTTTTTTGCGGTTTTGTATTAGCCACATTCTTAGGTCTAGTTTTAGAAGTAGTTTTAGGCGGAGCTTCAGACATAACCTTTTTTGTCGCTTTCGATGTGGAGGGTGTTTTACTACCATCTTCTAGCAATGCTGCAGTCATTTCCTGAATCTGTGCCAGCCTCACATTTTTGCCACCATCAACACTGTACCAGCCACTTTTGGCTTGGATATCCGGTTGTTTACCGTTTGCTTTAGTGTAGGCGTGAATAAATTCTTCTAAAACGTCGTTTTTATCAGGTTTTGCCATAATTTTCCCGTTCTTATTTTGTTACTTTTTTTTTGTTACCATGTCGTTTTGTTTGAGACCTTGTTTTGTATCTGTGCCTTCGTCTTTGCCAAAAAAAGCTTAACAGCAAAAGCACCAACGCAGAGTATAAAAAATTGCTCACGGCTTTTATAACGTTTTTTTTACATTCTGTCTAATTTTCAAGCTAATGCTTCAAAGGAGTTCACGTGTCGGTTACTAATCAAGCGCTTAAGACATATCTAGACGGGTTACTTAGAGCTAATGAGATAAGCGATTACTGCCCAAATGGCCTTCAAGTTGAGGGCGCTAGAGAAATTACAAAACTAGTCACGGGAGTTACTGCATCGAAAGCGCTAATTGATGAAGCTATTAAACGAAATGCCGATGGCATTGTGGTGCACCATGGCTATTTTTGGAAAGGCGAGTCTCAAGCCATTACCGGCATGAAAAAGCAGCGATTAAAGGCGTTGATTGAAAACGACATTAACCTGTATGCCTACCATTTACCCTTAGACGTTCACCCCGAACTTGGCAATAATCGTCAGCTAGCGGACTTATTGGGGATAGAAAATATTGCAGCCGTGGCGTCAGTCAAACCTACCGGTGTTTTAATGCAGGGGGAGTTTGAGACTGCGCTTTCATCAGGAGCGTTACGTGATGCATTGGGCTCCCTGTTATCAAGGTCTATTTTGCTTGAGGGCGATGAAGCAAAACCGATAAAAACGCTAGCCTGGTGCACTGGTGGCGGGCAGGGCTTTATAGAGCAAGCTGTGGAATTAGGTGTTGATGCATTCATTACCGGAGAAGTGTCTGAACAAACTATCCATACGGCACGAGAGATGGATATTGCCTTTTTTGCTGCCGGGCACCACGCTACAGAGCGATACGGTGCAAAGGCACTAGGAAAACACATCGAATCTCATTTTGATGTAGCCGTAGAGTTCGTTGATATAGATAATCCAGCCTAATTATCTCGTTACAGGATGTGATCTCACACTATGAAAGAAGACCATATTTTTGATGACCATATTTTTGATGGAATTGCTGATAAGTTTGCCAAAAATATTTACGGTACTACCAAGGGAAAGCTTCGCCATACCTTGCTTTGTGACGTGTTAGATAGCCACCTTACTGCCAATAGTACGGTACTTGAAATAGGCGGCGGCACGGGTGTAATGGCAGCGCACTTAGCCGCATTGGGGCATAGCGTTGTGTTAACCGATGCTTCTAACGATGTACTTCAACAGGCAGCAGACCTACTTTCTCAAAGTAGCAATGAGGCCATTCGAGATAACATTGAGATAAGGCAAGAATTTCTTCAGGAGATAACCGATTTTGAACGCTTCAATGTTGTTATTTGCCATGCCGTATTGGAATGGTTAGATAACCCCTATGAGGCGTTATCCTCTATCTATAATCGTATGAAGCCTAGGACGATAATGAGTTTGAGCTTCTTTAATCATGACGCTAACTTATTCGCCAATGCGATTTATGGCAATTTTGATTACATTGAAAAAGGTATGAAGGCTAAAAAGCAGGTTCGATTAAATCCAAAGCAGCCTCTTTCTGCAGTGAAGGTACTTAACTACTGCGAATCACTTGGTTTCACTGTGTTGGATAAAGCGGGTATTCGATGCTTTCATGACTATATGCGCGACATCTCTCACCAAACTACTAAGTATGATGACTTGCTGGCCTTAGAGAGGAAATACCACAAATCTGACCCCTATATGTGGCTGGGCAAATACTTTCAGCTTATTGTAGAAAAGTGATATCGCGCTTCGATTATCAATAACTAACAACCACTAATTAGCAACCAATAACTAGCAACCACTAGCCGCTAGCCACTAGACGATTTTATTCAATTTCATTTTTCACCTGTCCCCAGACCAAAAATGAGAATATCAATGTGCCACCAACTACATTGCCCAAAAATACGGGAAGAAAAAATCCAAATGTGGCATCCATCAACCCAAGTTTTCCCAGCCAAATGAGATAGGCCATCTCAACGGAGCCTGCCACAATGTGGGTAAAGTCTCCCGCAGCGATTAACCATGTGAACACCAGAATAATCATAAAGGCTGATGACTCGGATTGGGGGATCATCCAAACGATCGCTGCGATAAGGATCCCTGCGGGGATGGCCTTGTAAAAACTATCTAAGGGGGGCATGAAAACAGCGTGTTCGCTCAAAGAGAGCATGGCTGGCGCCACATCTTCAGGTAATGCCGGTGTAAACACATACAGCGCCGTTATCAAAAAAGCGCCAATCACATTTGCTGCCAACACAATGCTCCACAGTTTTGCCACGCAGAACAAGTTTTTCTTTTTAAAATCTTCTATGAGTGGGAGAACGGTCGTTATTGTATTTTCGGTGAATAATTGCATTCGGCCCAATATCACCAGCATGAAACCAAGGCTATACCCAATGTTTTCAATTAAATAAGCATAAGGCGCATCGGGCAGATACGTGCGAAGAATTGCTTCTCCAAGCACTGAAAATGAAATTAAGATACCGGCGGCTATTCCCGACCATAACAAGCTTTGAGTCGGTCTAGTGCTGTCTCTTATACACATCTCCGAGCCCACGAGACGCT
>OLGX01000571.1_pt1 | contig 11239 bp, 8 predicted proteins | sample 1609451 | NCBI WGS metagenome assembly OLGX01 (sample SAMN05416834, study PRJEB24817) | seawater metagenome | isolation source: Sea water | place: Canada:Atlantic | collected 2013-07
CGACCCCCGGCGTGACAGGCCGGTATTCTAACCAACTGAACTACCGCTCCACAATCTCAATGTTATCAGTGAGTTAAAAAGGTTGCTGTAACCCTGTGCCCTCACTGCGGCGCAGATAATACGTATTCCCCAATGTGGAGTCAATGCTTTTTATTAATAAAATTGTCATCTGCAGTTTGTTTGCCTGTTAAATAAACACAATGTCGAAATAAAATCCAAGATGGATAATTTTACGCCAAGACTAAGACCTACAGGCCTAGCTTTCATCCTGTTTTTTCTTTTTAAACATCGCAAACAATTTCTTTATCCCTTTGGGGCTGTCATCTAGGGTCAGATTAGACTCATCAGCAGCATTGTCTTTCGCTTTTTTCTTAAGCTCTGCTTTTGATGGCTTAGCTTTTGAAGGTACAGCCTTTCCACTACTTCCCTTTTTCCGTTTTAAGATAATAATAACAGCGACAATAAGGCCAATGAGAATGATTGAACCGTTAATAGCAATGATCAGAAGCGTCAGTGTGGCAGAATCCATATCGCCCTCAGACGACTGCTCTGCGTTATCAAGTGGCGTTTCAGTGTTGCTGGTAACCAATGGGGCGCTTCCATCTACGATAGGGTCTTCGCCGTACACGAGAGGGTCTTCTACTTCAGGCTCTGCAGGGCCCTGACCTAAGAATGTGTATTCTGGTACATCAAGAATAAAGTCTCGGCCATCAGTAGTGGTGCCATAAGCCGTAAGTTTTACGCGAAATACGCCTTTTTCATAAGCAACAATCTGGTATTCCCTTGCGTCTAGTCCGCCTTCGGTAAGGGAAAAGTTTTGTGTATCCCCATTGGGAAAGCGCACCTTTCCATCTACCAACAAGGAGTCGATTTGCACGAGCTCTCGGTCTACATCAATAAGCAGGTTATGGTAGCCGGAATCGTTTTCATTCATTACCACCGAAATGTCTACCGGATTTTCATGCAGTACGATTGGTGAGCCCTCTTGCTCGCGAGTCATCATTGGCGTTGCGACAGAAAAAACAGGCTTCCACTCTCCCGACGCTATTTTTAAATTGAACTGGCCGGTGAAAATACCGTCTCCAGGCCGCTCATCCATACCCAGGCCATCGTCTTCAAACGTTGCAACTAACTCGTCTACTGCGCCAAAGTTGTTGTAGTTTGCATTATTGGTGCTTATAAATTCTATTTCCACATCCACAACGTTTCGAAATTCGTTGTTTTTTATTTCTTCTCCACCATTTGTGAGATAGGCCGTAGACTTTAAAATCTCGCCAGAAAAAAGGATGTTTGGAAGTGGGTCGGCGGTTAGCTCTATATCAGAAACAACCATTATTCGGCTTTCTGGTAGCACTTGCCCTACTGCTTGCCACGGGCCGGGGACAGGATTTTTAATCGTGATCATGTCGAAGGAATCGGAATCGAACCACTCAACTTTTTCTTCGTCTACCCTGCCTTGAAATAACTTAGAGCCATCGGGACGAACTAATACAACAGGTGCAGAACCGTATTTGCGAAAGAACACCATGGTGATCTCTTCAACGTTGTAGTCCACACGAAAACGATTCTTCAGCAATTCTATGGAATTGGTGTAATCATCTCCAAGCTCAGAGATAACAGAGGTGTCTACCGACTGCTTTGCGTCTTCCTCTGGCGTTACCGCGCCATCAGCAGTTTGTAGTGCAAGATCTTGCTGCTCCCGCAACGATTGTGAAGACGCGTTTGTACACCACGTGCCCAAAAGGACAATTACGCAATAAATCCACACTCTCACGTTGCTATGCTCCTGCATTTCGTTATGTCGGTTATCTACAGCTGGCTCGTTTTGATCACTCTGGTCGCCATATACAGTTACCACCCGCTTCCTGGACAATATTCAGTCGCGCTTCATGCTGTTCTAATTCATCGGCGCTGGCCTTGATAACCTTTAATTTATTTGCCGAACGCTCAATACGACGAAGTGCTGTAGCATCGGCATCACTGGTGCCGCTAGACGCCAATTTCAATTTGGTCTGCCCACCTGTCATCAATAAATAAACATCGGCAAGAATTTCGGCATCGAGCAATGCACCGTGCAGCGTTCGATGACTGTTGTCTATACCGTAGCGCTTACACAAAGCATCAAGATTATTTTTCTGCCCTGGGTGCATTTTTCTGGCAAGAGTGAGCGTATCCAGTACATCGCAGATTTTACTGGTAACCACACCTTTGGTTCGCGCTTCCATTTTGAATTCATGATCCATGAATCCAACGTCAAAGGGCGCGTTGTGAATCACCAACTGTGCACCTTTGATAAAATTCACGAAATCATTCGCCACAGTTGAAAATACCGGCTTATCTGCGAGAAATTCATTGGTAATACCATGTACCTCTATCGCTTCTTGCTCTATGTGACGACCGGGGTTGATGTAAGCGTGGAAGTGATTACCAGTTAAACGACGGTTTACTACTTCAACACAGCCAATTTCAATGATTCTATGGCCTTCTTTTGGGTCAATACCCGTCGTCTCAGTATCTAAAACAATTTGGCGCATACATCCTCTGCTATTAATGTGTTTCTATTTTTTGATAGTATATCAAGGCCTTCGCTACAGACTAAGGGAAATAGTTAAAATAAATGTATCAGAGCATTATATAAGAGCTGACAAAAGCTGAACTAAAGCTGATAGGCGCTTAACATAAAAAGGACACTTCTTGCCAAATGCTGCGTTTAGCAATGCTGCAATAAGCGAGTGCGTGATTAAAAAGCTGCAGTTACAAAGCGTGCGGTGAAAAACATATGGGAAAAGAAGACATGACACAGAAAACCATAGATATTTTTACCGATGGCTCCTGTCTAGGTAATCCAGGACCGGGAGGGTATGGCGCCGTACTTATCTATAAAGGTCATAGGAAAGAATTAAGCGATGGCTTTGCGCACACCACCAACAATAGAATGGAGCTCCTGGCTCCCATTGAAGCGCTCAATTCTTTAACAGAAACCTGTAAAGTAGAACTCACCACCGATAGCCAATATGTTAAAAATGGGATTAATCAGTGGATCCATAACTGGCGCAAAAACGGCTGGAAAACATCAGATAAAAAGCCTGTGAAAAATGCAGATTTATGGAAGCGACTAGACGAAGCTGTGAAAAAGCATTCCGTTAACTGGCATTGGGTGAAGGGGCATTCAGGTCACCCAGAAAATGAACGATGCGACGTATTAGCAAGAACTGCGGCTGAATCTAAGCCAACGAAACCAGACGATGGTTTCGTTGCCAAATAGATTGCTTTAGGTTCAATTTACCAAGACACCACTATCTTGCCCTTTGTATCATTACTTTCTAAACGAGCATGGGGCTTGCTTATGTCTTTAATGTTGTAATGGGTGTCTAGATTCACCATCAGCTCACCTGTTTCAAACGCTGGCAAACAAACTGTGGCAAAGTCACTAATAAGATTTGCTTTGTACCCATCGCTGCGATTGCGAAGGGTCGTTCCCGTGATAGTAGCGCGTTTACCGAGTAATAGTGCCATATCTAAATTATCAGCATAGCGCCCGGCTAACATGGCGAGGTTAACGATAATACCATCTTGTTTTATCACGCTGAGGTTTTTATTGAGATAGTCTCCCCCAACCATATCAAGCACCATATCAATGCCTTCAGGCCATTCCCGTTTAATTTCATCGGCAAATGAGTGTGTTTTATAGTTTATCAGTAGCTCTGCCCCATTCTCTTGGCACAAATTCAACTTTTCCTGAGCTGACGCCGTCACTGCACTGTGTACTCCCCAATAACGACATAGCTGTGTAGCGGCCAGACCCACTCCGCTCGCGCCTCCATGGATAAGGGCATGCTGAGCGGGCTTCACATGAGCTATGGTTCGCAAACATTGAAAAGCGGTTAAAAAGACCTCGGCAAGCCCCGCTGCCTCAACAAAAGGCATGCCTTGTGGAATAGTCATTAAATGGGAAGGGTTAACGATAGCTTCTGTTGCGTATCCACCACCGGCGACGAGTCCAAACACGCGATCACCCTCTTTTACATTGGTGATGCCTGATGCCACTTCCGTTACGGTACCTGCAACTTCTAATCCGAGTATTGGGCTTTCTCCCTGTGGAGCCGGATAGTGTCCCTGACGTTGTAATGTATCAGCGCGATTAACGCCAAAAGCGTTCACCGCCACTTTTACCATTCCATCGGGCAGCTCATAGGACTCTCTTTCTTTAACAACGAGTTTTGAGGGCGAACATCCTTTTTCAAAGTCTACGTAATACATTTTGCTCTCCTGTCGATAACCGCATTTGCGGATGTGACTTGTTTACGGGACTGCCAAGGTTAAAGTTTAGTTAGCGCTTGACCTGCTGACTTTGTCATCTCAATTTGTTTTTCACAACAGATACCGACACAAGGTAAGCTAAATTTCGGTATGATATTATTGCGTGCATGATTGCGTGCGTGATTGCGTGCGTGTGTGGCGCTGCGAAGTTATTCGCGGGAGCATCCACGTGGATTTCCACGTAATTTTATCCACTTTAAACCTTTTTATATCTACTTTATTGAGTAAGAGAGCCTTCATGTCAGCACAAGTCATCCTTCAGCCTAATCGAGATAAATCGTTGCGTCGGCGCCACCCGTGGATTTTTGAAAGCGCGGTAGCTGAAGTAAAAGGCCGAGCAAAGCTTGGCGATACGGTGGATGTTTTCGACTCTGAAGGTGAATGGTTAGGACGCGGGGCTTATTCTCCAGAATCAAAAATTCGAATTCGTATGTGGACATTTAAAAAAGATGAAAGCATCGACAACGGCTTTTTTATGCGCAAATTAGAAGCTGCTTTAGCCCTTCGTAAACGTTTGTTCAATTCCGCAACAACTAACGCATTTAGATGGATAGCGTCAGAGAGTGATGGCCTGCCTGGCATTACTATCGACTTATACGACAACGTGGCCGTGGTTCAACTGCTCAGTGCTGGTGGAGAAAAACACAGAAGCAAAATAGTGTGGGCAATTACTAAACTACTTCCCGATGTGCATATCTATGAGCGCAGCGATGTAGATGTGCGCAAAAAAGAAGGGCTAGAGCCAGTGATGGGCGTATTGCACGGCACACCACCTAGCCAAGTTACCGTTTTAGAAAACGGCCTCAAGATTGTCGTTGATATTGAAACTGGCCACAAAACAGGGTTCTACCTCGACCAAAGAGACAGTCGCGCTGCCGCCGGCTATTATGCAAAAGACGCCGACGTATTAAACTGCTTTAGTTATACCGGCACCTTTTCATGTTACGCGCTAAAAGGTGGTGCAAAATCAGTTACCAACGTCGATGTGTCTCAACCCGCTCTAGACTTAGCAAAACACCACGTTGCTATTAACGAACTTGACGAAGATAAAGCGCAATACATCAATAAAGACGTTTTTAAAGCATTACGAGAGTATCAAAGTGAAGGAAAGCAGTTTGATATGGTTATTCTCGACCCACCAAAATTTGTCGATAACAAGGCCACCCTCAATCGCGCAGCCCGCGGCTACAAAGACATAAATATGTACGGCATTCATGCGGTGAGATCAGGGGGGCTTCTACTGACGTTTAGTTGCTCAGGCCTGATGCCTGCAGATCTATTTCAAAAAATTGTTGCCGATGCCGCCCTTGATGCAGGTCGTACCATAAAAATTATTGCTAGGCTTAATCAAGCCTCTGACCACCCTATCATTGGCAGCTACCCTGAAGGTTACTATTTGAAAGGTCTGGTTTGTGAAGTCACTGACGACTAACGTATAACACGTTAGTCGCCGAACTTGACAAGCGTTTGCAACTGCGTCGCGAAAGCTTGTCAAACGCCATAACGTTGTGTGGGCAAGCAGTTGTGTGAGGCGAGTGTTGGCATAACATAAGGTTATGTTTTACTTTACGCTATGTTTGCCGCCATGTTTTACCTTAAAGTGCCACATGAGACATACCACTGTCACTCACAGGCTTTTCCTCTAGCTTTTTCCACACCATTTCGTGAAAGTAAAAAGCCACCGTATTCACTGCTGGCTCAACGAGTGCCACCAGACCACCCACAATCATACTACCCGTTAGTAAATAGGCAACAGTAAATGCTACCGCAAAGTGCATAATGGCAAATGTTATTGTCTTTTTCACAATTGGCTCCTCTAATTCTTAGTTTCACTTAATTCGTGATGGCTAATATCTTAATGACTGATACCGTAATGACTAGTATCGTAATGAGAATTATTATCAATTGCAAGTAAGATTACTAACACTTTTTCTATAACAAGGTAATCGCTTTTTTTAATCAAGGCACAAAAAAACGGCGTAAGACCAAAATGACCTACGCCGTTTTTAACAATCAAATAATAGCGCACAACTGTTGTGTTGCAGCTGTACGTACAAGCATCGCCTATACGCCTTTTGCTGTGCGGTGCTTTATTTGCGCTAACTAATTTGTGAAACCTAAGTCGTGAAACCTAAGTCGTGCTATTTCATTTGAGTAATTTCAACACCGATAATGCAACTTGCATCGGTTTCCGGTTCACATCGCACCACATTAGCAAGGGCTGCTAGTGATGGTATTTGCGAACTAGAGGACTCAATGGCAACACTAATCTGCGTTCCCACCTCAATGGCTGGTTCATCAACTTCTAAAGACATGCCCGTTGCGCTTATATCCCTACACATTGCCTGCATCGTACGGCTAGACTCATCGTCGGTAACCTGTAATTGACACGGCGAGTTGACCATCATCCTGAAAAAATTACGCTTGTCGTCGTATCCTAGCATGCCTACTTCCTCTGATTTTTAGCTCACGCTTACTACCCTCTTTCTGTTATAGATTGAGGATAAACACTTGTCAAACTAAGTGATTAAATTACGTACAATTATGTGTACATACAGTGTCTAATAGCAAGAATTAAAAATCGTCTAAGAACAAGGTAATACGTTTTGCCGATATGGGATAAGCGGTACCAAGCTGTTGTGCAAACAAAGATACTCTTAATTCTTCAATCATCCACCGCGCGTCATCAAGGGCCTCTGGTACCTTTCCCTTCGGGTATTTACTGCGAGCCTTTTCCCATTCTTTGATACTCTTTTCAATGGTCAGTTGATGCATTCGGTCTTTGTTAGGATCGATGGGCAGTTTTTCCAACCTACGTGAGAGACCTTTTATATATCTGTTCCAATCCTCTAACCTTCCCTCACCAATTTGCGAGGCAAACCCAGGATAGACCAACGACGCTAAGTGAGCCTTGCAATCGCCTAATGCGTTAATCATCGTCAGTGGCACATTGCCCTTCATTTGCTTTTGACATTGATGGGCAAGCGTAAGCCCCTGCTCTACTTGCTTAGCAATATCGAGCACTCTGTCATTAATGTCAGCCCTGACTTTATCAACACAGGCTTCAAAGTCTGTCTTTTTTCTAATATCAGTATTATGCGCTTTGCAAAAGTCAGATACTAAGGCATCGATACCCGCAAAAATACAGTCATCAATGAGCGCTTTAACATGACCAAAGGGGTTAAAGTAAAGCCCCAGCTTTGCTTTATTCGGCAGCTTGTTTTGTAAGTAATTCAGTGGAGAAGGCATGGCGTTTTTAATTAAAACATTCACGCCTTGTCGATGTTCAAGTCCGGCCTTATCGGCTTCATCAACAAGGGCAATATCTACTTTGTCCCCCCGTCTTACCAGCGCTGGGAATGCCTGTACTTCAAAGCCCCCCACCTTTTGCACAAAGGTTTCAGGAATGCTTTCAAAATCCCACTGCTCAATATCGTTTCGTTCTAAATCAGGGGTAGCCGCTTTCTCGAACGTCTTTTGCACTTGTCCTGCACACTGCCGTTTCAGGGCGTGCAAATCATCACCAACCGCAATATTTTCATTGTTATCGTTGGTCACAGCAAAATGCATCTTTAAGTGTTTGTCTAGTTGCTCGAAGTTCCAATCTTCTGGCTCAATCACAACACCTGTCATTTTGCGCAATTTATCAGCCACTGCATTTACCATCACTACAGGGCGATTGTTTTTGTCTGTTTCACTGATATCGGCAAGGCAAGCATCTGCAAAATTAGGCGCAGGAACAAAGTTTCTACGCAAACGTTTGGGCAAGGTTTTTATCATTCCCACAATAAGCTCGTGCCTTAGCCCCGGTACTAACCAGTCAAAACCAACATCATCAACTTGGTTAAGTACGGGCAGCGGAATAAGAACAGTGACACCATCGTCTTCAGCGTTCGGTTCAAAGTTATAACGAAGGGGCAGCGTGACGTTACCTTGTCGCCAAATATCAGGAAACGCATTGGCAACAGACTGCCCAGGCTGCTGACGATAAACATCGTCTTCCGTAAACGTTAGGTTTTCATTACTACCGTGCTGCTTAAACCACTTTTTAAAGGCTGCGTCGTTATTTGCCTCAACAGGAACACGCTGAGCATAAAAGTGTGCAAGCTCTTCATCGTCGACCAGCAAATCTCGGCGTCGAGTTTTTTGCTCAAATTCGTCTGCCTGCTCAAGCAATGCTTGGTTTTCCTGCAGGAATTGATAATTGATTTTCGTATTGCCCGCCACCAGCGCTTCGCGAATGAATAGCTCGTGACAAATAGCGGGGTCAATAAGGCTGTACACTTTCGCTCGCTTCATCACAATTGGCAGCCCAAAAAGTGTTACCTTTTCAAAGGCAATAACAGCGCCTCTCTTTTTGGACCAGTGAGGCTCTGAATAGCTACTTTGCGTCACGTGCGTGGCAAGGGGCTCTATCCAAGACGGCTCAATTTTGGCAACCATACGGCCAAATAGCTTTGATGTTTCTACTAGCTCTGCCGCCATTATCCATTTAGGCTGTGCTTTCGACAAACCCGAGCCCGGAAAGATCATAAACTTGGTATTTCGAGAGCCTAAATACTCTCGGTCTTTATCCTTGAAGCCCAAATGAGATAGAAGACCACTGGCAATAGCTTGGTGAATAGCCTGGTAGTCGGCCTCTTGACTGCTGATCCCAAATCCTAATTCGGCAATAGATTTTTTCAATTGGCTGACAATGTCCTGCCACTCTCTCATACGCAGGTAGTTGATAAACCGCGTTTTACACCATTTCCTAAGCTGGTTTTGGGTAAGGTTATTTTGCTGCTCTTTAAAACCTAACCACAGGTTAAGAAGGCTGATAAAATCTGAGTCTTTATCTGCAAACTCACTGTGACTCTCATCTGCTTGTTGACGCTTTTCTTGAGGCCGCTCTCGTGGGTCTTGTATAGAGAGGCCTGCGGCGATAACCATAACTTCGCTAAGCGCGTTGGTACTGTCTGCTTCAATAACCATTCGCGCATAGCGAGGGTCGATAGGGAGCCGCGCAATACTTCTTCCCATTTTCGTCAGCTGCGTCTTGTCTTTGTGTTTTGCAATTGCTTGAATTTCTTCTAGCAGCCTAAAGCCGTCATTGATATTGCGATTATCTGGGGGCTGTACAAAGGGAAAAGCTGCAATATCACCTAAACCTAAGGCCAGCATTTGCAAAATGACTGACGCTAAGTTGGTTCGCAATATTTCTGGGTCCGTAAACTCAGGGCGGCCCAAATAGTCGTCTTCACTGTAAAGCCTAATACAGATACCGTCAGATACACGACCGCAGCGCCCTGCCCGTTGATTTGCCGATGCTTGGGAAATTGGCTCTATGGGTAATCGCTGCACTTTACTGCGGGCGCTATAGCGAGAAATACGTGCAAAGCCAGGGTCAATAACATATTTAATGCCGGGCACTGTGAGAGAGGTTTCCGCTACATTGGTAGCGAGTACAATGCGCCTACCGCTGTGAGACTGAAATATTCGATTTTGCTCTGAAGCCGATAAGCGAGCATAAAGGGGAACCACTTCGGTGTTGCGGTAATGTTGTTTACTCAGGGCATCTTGAGTGTCACGTATTTCCCGCTCACCGCTGAGAAACACCAATATATCCCCTGGCGCTTCGCCCATAAGCTCATCGACAGCGTGGATAATTGCATCAGTTTGCTCCACTTCGTTGTCAGCATCTTCATTGGAGCGATAGCGAACCTCTACAGGATACGTTCTGCCGCTTACCTCGATAATGGGCGCATTATTAAAGTGCTCAGAGAAGCGCTCAGGATCGATGGTTGCAGAGGTAATGATAAGCTTTAAATCTGGGCGTTTATCTAGCAGCTGACGTAAATACCCCAGTAAGAAGTCAATATTAAGGCTTCGCTCATGGGCTTCATCAATAATAATGGTGTCATACTGATTTAAAAATCTGTCTTGCTGCATTTCAGCTAGCAGCATGCCGTCGGTCATCAGCTTTACATAGCTGCGTTCGCTGACTTGGTCGCTGAAGCGAATTTTAAACCCTACTTTCTCCCCAAGAGGCGTGTTCAATTCCTCAGCGATACGCGTGGCTACGCTTCGCGCGGCAAGTCGTCTTGGCTGCGTGTGAGCAATCATTCCGTCTACACCGCGGCCTAACTCCAAACAAATTTTTGGCAGCTGTGTGGTCTTTCCTGAGCCCGTTTCACCTGCAACGATAACAACTTGGTTATTCGCAATGGCCTCTTTTATATCCCCTCTTTTATCGCTGACGGGCAGCGGTGGATAGTCGACCTCGGGTAAATTGGCTTTCCGCTGGGCTTTTTTCTCAGCAGAGCGTGCAATGTCATTCTCTAATTTTTCAAATTGCTGCAGCAGTTTTTCATCATTGCGTTCATTGCCTTTTGGAACGACGTTACCGTCAGATGCAGACTTGGTTTCAGGAGCGGCTTTACTGTCAGATACAGTATTGGCTTTAGAAGAGGCCTTGGTTTCAGATGCTTTGGTGTCAGAAGCCTTGAGCGCTTGAGCAAGCTGAGTAATACGTCGCTTTAACCGAAACTTGTCTGCCGTAAGGCAGGAGTCGAGATGTAGATAAAGCGGTTTTATTGCAATGGGTGAAGACAAAGTAACATCCTAAGGAAAATGACTTTAAAACATTAAAAATAAATAGTGGCAACTAGTACGAAAATTTAGGGCGTCTGGGTTAACTCATCGCCCTGTGGTGTACTAAATCGGGGAAAGCCCAAGCTAATCGCCGCTATCCCAAAGACAAAAATCAACATGGGGTACCAGCAATAAGGGGTAATGGCTAAGGGGGAAATTCCGACTACCGCCGCCGCGCTAAGAAGTTGAGCACCATAGGGCACTAATCCCTGAAAGCTACATGAAAAGATATCAAGCTGTCTCTTATACACATCTGACGCTGCCGACGAAGAGGATAGTGTAGATC
>OLGX01000578.1_pt1 | contig 11123 bp, 10 predicted proteins | sample 1609451 | NCBI WGS metagenome assembly OLGX01 (sample SAMN05416834, study PRJEB24817) | seawater metagenome | isolation source: Sea water | place: Canada:Atlantic | collected 2013-07
ACGAGATAGCGTAGCGTCTCGTGGGCTCGGAGATGTGTATAAGAGACAGGAATTCGCATTGCGGCAAATCTAAAACGCCGCACCTTGCTCGATGTTGTTAAGGATAGTGACAAGTCGTTTCGCCGTGTCTCCGCGTCCGAGCATGAATTTTCAGCTGCTAATAACAATGGATACAGGGTAGACTTTGTCACTCAAGGTGGTCACCAGCTTAAACCTAACGAGTTTGATGCAATTTTAGAACAAGGCGATCTGATGCCGGTGGCGATTGATTCACTCAAATGGCACGTCGCCGCGCCTAATTTCGAAGCGATCACGTTTGATGATAGGGGCATGCCTTTAAGGCTTCGTACCGTTGACCCAAGAGCTTTCGTATTGCACAAGTGGTTTGTCAGCCAGCAACCGGATCGCAATTCATTAAAGCGAAACCGTGACGAGGACCAAGCTAGGCTAATAGCCACCCTGATCCGCCGCGAAATGACAGACTTATCACCTTCTAAAGCTATCCAAAAGATTTTTCCTAACTTCGTATCAAGACAGGCTACGGATGCGATGGACGACTTTGATCTGTGAAGGTGTTGTTATAGACAGGCGTTAAATTTCCAATTTTGTTATTTAATTAGAGGAGTGCAGAGCCCTGTCTAACTATATAGTAATTGCCAAAGCGCTGTTTAAAGCGCCTTTTTTGTAGGCATAACGACGTTGGCAAATATGAGTCCTGCCACTAAAGACATGAAAATAAGAAACACTTCTTGGCCTAAATGATCAGCCTGCACAAAGTCTTTTCCTGTCATAAACGAGTTAAGCCCAATGTAGGTTTTTGAGCCTGGTACCAATACTATTAATCCGTGCATAGCCACAATGGTTGCCGGTTGGTTAGCAATGCGGGTAAACCCGTTGGCAAATATGCCTAATGCAAATGCGCCTACGAATGCGCCTAAGCCTGGGCTCATGTAATCGGCGCTCCACGCTGTAGCACTGTAGGCAATAAAAGCTGCAGCCAATGCCCATGGTATGTGCTTTACTCGGGTTCTAAAAATGGCCACTAGAGCAATGCACAGCAATAATACCGATAGCCAGGTTGCCCAGTAAGGCAGCGACTGCGCCGGAGTATAGATGTTTTCGCCAAACAAATTAAAGCCTGCAGTAACGCCAAGAAAGGCCCCAAAATACAGTTTAAACAACTGCATAATGGCATCCATGGTACGCGCTGTTCCCGACACCATATTCCTCGAAGACAATTCCGCTAACCCCATAGTTAGGGCAAGACCAGGAACAAATACAATTACCGATGACAGCACAACGAGGGGAATGTTAATACCGGGGTCTACATAGCTGCCAATGGCGCACGTTAATAGGCCTGCGATAAATGCGGTCATTGGCTCTAGCATTAAGTTAACTCGTTTAGAGCGGGTCGCCCAAAGCGTCCATACAAAGGCAAGTAGGCCAAGAGCGCTAGACCATCCAATTTCAGACCAGCTGGCTCCCATCAGCATGGCGAATGCGCCGGTGGCCATGCCATAAGCAATACCGGTTGGTAGTTTGCCGTATAGGCTACCCATTGCGTCTATTTCGTCTAGGCGAGTATTGGCTTCACTTAAGGAGAGTTCGCCTTTTAATAAGGAGCTGGCTAGCTCATCGGTTAGCGAGAGCGCATTCATGTCTAACTCTCCAGGCATTAGGCGCGCGGAGTGGTTATATTCGTCTTCGTGGCGATCGCTCCAAATAACAATGGTTAACGACGTAGGCGTAGAAATGAATGAGGCATGGACACCAAGGTACGTGGCAATTTCAGTTAGGTAGGCCTCTAGTCTGAATGCAGGTGTACCGTACTTGTGCAGCATTTTGCCAAGCTTAACAATAAACTTTCGAATTTGAATAAATTCAATTGTGTCCAACAGCGTTCCTTAGTGAGTTAGGGCCAAAAACAAATACTTGCACCATTTTTTAAACAGGATTCAGGCTAAATAGCGAGTGAAAAAGCGTTTAAAGATGCAGCCATATCTGCCTTTTAAAAAGTATAGGGCAACACATAACGTCTGGCTAAAATTTGTGCGGAGTGTACGGGCGCTTGTTTGCGAAAGCAAAACAAATTTTCTCGCTTTTGATATTAGAAAAAATAATACTGCGCTATAGCAGGTTCTACTGTGGCAGGTACAAAAAAACGCGTCTTTATTTTCATAAAAGCGCGTTTTAAATTGTGTAGCTTATTTGTTTAGCTTACGTGTAAAAAAACACGGTGTGCCACGCCACATTAGCCCGCTATTTGTTGCCCTTCTTTGTAAAGCTGAAGTGCCGTGGCGGTATCGTGCTGACGTTCGCTAATGGCTGACAGTAGTAGTAAGTCTTCTCTGCGCGATGCCATTTTGGTGGCTTTTAGTAGCGCTTTTTCTGCCAATACATCGTCGCCGGAATTAAAGGCCACTTGTCCTAAGGTAGAGTATAGCTCGATGTTCTTTTCGTCTTTTTTAATCCAGCTTTCTAATAGGCGCAGAGACGGCGACGAATCGGGAATGTTAAGCTGAGTAAACAGAGGGAATAGGCTGCTGTTTGGCCCTCGTTTCTGCCATTCTACTAATAAGGTTTGCGCATCAGAATGCATGCCTTGGTCGAGCAGTTGCTGAACATACGCCGCCTGATAAATATCGTCGTTGCGCATTTTACGGGGTAAGTCTTCCCAGTAACTCTTAAGCTCAACAGCGCCTTGCTTACTGGCAATTTCTGCAAACTTACCTTTGGCAATGCGCTGCGACCAAGCTTTGTAGTCCTCTTTCGCCAGGGCTTTTCGCCATCCTGATAGTTTGTTCTGCAGCTCTTGCCACTTACCCAGTTCCGCCAGTATCTGTGCTTTAAGGCGAATAACCTGCTTATTCTCTTGGTCTTTCTCATCTAACGCATTTAACTTTTCTAATGCTTCGGTATGTTTACCTTCACTGATATCAATGCGAGAGAGCATAACCGTAGCGGCTACTTTTGCATTGGCGTAATCACTTGCTTGCTCTAAAAAGTAACGGGCTTTGTTTAGCTCGCCACTTGTAAACGCAATTTGCGCAGAGGCAAGATAATTTACCCCTTCAAAATCGCCGTTAGTGGTTTTGCCTAACGATTTTTGAGCCAATTCAATATCGCCTGCGGCCATGGCGTGTAAGCCATCATAAAAGGCGCGCTTGCGCTTGCGTTCACCTAAGGTGCCAAACCAGCGATGAGAGCCAGTAATTAAACTAAGCGCCCAAAGTGTTAATCGAGACAGCACGTACCATGCGATTACGGCGCCTATTACCAGAATGCAAAAGCTGATCACCGTCATTTCTACCGCGGTTTCACCGAGGGATATTAATACGTAACCTTTGTCGCCTAAAATCATAGGCCCAACAATAAGCGCGACAACGAATGCGGCTAATACCGCAAGGGCAATAGCTAACCATTTCATAGTGCGCTTGCTCCTTGACCAAAGACCTGTTTAACACGGCGGTCTAGAAGTTGCTCCAGCGGCTTTTGCGATACAAGCTCACTAGGAATAGGGCGCGCCACATCAGTTTCTAGCAAGTTTTGTAAAGCGTTAACAAACCCGCTTACCTGGCTTTTCTCAGTATCAAACTTTTCAATAAGCAAAGTTTGTGCATATTGCAGAGACTGTTTATAAAGACCGGCGTCAGCAGTTAATGCACCAGATTGTGCGTGCATAAGCTGCAGTCGCAGCTGCTCTTTAATAAGGAACTGCGCTTCTAGCGACAATACCGGCTCAATAGGGCCTTCAATAGATTTTACCGTCAAGAAGTCATCAACTAATGAGTGCCATACTTTTGCTAAGTTGTCTTTCCAGTCGTCGGTAGACTCAGAAAGGGCATTATCTGCAGCGTCTTTATCTTCAGGCTTTTCAAAAGTGTCTAAGGGCAGTTTATCAATTTGCGCTACCATGCCAGTTAGCGCTAACGCTACCGAACTCTGCGACACAGGGTTTAGCTGCTGAAGGGTTTGAATATCTTGTGCTAATGCGGCGCGCACGGGCAATACAGACGGATCGGCTAACGATTTTAAGCGTTTATCAGCGTTTACTAGCAATAAGATAGCGGTGCGAACGTCGTTCTCTAGCCACAGCTTTCGCCCAGCCATACGCACTAAATAGTCAGCTTCGGCAATAAGCCAGTCTGCTGGGCGACGCCCTTCCATTTGATTCAGTTGCTCAAGGGTAGATTCTGCTTGTAGAGACAGAGTTTCGTTTTGCTTTTGAAGGTCGCTAATGGTGTCTTTTAAAGCGTCGTTATCACGAGTAATTCGGCTAAGCGTGCTGTTTACGTCGTCTCTTGCAGAAGCTAATGCATTAATCTTTGCCGTAGTTTGCTGCTGTGCACTTGTCATAGAACTGCTGCTTGATTGCTGCTGCGTGTAATACCAGTAGCCAGCGCCGGCGAGGCCTATTACTAATAAGAAGAGAATAAAAACGACAAACCACAGCAGGCCATTTCCAGATGATTTCTTTTTTGCCTTTTTGTTAGCGTCTGGCTTGGCAGAAGTTGTTGAATCTTCTGCATTGCGTTTTACATCGACACCAATCACTGCGTCATCAGTCTCTTTGCTATCTTGCACGCCATTATCTTTATTATCGGCCATTCAATACTCCCAGTTGTCCTTTACCCAAGCAATCAACGCTTGGTCAGTGGCACGGTGGCATACAAACACCTCTGTCACTCCTCGTTTTCTCAGCGATACGGCTATGCGTTCGCTAACCGTTAGCCAGGGCAGAGATAAAATTGCATGCCCTTGGCTGTGTATAAGTTGCATTGCCATTGCTTCGCTTGTAGCGATGATGCCGCGAACATCTTCAACTTTCCAGCACTTTGTGTAAATTGGGTCTGCAAGTTGCTCGGTTCGGTATACGCAGAAGCTCTGACACGAGGCACCTTTTGCAGTCAGTCCGTCAGCTATGAGCTGTCTACCGCCTTCTCCCTTTATAATAACCACTTGTTTGCCCTTTGCCTCATTGAATAGAGGCATAGCCAATATACCTTCTGATGTATGTATATCAGGAGTCAGTATAACGAGCGGTGATATTTGCCGTGGTATAGCACAAAGGGCGTGATGAAGTTTTTTAGCAGTGGCATCACCAACGGCAATAATTAACGGTAGGCTGCTGTTAGGCACCGCTTTTTCAATCAGTGACTGCACCGCCTCTTCAGCCGCGTCAACAGCGTAAACACTGGTGACAATGATCACATCTACCCTCGTTTCTGCTAAAAATGTGCTAATGGCATTGCGTTCAGATTTAACGTAAACAATGTCACAGGTGGCCGCGCCCACTGCATCAAGCCCGGCAGCATCAAACGCTTTTGCGCTAGAGGCGAGTTTTGGTAGAGGGCGGGTAAAAAGCAGCACTTTGCGTTACTTACTCGTAAAGGGCTTTTAAAATTTCGCCAGCGCCTTGCTCTAGAAGCGCATCGGCAACTTCTACACCAATGTCTTTTGCTTTTTCTGCAGACGCGGTAGCCGAGGCAAATAGTAATGTTGTGCCATCGGGTTTTCCAACCATTCCGGTTAGTGTCAGTGTATTACCGTCGAGGGTAGCAAAACTACCAATAGGCACCTGACAGCCGCCTTCTAAACGCCCGTTCATTGCGCGCTCTGCAGTTACTCGCACATGAGTTTCGTCGTGGTTTAACGCGCTCAATAATTCAATAAGCTGGGCATCGTCGTTGCGACATTCAATGCCTACAGCGCCTTGGCCTACTGCTGGCAGTGACACTTCAGCAGGTAATGCCATTTTTATGCGGTCTTGCATTTCCAATCGAATAAGGCCCGCCGACGCTAAAATGATAGCGTCGTAGTCGCCGGCATCAAGTTTGGCTAATCGGGTATTAACATTACCGCGCAAGTCTTTAATAATGAGGTCGGGTCGGTGTTTGCGAATTTGGCACTGACGGCGCAGGCTGCTAGTTCCAACTACGGCACCATTTGGCAAGGCATCTACGCTGTCATAGTGATTAGACACAAAAGCATCAAACGGATTTTCACGTTCGCAAATGGCGTGTAACCCAAACTCCTCAGGGAACGCCACCGGTACATCTTTCATTGAGTGCACAGCAATGTCGGCTCTGCCTTCAAGCATGGCAATTTCAAGCTCTTTAATGAAAAGGCCTTTACCGCCAATTTTGGCAAGAGGAGTATCTAAAATCTTGTCGCCCTGCGTACTCATCGGCACCAACTCAACGGTTAGCGATGGATAGTGCTTTAATAACTCTGCTTTCACATATTCTGCTTGCCATAGCGCTAGTGCACTTTTTCTGGTTGCAATTCGAATGGTGCGAGACGTACCTTGGTGACTCATGATAATTCCACGCTATAAATAGTTAAAATGATGTCGATGCTAACACTAGGCTATAATGCTGCTCAAATTTGGATGCGATACCTGACATTTAGAATTATATTCAGGAAAACGTACGCTATATTATACGCATATCAGACGAAAATGTGCTGAATTCACGTGGATTTTTCCTTGGTTTGCATGGAATATATGCATTGAGTCCCGCGTATTAAAATTTTAAAGAGGCACCGTCTGAAGTGCCACCACTACGTTTAATGAGTAAGAGCTAGGTATATGGAACATTCATTTCTACGCCACCTATTAAAAGGCGCGCACAAGGACGAAGCTGAAGCAAGGCGTCGCCGCTTAACGTTGTATTTTATTTCCTATGTAGGTGGCACCCTCATGGCTATTATGGCGGGAATAAATGTAGGTGGTGATAACCCATTTTTAATTGCCGCGCTGGCAGTGTCAGCCACGGTTATTTACCTTAACGTAATAGCCTCGCATATTTTTCCCCACTCAGACGTTTCTTATTATGTAGCAGGTCTTATTGTTCTGTTTACTTTTAATGCGCTTATTTACACGGGGGGATACAACAATACCGGCCTGTATTTTTTATACCCGCTTATCTTTATTCAGATTATTGTAGTGAGTTTTAGGCCAGCGCTGCTTTATGTAGCAGCCACCATGGTATTCGCTGTTTTTATGCTGTTCAATCAAGATCTCATTTACGCGCAGTACTCTGAAGAAGACGTGTCCCGTTTTCTTATCTCTATGGGGTGCTTTATTTGCGTTGCCTTTATTGCGGAAAACTTTTGGCATCAGAGCAGAAAGGAAATGCTAGAAGAAAACCTAGAGCGCATGCGTCAGGCCAACACCGACCCCCTTACTAAACTGCCAAACCGACGATTCTTAGAAGCGGTATATTTTGAAAAAGTGTCGAAAGACCCCGTCAGCTACTTTCCACTCAGCACGGTTGTCGTTGATATAGACCACTTTAAAGTGATTAACGATTCTTACGGACATGATGTGGGCGATGAAGTACTTATACAGTTTACTGAGATAATGAAAAGCGCAGTGCGCACAACGGACATTGTAGCGCGCACTGGTGGCGAAGAGTTTTTGGTGATATTTCCAAAGGCGACGTTGACTCAGGCGTTAAAATTAGCCGAGATTATTCGCGCTAAAGTGGAGGCCAAGCCTTTTGATAAAGGTGATATTCATCACAAGATAACGGCAAGTTTTGGCGTAGCAACCGCGTTAACCGATGGCAACATAAACGCGACACTCAAGCAGGCCGATGACAACCTGTATCAAGCTAAAAACAGCGGCAGAAACAAGGTTGTGTGAGGTTTAGGACTTAAGGCTTAAGTTAAAACAGCCAGACACGTTCTCTTAAGCCCGGCTTTTCAAAACCCAAGCCCATAGAACCTGAGCTCACAAAACCTCATTCCATACAAAGCACTCTTACGAAAGCACCGACTGCAGCCATGCGCTGATGTCGTTTAGCTCCTGCATGCATACGTTGTGCTGCATGGTGTAAGTTTGCCATGTGGCATTAAAACCATTTTCTGTCATGGTTTTAAACGCGGCGTTACCCATAAATACCGGCACTACCTCATCTTGGTCTCCGTGAGCCATCATTACCGGTGTTTCTTTGTTAATGTCGTTTGCCTGATTTGCCAACAACGAGGGCTCGCACAAATAAGTTGATAACGCCAACACACCTGCCAGCTTAGCGTTAAACCGTGGTGCCAAATGCAAAGCGATGACGCCACCTTGAGAAAAGCCTGCAAGCACAATACGGTTAGCAGGAATTCCACTGTCTATTTGCGCATTGATCAGCTGTTCTACCTGAGCTGCCGATTCTTCAACGCCATCTAGGTCGGCGCGACTTTCAAAATCGAGGGATTTTATGTCGTACCAAGCGCGCATTCTCATGCCGCCGTTTATCGTAACAGGGCGCTCAGGAGCGTGAGGAAAAAGAAACTTAACTGCCATGGAGCCAGGAAGCTTGAGCTCTGGCACGATAGGTGCGAAACCATGTCCTGAATCGCCAAGTCCGTGTAACCAAATAACGCAGGCGTCAGGCGTGGAGGCGGGTGTGCTTTCTACACAGGGTAAAAGGGGCTGAGTCATTGTTTCTGTTCCTAGTGAGTTATAGTTCACAACCTTCATTGGCGGGTTGTTTTGATTTTTAGCGCATATGCCTAACGTGATAGTTACGGCATAAACATCCAATATGCTATCATTGACATCTAAAATCACCATACTTTAACAAAACTTTATTATTTCATGGCCTCACTACTCGGTAATTTGTTCATTCTTGCAGCGCCATCTGGTGCTGGAAAATCTAGTCTTATCAAAGCATTAATGGAAAAGTATGAGGGTAATGCTAACACCCCCATGCAGGTGTCGGTATCGCACACAACGCGACAGCCTCGACCCGGCGAAGTGGACGGTGTGCACTATCATTTTGTGACTCGTGAGCAATTTGAAGCGCTAATCGAGCAAGGCGTGTTTTTTGAGTATGCGGAAGTATTTGGTAATTATTACGGTACGTCGCGAGTGACTATTGAGCAGACGCTGTATCGCGGAATAGATGTATTTTTAGATATCGATTGGCAAGGTGCGCGACAAGTCACCAAGTTAATGCCAGATACCTGCGGTATTTTTATTTTACCGCCATCATTGGATGTTTTAGAACAACGCTTGAACCAACGGGGCCAAGACAGCGACGAAGTTATCGCTAGCCGCATGGCAAAGGCAGTGGATGAAATGTCCCACTTTAACGAGTTCGGCCACATCATTATTAACGATGACTTTGCTACGGCATTAAATGAATTAGAGGCAATTGTGACTGCCCAGCGCCTGCGCTCTGCAAAGCAACAAATTCGCCATCAGCCTCTTTTCGATTCGCTGCTAGGTACTGCTTAGCAGCGGCACTGCTAAACTCGATTGACACTCGGTTTTCGCGCTTCTCCTAACACAGTAGGATCGGCGCGATCCTACTGTGTTATATTTCAACAAAGTGCTAGGATCGCAAATGGTATGCGTGTATACTGCGTGGCTGTTTTTTGTATTCCTCGCTCAACCTGATTTTCGGAGAAATAGATGGCTCGCGTAACTGTAGAAGATGCCGTAGATAAAATTGGTAACCGCTTTGACCTAGTGCTAGTTGCTGCACGTCGTGCACGTCAAATTGCCACTGGTGGGAGAGAGCCTATGGTTGACGTTCTAAACGACAAGCCAACCGTAACGGCTTTGCGTGAAATCGAACAAGGTTTGGTTACAGCAGCCACCCTTGAACAAGATGCTCTTCAAACACAAGAGCGTGAAGATAACGTAGAGTTTTCTTCTGTTGCGAATATCCTATCTGAACAGTAAAAATTGTTTAGCTAGACATTGTAACCAGCCCTTTTTAGGTCGGTTACAAGCAAATTTGCGCCAGTGCTTTGAAAAAAGCACTGGCGCTTTGCTTTTAGCGTATTGGATTAATGCGAAAATAAACGTATTCTTAACGAAGTACCGAAATTAGGGGCCGTTTTACGCTGTGTATTTGTTTGAAGGTTTAAAGCAGAAAGTTGTTAAGTATTTGCCCGCTGATTTAGTGCAGCTGGTTCAGGATGCTTTCGTGTTGGCGCAAGAGGCCCACGATGGTCAAATGCGTTCTAGTGGCGACCCGTACATCACACACCCTGTCGCAGTAGCCAGCATACTTGCCGATATGCATCTGGACCATGAAACCCTCATGGCTGCTTTACTACACGATGTTATTGAAGATACTCACTACAGTCAGGACGACCTTGCCAAAGCCTTTGGCGATACGGTTGCTGAACTGGTAGAGGGTGTAAGTAAACTAGATAAAATTGCATTTAGCAGCAAACAAGAAGCGCAGGCAGAAAACTTCCGTAAAATGATGATGGCCATGGTGCAAGACATCAGGGTTATTCTTATTAAGCTTGCCGATCGAACCCACAATATGAGAACGCTGGGGTCTTTGCGACCAGACAAGCGCCGCCGCATAGCGCTGGAAACCCTTGAGATCTATTCGCCTATTGCTCATCGCTTAGGTATTCACGATATTAAAAATGAGCTTGAAGACTTAGGGTTCCAAGCCATGTACCCCATGCGTCATCGCGCGCTCAAATCGGCGGTACGCCAGGCTAGAGGCAACCGAAAAGAAATTATCGAGAATATTCGCGAAGAGCTGAGCCTTCGTTTAGATGCCTATGGCATTGAATCTAATGTGTTAGGCCGTGAAAAGCATCTTTACTCTATTTATCGCAAGATGAAAAACAAAGAGCTTATGTTCGGTGAGGTCATGGACGTGTATGCATTTCGTATTGTGGTAGGGTCTGTAGACGACTGCTACCGTGCGTTTGGCGCTATGCACGGCTTGTATAAGCCCATTGAAAACCGTTTTAAAGACTATATCGCCATACCGCGTACTAATGGTTATCAGTCGCTTCATACCTCACTCATTGGCCCTCATGGTATTCCAGTGGAGGTTCAAATTAGAACCCACGAAATGGACCAAATGGCAGATAAAGGGGTTGCAGCCCATTGGTTGTACAAAGAGCCTGGAGATAGTGGCACTACGGCGCAAATGCGTGCAAGAAAATGGGCACAAAGCTTACTAGAGCTTCAGCAGTCAGCCAGTTCATCGTTTGAGTTTATTGAATCGGTAAAAACCGATTTATTCCCGGATGAAATTTACGTATTCACTCCTGATGGCCGCATTATTGAGCTACCTATGGGAGCCACTGCTGTAGACCTGTCTCTTATACACATCTCCGAGCCCACGAGACGCTACGCTATCTCG
>OLGX01000584.1_pt1 | contig 11073 bp, 7 predicted proteins | sample 1609451 | NCBI WGS metagenome assembly OLGX01 (sample SAMN05416834, study PRJEB24817) | seawater metagenome | isolation source: Sea water | place: Canada:Atlantic | collected 2013-07
CGAGATAGCGTAGCGTCTCGTGGGCTCGGAGATGTGTATAAGAGACAGTTATGAACACACACAAAAAGTTTAACAAGTCGGTGTTAGCAAGCAGTGTTTCACTGCTACTTAGCAGCGCCGCTATTACCCCCGTAATAGCACAAGAACAAACAGCGCAAGAAGATGTAGAAGTTATACAAGTCTCAGGTATTCGCGGCAGCTTACTGCGTGCAATGGACATTAAACGCGACTCAACCGGCATAGTGGATGCCATTTCAGCAGAAGATATGGGGAAGTTCCCCGATACAAACTTAGCTGAATCATTACAGCGTATTACCGGTGTATCGATTGATCGCGCCAGTGGTGAGGGCTCGCAGGTTACTGTACGTGGCTTTGGCGCAGCCAATAACTTAATTACCCTGAACGGTCGCCAGTTGCCGACCACAACCGGTAGCAGAACATTCGACTTCGCAAACTTAGCCTCTGAAAGTGTATCAGGCGTTGAAGTTTATAAAACCGCTGATGCCAGCGTTACCTCAGGTGGTATAGGCGCAACAATCAACTTATCTACCCACAGACCATTTCAGTCTCCTGGAACAAAGGCGACTTTTGGGGCTAAATTAGTGGACGATAAGTCTACAGACAAAGGTGATGTTACGCCCGAGATCAGCGGTTTATATTCACAAACCTTTGCTGACGACACCTTCGGTATTTCAATATCTGGTAGTTATCAAGAACGCGAAAGCGGCATGCAGCAGTTTTTAGCAGACCAAGGTTATCGCGCAAGTGACTATACGAATACAGGCTGGGGCGGTGTACCCGCTGGTGAAGAGGGCGGTATCAATCGGCCTACATCAGGTATTTATTCTAATCCACAGCAACCTAGGTATGTATTTGAAGAGCGCCAGCGCGAACGAACCAATGGACAGCTGGTTCTGCAATTTAGACCAACAGATAACCTGACTGCCACCCTAGATTACACCTTAATCCGCAACAATATAGAAGAGCAACATACTGATGCATCTGTCTGGTTTACCTATTCAGGGGATCGCAGCGAGTCGGTATGGGCCGGTGAACCTAACGCAGTGCCATTAATTTACTCAGAGATATACCAAATCAACAGTGACGCTGATTTGCAGGATACCTCTTTAACCGTAGGGGCTTGGGGGCGCGAAGAGAGCATTGATTCTATTGGCCTGAATTTAGACTGGCAGGTCAATGACGATTTACAGTTTGCCCTAGATCACCATAGTTCTGAAGCCGAAATGAAGGCGTCGGACCCGCGCCATGGTACGCGCAACAACATACAATTACCTTCTTATACGCGAACACGCACAGGCTTAGACTTAACGGGTGATTTACCCGGTATTGCCACAGGTAATATTGAGAACTTTAATCCTAACACCATGCGCTTGTCGGGCAGTTGGTTTGCTAATGATTTTTACACCTCTGAAATTGACCAGACCCAAGTCACAGGTAAATATCACTACAACGATGAAGCCAGTATCGATTTTGGTGTTTCAATAAATACCGTTAATAACCGCTACCGGCATACTCAAGTACAAAGAGCGGACTGGGCCGGTGTAGGGGTTGAAGGTGATTTTGCCGATGTTAACTGGACCGAAGACACCATTCTAGACAAGTTCGACGCCGATGCAGGTAACTTCGAAGGTACCCCCACTCAGGGCGACTATGATCTGTTTAACCGTATCTGGTTCGCTGATTTTGATGAGATAGTGAGGGCTGCTGAATTTGCCGACCCGGTTGCAAATGTAGATACGGTTTGGGGTGATTGTTTAGCACCTGAGGGCGCATCTGCGGGGCCAAATGGAGAGGGACACTTTTGTGCTTCAACCGACTGGGACGCTGATACTAACCGTTTCACCGAAGAAGAAACGACCGCCGCATTCGTGCAGTTACACTACGAAGGTGAGTTAGGTGATATGCCATACGATGCTCACTTGGGCATGCGTTATGAAAGAACCGATGTTACCTCAACCGCATCCGCTCCAGGCTATAGCCGTGTTGAATGGTCAGAAGATACGTCAACCGCTGTCACCGGTGTTACTGGGGTAGAGACGTTAAGCCAAGAGGCTGATTATTCTCAATTTTTACCGAGTTTCAACTTTAATATTTCCGTAACAGATGACGTCATTTTACGCGCAGCTGTGGGGAAAACTATCTCACGAGCTGGCTATGGTGAATTACAGGGCGGCACAACTATCAATACATCAGGTAGCTTGAGTGGCTATTCGGGAAATTCAGGTAACCCAGGCTTGCGTCCATTAGAATCTGTGAATTATGACCTTTCTGCCGAGTGGTATTACGATGAAGGGAGTTACGTCTCTCTTGGCTATTTCAGGAAAGACGTCACTAATTGGATAACCACAGGCACAGTTGATTCAACCATATTTAATCTTGCTAACCCACTGGATGGAGAGAAGTTTGATGCTGCCGTCGCCGCATTAGGCGCAGGTGCGAGTAACCAAGAACTTCGAGCTTACATCTTCGAAAACTTCGCAGATGATCCGAATGTTACCCCTAACTTCGATGAGAATGGGCAATTAGATGGCGGCACAATACTAGGCGACCCAGCGACAGATAACCTCGTTAACTTCAGAATTAACGTACCTGTCAATGGCGACACTGAGCACACAATAGATGGGATAGAGTTTAACGTTCAACATCTGTTTGGTGAGTCTGGTTTTGGGGGTATTGCCAACTACACCATGGTGGACTCAGGTTTAGAATACGATAAGTCTTCACTGAGTGATACCGAAGCACTCGTCGGTTTAAGTGACACAGCTAACTTAGTCTTGTTCTACGACAAAGATGGTTTACAGGCTCGAGTAGCTTACAACTGGCGTGATGAGTATTTAAATGAGCGCCGGGTAAACGGTGATTTAACCGCGCCTATTTTTACCGACGCTTATTATCAAATTGACTTTAACATCAGTTATGAGGTTAAGCAGCTTGAAGGACTGACCGTTTTCGTTGAAGGTATTAACATTACTGACGAATATACAAATGAATTTGGTCGTGATAACCGTTTAATCTATAAGTTAACTCAAACAGGTGCGCGTTATAACGTAGGAGCGAGGTATACGTTTTAACGCCACACTCTGTTTATAAAAATAAAAAGGTAGCCACAGACTTATGCTTAACATAAGTCCTGTGGCTTTTGTGCAGTGTCACTAACGAGTACTAGTTGAGTACAGATAAGAACAACTAGTGATATGCATAACAATAACGAATGGGACGTTTATGGCAAACCATGTATTACTGAACAGTGTTGAGCATAGTGATCTGCGTGTTATTACTCAGCGCGGTGATAAATACGGAGACGACTTATGGTTTTCTCCAACTTTTGTAGATGAGATACGCAGCGTGCAAGCGCATTACCCAATTGTATTTCACAAAGACCAAACCACAGCTCAATTTACACCTGTGGCCCTTTTTGGCTTCGAACAGCAAGAAAATCTATTTCTGCAGGCAAACGAATGGAACGCCTCGTATATTCCACTTTCTGTGCAACGCATGCCTTTTTTCATTGGCAGACAAGCAGTAACAACAGATGGCATGACCGAGCAACAACGCGTGATTACCTTGGATATTGACTCGCCGAAAGTGAGTAAAACACAAGGTATTGAGTTGTTCTTGGAATACGGCGGTAACAGCCAATATTTAGAAAATATCGCGGCGATCCTCGAGACACTGCATCATGGCCTACAGGCTAACGACGCTTTTATAAACACCTTAGTAGCACTTAATCTACTCGAGTCAATGACTCTTGATATCACTTTGAATAACGGCAGCAAACATCAGTTGATTGGTTTTTACACCATAAACGAAGACGTTCTAAATAACCTTACACCTGACAATATAGTGCAGCTCCATAACGCTGGTTACCTGCAAGCTGTTTATCTTATACTCGCCTCACAGGTTCATTTTAACGATCTGGTAGCGCTAAAAAATAAGCGAGTCGCGCCAGAGGAATAACCTGTGAACACTGACGTGCCCTTATCGAACGCGAAACAGACTGCTCAAGAGGTAAAATACCTCGAGGGTATTAGCCCTAAAAATATCCCTTCGGTGTTGCTCAACAGCCATGAACCCATTGTTCTCAGAGGATATTGTAACCACTGGCCGTTAGTAAAAGCGGCTAAACAGTCTGATGAGGCTGCCAAGCAATATCTGCTGCAGTTCGATGAAGGAGCAAATTTTCATACACATTATTTGCCAAGTGCTGCGCAAGGGCGGGTGTTTTACAACCAGGATATGACAGGTTTTAATTTTGCATCCAAGCAGCAAAAACTGCCTAAGTTACTAGATGATATTCTGCAAACTGCCCAGAGCAAAACGGGTGAATGCGTGTATGTCAGTGCCACCAGCCTTGCCCAAAGTTTACCAAGCTTACTCAAGCAAATTGAAACACTGCCCGATATTACCTCACCGTTGGTCAATATTTGGCTGGGTAATGCTAGTCGTATAGCAGCACACTATGATTTTGCGCAAAATTTTGCCTGTTGTGTGGTCGGCAAACGACGTTTCACTTTATTTCCCCCTGAGCAGTTAAAGAACCTCTATGTGGGCCCTCTAGACAAAGCGCCTGGCGGGCAAGAAATTAGTACGGTCGACGTTGCCAATCCTGATCTTGCCGAGCATCCAAAGTTTTCTGAGGCGCTAGAAGCAGCGCAAGTTGCAGAGCTAGAACCAGGAGATGCTCTCATTCTGCCCAGTATGTGGTGGCACCATGTACAAGGATTAAGTGCTTTCAACGTGCTTATCACCCACTGGTGGCGTGATAGCCCTGCTCAGATGGGGCGTCCAATGAATGCCTTGTTACTGGCAATGATGAGTGTACGAGACTTACCAACACACCAGCGAGATGCTTGGAAAAACCTATTTGATCATTACGTGTTTGCACATCAGCCAGAAAATTTCTCACATATACCGGAAGCGGCCAAAAGTATACTGGCAAGCCCTATGGACGACATCAGCCTAAGAAAGCTGCGTGCAGAACTGCAAAACAAACTCAGACGATAACGAACGACAAAAGAACGAAGTATTTATCTTATGCAAAAAGATTCAATCAAACATATTGTTATCGCTGGTGGCGGAACCGCTGGCTGGATGACCGCGGCGGCCCTTGGTAAGCTATTTGGCGCGAACATCAAAGTGACACTCATAGAATCTGACGCGATCCCAACGGTAGGCGTTGGGGAAGCAACTATCCCCACACTGCACCTGTTTCACGACCTACTAAAAATCAAAGAGTCCGAGTTTATGGCTGCCACCAATGCCACATTCAAACTGGGCATAAAGTTCGAGGATTGGTATCAACGAAATCAGTCGTATATACACTCGTTTGGCCGTTTTGACCATGGATGCTGGGCGGCTGGCTTTCAGCATTTTTGGCTGCGAGGAAGACAGTTAGATATTGCTTCTGAGATAGGAGACTACTGCCCCGAGCATCTTGCTTGCAGAATGGGTAAGTTCGCCACGGCACCAAAACAAGAGCGCAATCACGCCTTTCACTTAGATGCAGGGTTATACGCCAAGTTTTTACGCGATCTTGCCGAGCAATATGGGGTTAGGCGCATTGAAGGTAAAATTGATAACGTAAACCTTAATCATAACAACGGCTTTATTCAATCACTCAGTTTAGAAAGTGGACAACGTGTTGAAGGGCAATTATTTATTGATTGCACTGGGTTTCGTGGTTTATTGATTGAGCAAGCTTTGCACACTGGCTATGAAGACTGGAGTCATTGGTTACCTTGCGACAGTGCTGTCGCAGTACAAACTGAATTGAACGAGTCAAATGTGCCCTACACTCGGTCAATTGCCCATGATGCAGGCTGGCAATGGCAGATTCCGCTGCAAACCCGTGTGGGTAATGGCTTGGTTTTCTGCAGTAAATACATCAGCGATGATGAAGCAGAAACCCAGTTACTGGATAACATTCGGGGTAAGACCTTAAACACCCCTCGTGTACTGAAATTTAAAACAGGCGTGAGACGCAAACTTTGGAATAAAAACTGCGTCGCCATTGGGTTGGCTGGTGGCTTTATAGAGCCACTTGAGTCCACCAGCATTCACTTAATTCAACAAAGCATAATCCGTTTGATGCAGTCGTTACCGTCTGCTCATATGGAATCTCCAATCATCGATAAATTTAACGCTACCATGCGCAATGAGATAGATAATATTCGCGATTTTATTATCTTGCATTACCATGCCACCGCCCGCAAAGACTCGGCGTTTTGGCGCTACTGCAAAGACATGCCTATTCCAACTTCGTTACATGAGCGCATGGAGCAATTTGCCCACAGTGCTCACGTACACCAAGGCAACGGGGAGTTATTCGGCGAAGCATCGTGGTTACAAGTGATGCTCGGGCAGGGCATAACGCCGAAGGCGTATCACCCAATTGTCGATTTAATGCCAGTGCAGGAATTAGCCAGTTTTTTGGATAACGTAAAGCAACAAACGGCACGCCGAGTCAGTAGCTTACCGAACCATTTAGCGTTTATTCGTTACTATTGTAAACGTGCCGCAGTTTAATCGTGGCATACATTTTAGTGGTGCAAAGCAAATGACTGATTAATGCTCACTTGTGATATTAGTGACGACGCGACTCAGATAGCCGTACTGCAAGTATATTAAGAAGTTCAACGTAGTAAACACTCACTTTCTTGGAGGAGCACTAAATATTAATGGTTAAGTTTCCAAAGCATTTCATCTAAGGTCGGTTTCCACTGAAATTCAGCTAACTTAACGCGATTACGCAACACAACCACGTTTTCCTCCTGAAGCAAACCCGCCTGGTTCAATGCTTGTTCTGAGCCCGCAGCAAAAGCTAATTGTCCTGATGATCGCAGCACTCGGAACCAGGGTAAGTTCATTTCTTTCGGAGCTACCCCTAGTGATTTTCCAACCAAGCGAGCTCGTCCCGGTAATCCAGCAAGATCCGCTATTTGACCATAACTAGCTACCTTGCCAGCAGGTATCGCACAAACAGTTTGCCAAATTTGGGTATAATGTGGGTTTCGAGCCATATGCATTTTTCTTTTCATCAAACTTTAAGTGTTCATTATGCAAAACTTACGATTAATACTCACTATTTCAAACTGCAAAGAACAATCAAATGTAAATAGTGACCTAGGACTACTCGGCTCAACGACATGAAAAGAGTGATATGTCATCATTGTGATTACCCACAATCAGTGTGTATTTGCGATCTATTGTGTACTGTTTGCAGCGAGCAAAAAGTCATTATTTTGCAGCACCCGAGTGAAGTGAATCACGCTAAAAATAGCGCCAAATTGATTCAGCTTTGTGTACCGAATAGCGAAATTTGGGTGGGCGAAAAGCCAGGGGATTTCAGTCAACTAATGAGTTGGATTAACGCACAACAAGAGTTAGCCTGCCTAGTGTATCCAAATGATAACAGTAACCCCTTAGAAACAACGACAAGCCGAGAGCGTAGCGCTCCACCCGCTCTTATATTGCTCGACGCCACGTGGCGCAAAGCCTATAAACTATGGATGATGAACCCTTGGTTGCATACTCTGCCTGCTTGGCACTTCATACAGCCACCAAAAAGCCTATATAGGATACGTAAAACATCGGTAGCAGCTGGTTTATCAACATTAGAAGCGCTTGCGCATACACTACATTTTACTCAAGGTATCGACACTACGCCGTTATTGTCTACTTTTACCCAGATGCAGGACCGTGTTTTTGCCCGCCAATTAGCAAATCAGCAAGTTAACAATCAAAAATAGGAAGAAATACGCAGAATTATCGCCTTTTTAACGGAATTTTAAGGGGAAATGTAGCAAAAAGGTAAAAACACTAACCGTACAGGCACATTGTCGGGCATAATTTACATTAGTCGTAGATTGGCGACATTAGAACGCGTATTCGCACACATGTTGCCATCACAGTTAAGCAGATCAGAGGTTAGCCTCAAGGTCTCTTTAGTATGTTGGTACTATTTTGAAAACAGCTATATTTTGTATTTTGTTGTTGTCCCTGTTCAGTTTCGATCTTAAGGCACAAGACACCTTAATTCCGCACTTTAATGCCTCTGAAATTAGGCAAAATGACATTAGTCAGCAGTTAGTTTATTTAAGTATTGGTCGAGCTGAAACTCCGCATTACCGAGAACCACTACAAGAGTGGCTTGGCACTTTCGAGCAACATAATCCCAATGACCCTTTCAAAGACAGGTATGTCACTGCGTTCGAGATCTATAACGATACGCAAAATGAGCAATGGTTTATTTACCCAAGCGGCTCAGTGATCGAAACGGTTCAAGTGTCACTTTATTCTCAACATAGTCCGGTGGAGAGCTCAATATCAGGCTTAGATCATAACAATATTTACCCCTTACATTATGGTAGTAAACTCAGTATTCCTGCCGGAGAAACCGCCACCTTACTCATGGTGTTTGATAGTGATTTCTTCTTTGCCCCTATAAAAATCGTGCTTGAAACCGAAGAGCATATGCTGACATCAGTAGCGAATCACAATGTTATCCTTTTTATCTGCTTTGGCATTTATTTGGCGCTAGGCTTATATAATCTATTTATATACATAGTGATGCGCGACACCCAATATCTGTTTTACGCACTTTCCACTCTTTTTTACGCCAGCGCATGGGCAGCTATCTTTGGTGTATTTGAGTATTTGAACTTATTCAGTGCTAAAGATTGGCTCATGCCCGGATTCCTACTAGGGTGCGCATTCTCCGCCTTTTTCCAAATAGAGTTTTTCAGGCTAAATCTTACGGCAAAACGGACCATGCTCTTTCTTTTGGCGCTAGGGTGTTTGTGTTTACTCGCTTTACCAATTGCGTTTTATAACCAAGCCCTTGGCTTGATTATCGTGTCTATTTTGACCACAGCAGTGCTATTGACTGGATTATCAGTTGGTCTGGTGGCATGGAAAAGAGGCTATAAACCTGCTCGTTATTTTGTCATCGCTTCGTTATGTGTGATTATCCCAAATGTGGTTGGAAACTTACTTAACCTTCGAGTGTTGCCAAGCATAAATGTTGATATTTATTTACTTGGTTTTATCGGTATTGCCGCAGATACGCTTATTCTCGCCTTTGCTTTGGCCGAAAAAATGCGTTTGGTAAACTTGCGCAACAGCCAACTAAAATCCCAGTTAAAACAAACTGTAGAATTTCGCACCCAAGCGCTACGCGAAGCAAACCAAAAGCTTGCTCAATCTAACCAAGAACTTATTGAAGCGAATTTAGCGAAAGATCATTTCCTGGCCAATATGAGTCATGAAATTCGTACACCGCTAACTTCTATCATTGGATATGCAGATGGCATGTTACTTGGCGACATTGATAAAACTGAGCAGGAGCGCGTCACCAGTATCATTTACCAAAATGGTGCCCATTTACTACGTATCATCAACGATATACTTGATTTAAGTAAGATCGATGCGAATAAGCTGGACTTCAAATCACAGCCTTGCCACTTATTCTCTTTGCTTGGTCAAATTGAGTCGGTTGTGGGCAAACGCGCAAAAGATAAAGGGTTGGGGTTCCATGTAAATTATGACTTTCCGCTGCCGGAAAAAATCATCACTGATGCGACCAGATTAAAACAAATTCTGTTCAATCTAACTAATAACGCCCTTAAGTTTACCCACAGTGGTCATATATGCCTAGATGTAAAGGCCGCAGGCTCAACCTTGACCATCAATGTAGTGGATACTGGGGAGGGGATAAGTCAAAACGACATGCAGAAGCTATTTAATCCTTTTACCCAAGCAGATAGTGTAATCAATCGCCAAGTGGGGGGCACAGGTTTAGGTTTAAGTATTGCGAAGCGCTTAGCACAAGGACTTGGAGGCGACATTAATGCTAAAAGCCAACCGCGCAAAGGCAGCACGTTTACTATTACGATTAAGCTTGATACCCCTACGGATGTTGCTTGGTTAAACACCGCTCAAGAAATTGATTTATCGAGTATTCACCAAATAACGCACGAATCTCATGTACCTAAATTTGGTGCTTGCAAGGTGCTACTGGCAGACGACCACCCGAATAACCGAGAGCTTGTTGCTTTGCTACTGAAGCGTATGAATATTACGGTAACCGAGGTTGCCGACGGCCACCAAGCGATAGACGCTATACGGGCTAGTCAGTTCGATTTATTGCTATTAGATATTCACATGCCAGGGTTAAACGGTGTAGATACCCTTAGAAATATTCGAAAATCGGGTAATAAAACCCCGGCTATTGCCTTAACAGCCAACACCATGCAACACGAAATAGATTACTACCTTCGCATCGGATTTAGCGACCACTTAGCCAAACCTATTGAACGAGATGTATTTATTCGTAAAGTACGGCAATACCTTAACCTATCAGCCAAACAAGTATCGGTTGCTGATGACAAGATGCTGCCGTTGATCCAAGGTTATATAGTCGATTTACGAGATGAGTTGGCTAATATTGAACAAGCATGGAACGTACGAGATTTACCAGCAATCGCCAAATCTATTCACCGTATTAAAGGTGCCGCTGGGTCGTTTGGGTTAGCCAATGTGGGCAAGGTCTTTGGTCGACTTGAACGAGCAGCATTGAACGACGATGAAGCCGGTTTAGAAAATTCAATTGCTCAAGTTTTACGCTTTGCACACATGTGTATAGATTTACCAGGCGTAGATGTAGCGCAAGCCATCGTCAACGCTAAATACGAGCTAGACGAGTATCTCAACAAACTGCCACAAACTATTTTGCAATGTGAGAGTGCGATAGACGAATTAAGCCAATACGCGCAAAAGGGCGATCATATCGCAACCGCTGACGCCCTAAACCAAGCAAAACAACTATTCGACAACAATGCATTCACTAGAGCAAGTAACTTACTTAGTGATTTAGCGCCTCAAAGCGCGCATGCACAGCAAAACGCCGATACTTTCAATAGTGTATTGGCTTCAGTAAGAAATACGCTACAGAGTCTTTCAGAGGCGCTAAAACATAATCATATAAAGCGATAGAAACCCTTTATACCATTCCACGTTAATAAGTGATGACTCAGCGAGAGTTTAAAAGGGCTT
>OLGX01000590.1_pt1 | contig 10948 bp, 5 predicted proteins | sample 1609451 | NCBI WGS metagenome assembly OLGX01 (sample SAMN05416834, study PRJEB24817) | seawater metagenome | isolation source: Sea water | place: Canada:Atlantic | collected 2013-07
CGAGCACTTCTACTCATGGTTGCTTGCGCAATATGCCAACGATCATTTGAAAACTCAGCTTTTGCACCGACGCGTAATGTGCCAGAAGGATGGCCGAAGACAACGGCATCACGGTCAACACCACCCGCACTCAAATTAACTAGTGTGCCCGGAATTGCTGCGGCAGCTGCTATGGCTACAGCGGCAGTGCCCATCATGGCGTGATGCAGTTTCCCCATGGACATGGCACGAACCAAAACATCAATATCAGAGCCTAAGATATCTTTTCCACTAGACGCTTTATAAGGTGAAGGAGGGGCAACCATAGCAACCTTAGGAGTATGCTGGCGGCTGGCCGCTTCACCAATGTCGGTGATTAAGCCCATTTTTACTGCGCCATGGGCTCTAATTGCTTCAAACTTTGCCAACGCATCAGGGTTGCTATTAATATCGTCTTGAAGCTCGGTACCGGTATAACCAATGTCTTCTGCATTGATAAAAATAGTGGGAATGCCAGCGTTGATCATAGTGGCATGCAGCGAACCCACCCCCGGGACTTCAAGGGTATCTACCAGTCTTCCCGTAGGGAAAATAGCGCCCTCGCCATCGGCCGGGTCAACAAAAGCGACTTCCACTTCTGCTGCGGGAAACGTTACGCCATCAAGCTCAAAGTCACCGGTTTCCTGCACTTCGCCATTGGTGATGGGAACGTTCGCGATAATAGCTTTGTTGATATTTGCTTGCCAAATTTGCACAACAGCAATGCCATTGTCTGGAATTTTACTTTCATCAACAAGACCATTATTAATGGCAAACGCGCCAACTGCGGCGGTTAAGTTTCCGCAGTTTCCGCTCCAATCTACGAAGGGTTTGTCGATGGCAACCTGGCCGAAAAGATAATCAACGTCGTAGCCTTCTCGTTCACTCTTGCTAATTATCACGGTTTTACTGGTGCTTGAGGTAGCTCCGCCCATACCATCGGTGTGTTTACCGTAAGGATCTGGACTTCCGATTACTCTAAGTAATAGGGCGTCTCGCGCTGCCCCTGGTTTTTGAGCTTCTTCTGGCAAATCCGTTAAATTAAAAAATACACCCTTACTCGTACCGCCACGCATATAGGTAGCGGGTACTCGAAGCTGTGGCGCATACTGTGTCATGTTTATTCCTTTTTCATTGTTTTATTCAGAGAGAGCGAGTACTTAGGTGAAACACGCCGTAAATACTTCCTTGTAGGCTCTCGGGGCGCATCCATGCGCCCCGAAGGTTTCACCTGAGCACTCGTTCTCTCTTCAAAATTTCCACATTTATGTACGTTAGAGGAAAAGGGTTTCAAATCGCAGTCAAACTCCCTCTTAAATAACTAAGCTTCGTTATAGGAGAGAGGTATTTTGGGTGCGTAAAAGTTTTCACCAAAGGACTCACTTCTCTCTTCACATTTTTACATCTAAAAGTACGTTAGAGAGGGGGCCAAATCGCGACTACATCCTACGCAAAAACTACGGCCTCCATTAAAGAAGGCTAGTGAGTTACGTTCAGGGCCCTCAATTCGCATGGATGCGAATTGGGAGCCTACAGGGACGTATTTACGGCGTGCCCTGCACCTAACTCACTTGCCTTCCTATTGCACGATGGCTGACTTGACTCGATCCACATGGATGCGAATTGGGAGCCTACAAGGATGTATTTACGGCGTGTCCCAAACCCGGCTTAGTGCTCGCTCGCCAATCAGAGCCAATTAGCCAACCTCGGCCTCTAAGAAGTCTTTTGCAAAGCGTTGTAATACGCCGCCAGCGCTGTAAATAGAGACTTCTTCCATGGTGTCTAATCGACACGTCACTGGAACATCTAATTTTTCGCCGTTAGTGCGGTTTATCACAAGAGTAAGCGTCGCACCTGGTGACGGCTCGCCCTTAACATCGTAGGTTTCAGTGCCATCTAGCTCGAGCGTTTTGCGGGTAGTGCCCGGTTTAAACTCTAGCGGTAGCACGCCCATTCCGATTAAGTTGGTACGGTGAATACGCTCAAAACCTTCCGCCGCAATCACTTCAACACCCGCCAAACGAACGCCTTTAGCTGCCCAGTCTCGTGACGAGCCTTGGCCGTAGTCGGCGCCAGCAACAATTATCAAAGGCTGTCTGCGAGTCATGTAGGTTTCAATCGCTTCCCACATGCGCACAACTTTGCCTTCGGGTTCAACACGGGCAAGAGAGCCTTGCTTGGCTTCGCCATTCTCCTGCACCATTTCGTTATACACTTTTGGGTTTGCAAGCGTGGCACGCTGGGCAGTTAAATGGTCCCCTCGGTGGGTTGCATAAGAGTTAAAGTCTTCTTCAGGTAATCCCATTTTTGTCAAATACTCGCCCGCCGCGCTGTCTGCCATAATGGCATTAGAGGGAGATAAATGATCGGTAGTAATGTTATCGCCTAATATGGCAAGGGGACGCATGCCAGTCATGGTGCGTTCTGCATCCATAGCGCCTTCCCAATAGGGCGGGCGTCTTATGTAGGTGCTTTGTTCGCGCCATTCATAGAGCGGGTCAATATGACTGCCATAATCTACGCTTAAGTCGAACATTGGCTCGTACACTTTTCTGAAGTGTTCAGGCTTAACACTTTTGGCAACAATGGCATCAATTTCTTCGTCACTTGGCCAAATGTCTTTTAACGTTACTGGGTTGCCGTCGTTATCAATACCCAATACATCTTTTTCGATATCAAAACGAACGGTACCGGCAATAGCGTAAGCAACAACCAGAGGCGGCGATGCTAAGAAAGCTTGTTTGGCATAGGGATGAATACGACCATCAAAATTTCGGTTACCTGATAGTACTGCTGTGGCGTACAGGTCGCGGTCGATGATTTCCTGTTGAATTTTAGGGTCTAGTGCACCGCTCATGCCGTTACACGTAGTACAAGCAAAAGCCACTACGCCAAAACCAAGGGCTTCAAGTTCGCTCATCAGATTAGCTTCTTCAAGGTAAAGCTTAACTGCTTTCGACCCCGGCGCTAACGAGCTTTTTACCCACGGTTTACGGGTAAGACCGCGCTCGTTTGCGTTTCGAGCAATAAGACCAGCAGCAATCACATTGCGTGGGTTAGACGTATTGGTACAGCTTGTAATGGCAGCGATGATAACCGCGCCGTCAGGCATTTTATCGTCTTCTTGTTCCCACTTAGCCGCAATGCCGCGACTGGCAAGGTCGCTAGTTGCCAAGCGAGCATGTGGATTAGATGGTCCTGCCATGTTACGACCTACTGACGATAAATCGAAAGTGAGTACGCGCTCGTATTCAGCGGTTTTTAAATCATCAGCCCATAAGCCCGTATGCTTCGCGTAGTTCTCTACCAAGGCTATTTGGTCTTCTTCACGACCGGTAAGGCGCAAATAATCGATGGTTTGCTGATCGATATAGAACATAGCGGCAGTGGCGCCGTATTCTGGCGTCATATTCGAAATGGTAGCGCGATCGCCAAGGGTAAGGTGTGAAGCACCTTCGCCATAAAACTCTAGGAAGGCAGAAACCACTCGCTGCTTACGCAAGAATTCGGTAAGTGCTAATACAATATCAGTCGCAGTAATACCAGGCTGTGGTTTACCGGTTAACTCGACCCCCACAATGTCTGGCAAGCGCATGTAAGATGCACGACCAAGCATGACGCTTTCAGCTTCAAGCCCACCCACACCAATAGCAATAACCCCAAGAGCATCTACATGAGGAGTATGGCTGTCTGTTCCTACTAAGGTGTCGGGGAACGCCACGCCATCGCGAGATTCAATAACAGGCGACATACGCTCCAAATTGATTTGGTGCATAATGCCGTTACCTGGAGGTATGACGTCCACATTTTTAAACGCTGTTTTTGTCCAGTTAATAAAGTGAAAACGGTCGTCGTTACGTCTGTCTTCAATAGCGCGATTTTTTTCAAAAGCGTCTTCTTCAAAACCAGCGTGCTCTACCGCTAAAGAGTGGTCGACAATTAGCTGGGTAGGAACCACTGGGTTCACTTTGGCCGGATCGCCGCCTTTTGCCGCTATCGCATCGCGCAAGCCTGCTAAATCAACCAATGCGGTTTGGCCAAGAATATCATGACATACAACACGCGCTGGAAACCAAGGAAAGTCGAGGTCGCGTTTGCGATAAATGAGCTGCTCTAGCGCTTTGTTAAGTTGCTCAGGTGCACAGCGGCGCACCAAGTTTTCAGCAAATACCCGAGAAGAGTAGGGCAGCTTTTCATAAGCCCCTGGTTCTATCGTATTTACCGCTTCGCGAGTATCGAAGTAATCGATACCCGCGTTGGGTAATGGTTTACGGTAATCAATATTCATAAATGGTTACCTTATGCGCGGTCAGAGATAGCTGGCACTGGACGAAGCTCTTCACCGGTATAGTCGGCTGATGGACGAATAATGCGGTTATCAGAACGCTGTTCCATTACGTGAGCTGCCCAGCCTGTTAAACGAGACATTACAAAAATAGGTGTAAATAGTTTTGTAGGAATACCCATGAAGTTGTAGGCAGAAGCATGGAAAAAATCTGCGTTACAGAACAGTTTCTTTTCACGCCACATGACTTCTTCACAGCGCACTGAAACTGGGTAAAGCACTGTATCGCCCACATCGGCAGATAGCTTTTCAGACCATTCTTTAATAATGCCGTTACGCGGGTCTGAATCAGCATACACTGCGTGACCAAAGCCCATGATTTTTTCTTTGCGCTCTAACATGCCCATCATTTTTTCTTCGGCATCGTCGGCAGAGGTAAAGCCTTCAATCATTTCCATGGCGGCTTCGTTTGCGCCGCCGTGAAGAGGACCACGAAGTGAGCCAATAGCACCCGTTACACAAGAATGCATATCAGAAAGGGTTGACGCGCATACACGGGCTGTAAAGGTTGAGGCGTTAAATTCGTGCTCTGCATAAAGAATGAGTGATACATGCATCACTTGCTCGTGTAGTTCGCGTGGCTTTTCGCCGTGAAGCATATGCAGGAAGTGGGCGCCAATGGAGTCGTCATCGGTTTCAACTTCAACGCGAACGCCGTCGTGAGAGAAGCGATACCAGTAGCAAATGATGCTAGGGAAGCACGCCAGCATACGATCAGTGGCTTCTTGCTGCTCGTCAAAGCTATTTTCCATTTCAAGGTTACCCAGCATAGAGCAACCAGTGCGAAGTACGTCCATTGGGTGTGCGTTTTTTGGAATGCGCTCAAGCACTTCTTTAAGTGCGTCAGGTAAGCCGCGCATGCCACGAAGCTTTACTTTATAGCCATCTAGCTCTGCTTGAGTAGGCAATTTGCCCTTTAAGATAAGATAGGCCACTTCTTCGAACTGACATTTATTGGCAAGATCTTTTACGTCATAGCCGCGATACGTTAAACCCGAGCCTGATTTGCCTACGGTTGATAATGCTGTTTTACCTGCAACTTGGCCGCGTAATCCCGCGCCACTTAATTGTTTAGCCATCTTGTAATCTCCGGTCTTTTAAATTTGTAAGGTACGTTAGTAAAAAATCTATTATGAAAAAGGAACGGATTCCTTAGTCGCTGTTAAATGTAAACTTTTATAAGCGGGCTCAATGCATTGAAAAGTGGGAGCGGTACTTAGGTCGTTACCCCTGCGAGGCATGGATGCCGAGCCGGAGCCCCCATGGATGGGTTCACGGCGTGGTAACGACCTAAGTACCGCTCCCGCTTCAATAGTACATTGCGTCCCAGTTACTGTTTAATGTGTTTAATTTAGTTTTTACCTTTAGCGAAAAGCTCATCTAGCTTTTGCTCGTAATCGTGGTAACCAAGGTAATCGTATAGTTCCATGCGGGTTTGCATGCTGTCGACAACAGCTTTTTGATCGCCATTCTCAAGAATAGACGTGTAAACCATTTCTGCAGCTTTATTCATGGCTCTAAAGGCGCTTAATGGGTAAAGCACCATACTGGCTCCCCATTCACCAAGCTGTTCTTTCTTCCATAGTTCGGTTTGGCCAAATTCGGTAATATTGGCAAGAATAGGCACGTCTAGCGCGTCGGCAAAGGCGCGATAATGTTCTTCGGTTTTTACCGCTTCAGCGAAAATGCCGTCTGCACCCGCTGCTACGTATGCTTTAGCCCGTTTGATAGCACTTTCTAGGCCTTCCTGAGCAAAAGAGTCGGTGCGAGCCATAATGAAAAAGTCAGGGTCGGTGCGTGCGTCTACCGCCGCTTTAATGCGATCAACCATTTCTTCAGTGCTGACAATTTCTTTGTTTGGACGGTGACCACAGCGCTTTTGCGCAACCTGATCTTCCATATGCACTGCGGCTGCGCCCGCTTTTTCCATATCGCGAATGGTTTTGGCTATATTGAAAGCTCCGCCCCAACCAGTGTCGATATCGACTAATAAAGGAAGATCGCATGCTGACGTAATACGCTGCACATCCACAATAACATCGTTAAGCGATGTCATGCCTAAATCTGGCAAACCGTATGATGCATTGGCAACGCCTCCGCCAGAAAGATAGATAGCTTGGTGACCAATGGATTTTGCCATCATGGCTGAATAGGCATTAATAGTGCCTACAATTTGTAGTGGTTTGTTCTTAGAAAGGGCGTCTCTAAATTTTTTTCCTGCACTCATTTTAGTTACTCGCTTAATTAGAAGTAGGGTAGAGGTGAATGAAAAATGCCGAAGCGTCGCTGCATTTATGCATGATTGAGCTTCTTTTCTATATTATTTTTTGAATAAAGAATGTGTCTGCGCATGAGTATTTCTGCTAACTCTTCATCTCGGTTAGCAATGGCGTTTACAATGTGTCTGTGTTCATCAAATGCTGTAGTGACGCGAGGTCCTGCCATGCCAAGCTGAACGCGATACATTCGTACTAAGTGATACAAGCCATCTATTAATACGCTGATGAGATGGCTGTTTTTGCTACCAGTGACAATACGATAGTGAAAATCCACGTCACCGGCCTCTTGATAGTAGCTCTCGCCGCCTTTCACTTTGTTGAAGTGACTGTCTAGTAAACCTTGCATCGCGGCTATTTCATCATCGCTCATATAACGTGCCGCGAGCCTAGCTGCCATACCTTCTAAGGCTTCTCTCACTTGATACAGCTGCACTAAGCCTTCTGGAGAAAGTGCGACTACACGAGCGCCCACGTTGGCCTTACGTTCAACAAGATGGCAGGTTGCGAGACGATTGATTGCTTCGCGCACTACGGCGCGAGACACTTCATATTTTGTCGACAATTCAGTTTCGCTTAATTTAGAGCCGGACGGGATAGTGCCTTCGACGATATCGTTCCGAAGCTGATAAAACGTTTTGTCTGCGCTAGTAATAGCTTGCTCGTTATTTAGCGTCACAAATAGCTGCTTGTTTTCTCATAATGTCGACAATATAGGCTCTTTGAAACTCAATATCAAATTTTAAGGCCTCCATTGTCGACAAATTAATATTATTGTCATATTGCGATGGTCGGTAGAAGATGTATTGAAATGCGTTTCAGTGGGAAATAGCAAAGCGCGTGGCTTGGGTTTGTAATTTACACTCGTAAACTCATCTTGTGACTCAAGCTCATTATCCGAGTTCGTGATTTAAGCTAATTATCTAAGTTCATGATTTAAAATCACTACCCAAGCTCGAGGTATTAGCCGGTTTTAAAGAACGGATGCTGATCTTTCTTGTGATGAAGCTGGTTTACTAGGGTCTTAAAATAGGGGCTTAAAAGAACTTCTGTTTAAAGTGCATTTGGTTTTTAGTCTTAATTCTTACGACTAAAGGCTAAAGATTATGTAAGGAAGACCAAGGGTTATTAAGGATCAGATAAGTTGATAATGGCAGGGAGCAGAGTTGTCTATATGGTCAGCTAGAGGTGTGGATTTCACAACCAAAAAGACTTATTTAGTGCATGTTTATCCTATTGAATTATAAAGGCCATTGTGCAATTTATTTTTATTCTTAAAAGGTCGTACCAGCTAACCAATTAGTCTGTTTTTGGTTTTTTAGTTTGGTGAAAAAATGATAATTAACTTTCCAAACAAGCAAACTGTCGGTATCATGCCCGTCCAGTTTTCAAGCCTAAGTTAGACACTCAAACGGCGAAGACTGGTGCACGCATTCATGCATGCTGTCAGTAAAATACATTTCAACATGTACTTCTTTGCCTTCAAGGTCCTTAGGTTGTAAGAGTTCCGCAGAAGAACTTGAAACACAAACGATAAGCCGCAAATACCAAACACTCACGCAAAGGGGTTTCACCAAATGACCACTCACACTGACGTGTCTAAGACACTAGCCAGTAAGCTTTCGCCTGTCGCTTTAGCAGTAGCGATGACCGTTCCAGCACTTACCAATGTGGCTGTTGCACAAGAAGCAGAAGCAACAGAAGAGCAACAATTCGAAGCAATTACCGTCACCGCGACGAAGCGTCCGCAGGTTATTTACGAAGTGCCAATTGCACTAAGTGCTTTTGACGGTGACAAGCTCGCTGCACAGGGTATTACTGACCTAACTGACGTGGGTAAATTTGTACCAAACCTAAACGTTACTGGTTTTTCAGCAGGCCATACCTCATCAGTTAACCCGTTTATTCGCGGCATTGGTTTACAAGATCACTTGATTACAACCGATCCAGGCGTAAGTGTATACGTTGACGGTGTATATCTAGGTCGCCAGGTTGGTCAAAACTGGAGCCTAAACAACATTCAGCGTATTGAAGTACTGCGTGGTCCACAGGGTACACTGTACGGTCGTAACTCTATTGGTGGTGCTATCAACATCATTACTAAAGAGCCAGACCAAGGCGATGTGACCAAAATCAACACAGAATTTGGTACACGCGGTCGTGTAAAGGCAGATTTGTTCCTTAACCATGCGCTTTCTGACACTGTAGCATTCAATGCAAACTTATCGTTTAACAAGCGTGATGGCTTAGGTGAGTTTATCAATGTTCCGAATGCAGAATACGACGTGGGTGAAACCGAAGACGTTTCTGGACGTGTATCAGTTAAGTGGGAACCCTCTAACGATTTTCGTATGGTGCTAACGGCTGACGCAAACAATGGCGACGGCGGCCTTCGTCCATACACTGTACTCATCGATGAAGTTGGTTCTGCACGTTATTTCGGTGGCGGAAACGGCCTAGGTGTTGAGCTACGAAACACCGATGTTACCCCAGCGGGTGCGGATCGCTACGATAACGCTACTGGCACTGAAGCGGTAACCGGCGTATCAAACGAAGCTCGCGGTATTGCACTGACTACCGAATGGGATATTAACGAAGACTACACGGCTAAAGTAGTGGCGAGTCAGCGTACTTCAAAATATAAAGCGGGCCTAGACGACGACGGCACTGTTTTCTCACTAGACCAATTCCCAGAGCGCGGCGAAGCTGACCAAACCTCTATTGAACTTCAGTTAAATGGTTACATTAACGAGTATACCGACTTTGTTGCTGGCCTTTACTACTTCAACGAAGAAGGTAGCAACCGCCAAGGTGAAGATTCGAGTTTCGACGGCGGTGGAAACCTACTTGAACTAGACCAAGAAACTACGTCTAAAGCAGCTTACATCAACCTTCGTCACGATATTAACGACGAGCTATCTGTATCAGGTGGTTTGCGTTACACGAAAGATGAAAAAGACGCTTCTGCTAACGTATTCTCTGCACTAGGTACTATTTTTGATTCGAACGACTGGAACGAGTTGACATGGGAACTAGCTACTAACTACACGTTTGACAACGGTATGACGGGTTACGCTACCATCCAATCTGGCTATCAGTCGGGCCAATATCCAGCGCGCCCATTTTGTTTAATCGGCCAATTCTTTGGTGCCGGTGGTTTTGAAGACATTGACGGCGCACAAGCCGCAGTTCGCGCCAACAACTGTTTCACAGCGTCAGAAAATATTACTGCGACAAACTACGAAGTGGGTATTAAAGGTCGTATTAACGAATATGTTGATATGAGTGTTGCTGTATTTAACACTGAATTCGATGACCTACCTTACCAAGTAAGTCGTGTAAGTGAAGGTGGTTTCGACACTGCTAACTTAGTAGTTGAACAGACTTCTCGCGGTATCGAACTAGATACAACGTTTAATTACGGTAACTTCAGCATGATGACCAGCATTGGTTACATGGATGTTGATGTAGAAGAGCAGGCAGGATTTAGTCCAGTGGCTCCACTTACACCTGATTTAACCCTTGCGATTGGTCCACAGTATACCTTCGAACTAGATGGCGGTGATTCAATTCGCGTACGTGCCGATTATTCATATCGTTCAGAGATGTATGGCGAGCCAACATCTGCACCAGAGCGTATGACAGAGCTTGATAGTCGTGAGCTTGTAAATTTTGATATTGCTTACACGCCAGCAGACGAAGCGTACACAGTGGCATTATACGGTCGTAACATTTTTGATGAGCGATATGACAATGCTCGCTTAAATACTGGCGACTATATTCTGCAAATACTCAGCAACGATGCGAGTGAGTTTGGTGTGAGATTCTCAACCGAGTTCTAAAAAGCGCGCTTATATCAGCATGCGATAGCACACAAACACGAAAGCCGGTCATTTGTAATGAAGCGACCGGCTTTTTTATACCTATAAGCTGGAGAGAGACTGCAAAAAGTAGCTATAACTCAGTTTGTATACGTAATATGTAACTAAATACATCGGTAATCTTGTTTTACTGACGATATTAGAATAGTTTTATTACATCGACCTTGTGTGACTAACGCTACATTAATAAACATCGGTTAGTGACAATCAAATGGACAAGAGGATTAGCAGGGGTGGGGATACTATCTAAGTTACAACGTTCTTGGACTGAACGAAAATTCAAAAAGCATGACTGGCGTATCATTCAGCAGATCCCCTTTGACGCCTTTGAACAGCTTATCGTTTCACATGTTGACGACGGCTGGGAAATTGAAGAAGACCTGTCTCTTATACACATCTCCGAGCCCACGAGACGCTACGCTATCTCG
>OLGX01000621.1_pt1 | contig 10275 bp, 10 predicted proteins | sample 1609451 | NCBI WGS metagenome assembly OLGX01 (sample SAMN05416834, study PRJEB24817) | seawater metagenome | isolation source: Sea water | place: Canada:Atlantic | collected 2013-07
ACGAGATAGCGTAGCGTCTCGTGGGCTCGGAGATGTGTATAAGAGACAGGCACTATACGCTGCGAGGGCTGACCGCTTTCATCCACTGTTGCCACTGTCATGGCGGTAGGATCTGGAATATTCGCATCAATGGCATCTTGCAGCCACTTATCGAATAGTTGAAAAGGTGTGTCGGTAACGTCTGACTCGCTCAAGGTTCCCTTTGAGTACTGTCTGCGCATATCTGAAATAGCCATCAATTTCTCCTGCGCAATATTTCTAAATCATTAAAAGCGACTTTTTACTACGAGCGACTCTTTATTACGAGCAGCCCTTGGTAAACAGCCATACTTTCATGGTAGTCCATTGCGCATAAACAAATACTAATAAGGCGTTAAAAACGAATAACGATCGGGAAGAGATCACACTAATTGCAACGACATATAAATGAGTATTAAAAGTTGCTGTCATCGCCGTATCCAAGCGAGCGTAGCGCTCGCTCATCGTCAGCCCAACCCTGTTTTACCTTTACCCAAAGCTCTAGGAACACTTTGTTGTCGAACAGGTTTTCCATGTCTTTACGGGCATGCTCGCCTATTGTTTTAAGGTGCTTACCGCCTTTGCCGATAATCATGCGCTTTTGCGTTTCGCGTTCTACCAAAATAAGTCCACTTATTCGGTACACGCCATTTTCGGCCATTTTAAACTGCTCAATTTCTACCGTCGTCGAGTATGGAAGCTCGTCACCAGTAAAGCGCATAAGCTTTTCGCGAATAATCTCTGCAGCCATAAAACGGCTAGAGCGATCAGTAATATAATCTTCAGGGAAAAAGAAGTCGCTCGGCGGAAGAGACTTAGCAACTAACTCGCGAATATCATCCACCATTTTGCCCTGCTTAGCGCTAATTGGGATGATATGTTCGAAGGTATGCTTCTCGCCAAGCTGTCTAAGGTGGGTAACAAAACCTTCTTTGTTCTCTACTTTATCCATTTTATTGACGATGAGGTAACAGGGTAGTTTTGATTGCTTTACCTTTGTCAGCACCATTTCGTCGTCTGCGTTCCAGCGATCGCCCTCAATCACAAAAAGAATCAAGCCAACTTCTGCTAACGAGCTAGAGGCCGCCCGGTTCATATACCGGTTAATGGCACGCTTTTCATCTTGATGGAGCCCTGGCGTATCAACATATATAGCCTGATATTCGCCGTCGGTATCAATGCCTAGTATGCGATGTCGCGTTGTTTGCGGCTTTCTAGAGGTAATGCTAACTTTTTGCCCTAACAAACGGTTGAGCAAGGTAGATTTACCCACATTTGGGCGGCCAACGATAGCCACCAAACCACAGCGTGTCTGCGGTTGTGAATAATGTATTTCATTGTCATTGTTAGTCATCGAGCTTCTCCAGCGTTAGACGAGCTGCTTCTTGTTCAGCTTTGCGACGGCTGTTTCCTGACGCTTTAACAGGCTCAGGTAAATTTTCAACCGTGCAGCTAACTTGAAAAACCTGCGCGTGATCTTTCCCAGAAATCGACAGTACCTCATAGGTAGGCAGAGGTAATTTTCGTCCCTGCAAAAACTCCTGTAGACGTGTTTTATTGTCTTTGGGGTGAGCGTGGGGGTCTAACTTATTAATACGCGTTTCCCACAGTCTGTCTATAACGTGGCGCACCTCGTCCATACCGGAGTCGAGATAAATTGCACCAAGCAACGCTTCTACCGCATCAGCTAAAATAGAGCTGCGACGATGGCCGCCACTTTTGAGCTCGCCGGGACCTAAGTGAAGTAATTCACCCATACTTGCCTCACGAGCTAGCTCGGCTAACGTATCGCCTTTCACCAGCGTTGAGCGCATACGGGTTAACTTGCCTTCAGGCACGTCTGGAAAGCGCTTGTATAGCGTCTCGCCAATAATCATTCCCAGTATGGCATCGCCTAAGAATTCTAGGCGTTCATTGTGCTGTTTTGCCGCACTTCTGTGCGTAAAAGCTTGATCGAGCAAAGCAATATTGTTGAATGTATAGTCTATCGCCTTGTAAAGACGACGATATTTATCTATTCCCTGCATTAACGAATGCCACCTGTACGCTCAAATCGAACGCCTGTTGGGATCCATGTTGGTAACATGTCTTGTGGCTTACGTTCAAATTCAAACGAAATCCAAATTGCTACCGCTTTGCCGACTAAGTTATCATCGGGTACGAAACCCCAAAAACGGCTATCACGACTGTTATCGCGGTTATCACCTAACACAAAATAATTGTTTTCAGGCACAATCCATTCGTTGCGGCGCGTTCCCGGTTGCGTATAAAAATTTACTGGAGAAATATCGCGCAGCGGATGGCGTAAAATATCGTGCTCTATGTCGCCAAGCGATTCGGTATAACGCATTAGCTGCGCCATATCCTGAACAAATTCACCACGCTCTTGGAAAGATAAAGGCACGGCTTCAAGTGCAGGACAGTTTTCACTCTCGACACATTTAGGCTTTATGTACACCTGCTTATTTTGATAAACCACAGTATCGCCTGGCATGCCTATTACGCGCTTAATGTAATCTATGCCGGTATCCTCTGGATACTTAAACACCACCACATCGCCTCGCTCTGGTGCTCCGGTCTCAATCAGCTTACTGCGAAATACAGGGTCTTTTACACCATACGCAAACTTTTCAACCAATATAAAGTCGCCAACGAGGAGCGTTGGCATCATTGAGCCAGACGGTATTTGAAATGGCTCATATAAAAATGAGCGCAACACTAATACGAAGGCAATAACCGGAAATATTTGCTGCGATGTATCCACAAGATAGGGTAATTGCGGATCTTCACCGTAACTGGCATTTTCGGCAACTGCTGATGCCTGTAAACGCGCCTTGCGCTTTGGTGCAAACACTACACTGTCAACTAACCATATAAGCCCTGTGATCAGCGTTAATGCAACCAAGATCAGGGAGAAGTAATTTGCCATTATTTACCTACCTTCAACACGGCAAGGAAGGCATCTTGCGGCAGTTCAACGTTACCAATCTGCTTCATGCGCTTTTTACCTTCTTTCTGCTTTTGCAGTAGCTTTTTCTTACGGCTAACGTCGCCGCCATAACATTTTGCAATAACGTTTTTGCGCAGCTGTTTAACCGTACTACGAGCGACAATATGGTTACCAATCGCCGCTTGAATAGCAATATCAAACATTTGACGCGGGATAAGCTCGCGCAACTTCTCAACGAGTTCTCTACCGCGACCTTGCGAGTTATCTCTGTGGGTGATTACTGCTAGCGCATCAACGCGTTCAGCGTTAATCAGAATATCCACTCTCACCATGTCTGAAGTTTGGAAGCGTTTAAAGTTGTAATCGAGTGACGCGAAACCTCGACTTGTCGACTTCAAGCGGTCGAAGAAATCAAGTACTACTTCTGCCATTGGCAGTTCGTAAGTCACAGCAACCTGCTTACCGTGATAAGTCATGTTGGTTTGCATACCGCGCTTTTCAACACACAAAGTAATAACGTTACCAAGGTATTCTTGAGGCACCAAAATATTGGCCTCAACAAGGGGCTCGCGAATTTCTGCAATGTCATTAACTGGTGGTAATTTCGCTGGACTATCAACGGTGAGTATTTCGCCTTTGGTGGTCTCAACTTGGTAAATTACCGTTGGCGCTGTGGTAATCAGGCCAAGGTCATACTCTCGCTCAAGACGCTCTTGGATAATTTCCATGTGAAGCATGCCGAGAAAGCCGATTCTAAAACCAAAGCCTAACGCTGCAGAGCTCTCTGGCTCGTAAAATAAAGACGCGTCGTTTAGGCTTAGCTTTGCCAGCGCATCGCGGAAGTCTTCATAATCGTCTGAACTAATGGGGAAGATACCCGCGTAAACTTGCGGCTTAATCTTTTTAAATCCAGGCAGCATGTCGGTGGCAGGTGCTTTTGCAAGTGTAATAGTATCGCCCACTGGCGCGCCCTGAATATCTTTAATGCCGGCAATAATGAAACCCACTTCACCAGCACGAAGAATACCGGTATCGAGAGCTTTAGGTGTAAACACACCAATCTTATCCACTTGATGGCTTTGGCCGTTAGACATAATTTGAATTTTGTCTTTCTTGTTGAGTTGCCCCTCAACAATACGTACCAATGAGACAACGCCTTGGTAATTATCAAACCATGAATCGATGATAAGTGCTTTTAGTGGCGCTTCTCTGTCTCCACCGGGAGGTGGGATTTTATTGACGATAACTTCGAGTACGTCTTCAATACCAATGCCGGTTTTCGCTGAACAGCGTACCGCTTCTAATGCATCAATACCGACAATGTCTTCAATCTCTTCTGCCACACGGTCTGGATCCGCTTGAGGTAAGTCTATTTTGTTGAGGATAGGCACCACTTCCATATCCATCTCAATGGCGGTGTAGCAGTTTGCTAGGGTCTGTGCTTCTACGCCCTGCCCCGCATCAACAACCAGTAGCGCACCTTCACAGGCAGCCAGTGAGCGAGATACTTCATAGGTAAAGTCAACGTGCCCTGGTGTATCGATGAAATTAAGCTGATACGTTTCACCGTTTTGGGCGCTGTACTCTAGCGTTACGCTCTGCGCTTTTATTGTAATTCCACGCTCTTTTTCTAAATCCATGGAATCTAGAACTTGCTCAGCCATTTCGCGAGTTGAAAGCCCGCCACAATGCTGAATAAGACGGTCCGACAATGTCGATTTACCGTGGTCGATATGGGCGATAATACTGAAGTTACGAATGTGCGATTGTTGCATAATGCTGGAATTTACCTGCAGAAAAATTCATTAAACGAAAAAAATACTGCGCGCTATACGTTAAGACGTAAACGCGACGCGTGCGGATTTTACCCATTTATGGGCGGAAAAGCGAATTAGCAGCGAGTATATTTTGCTAAACAGCACAAGCCATGAGACGAGACAGTAAAATTCAGCCTTAAATAGGCTTTTTACACACGTTCTAGAGGTTCTGCTTTAAGCAGGACAGGTCGATACTTTGCAGACTCTACCCGCTGTAATTTCTTAGCCGTGTATCGATACATGAACACCGTTGCAATAATGCTTGGGAGTATTCCCCATAATTCATGATTTAAACCAATCATAGGCAGAAGGTAAGAGGCTAGCGAAAAGCAGCCGATAAACATAAATAAAGGAAGTAGATACAGCCATGCCGAGGCACTTAATACGCCGGCCTCGGGCACACCAATAGTGACACTTTGACCAACAGAAACCGTCATTGGTGTAGACAATGTTAAGCGCTGCATTTTCGGCGCGAGCGCGCGCGAAATGGCGCCCGTACCGCAGTTACTTTGTGCCTGACAACTGCTACAGGTCGATTTTATTGCTGACTCTACCGTGACGCTATCACCGTCAACCGCCACCACCGTCGCAGACTCCTCAATCATTGCTATTATTCACCGCGCTAATTGAGGTGGCAATCGCCTTTGCCGTTTGAAGTGGAATTTCACCTAACACCGTTACCTGTGCTTTACCTGCTTTTAACGTAAGAAACGTACTCACCTCATTGCGCAAAGCGATATCGCCTCCCAGTGCATCCTCAATGGGTTGAACATACACAGACACATCTACCAAGCCATCACTGTACATTTTATACTCTACCACCTGACCGGTCAGTGCTAGTCGTCGTGTGTCTCGTTTCACCTCTTTCATACCCACAGGAAGGTAGTTAACTTCCCACCCATGAGCGCGAGATTGACTGCTTGCCATCATAATTGGCTCCGGCAAAGACGACGGATTAATTCTGCCAAAATAGGGAGAAGGCGATGCCATCACAGAAAATGCGCTAATTTGTATTTGTTCCAGTAAGGCGCCCTGTAAATCCAGCATATTAAGCTTTAATAGCATGCCCGACTCTTCATCGAGCCAAAGCTGGTAACCAAACCGAGTGTTGTCCCTACTCACAATTCTAATTTGCTGTGCAGAACGTCCAGCGACTCTAGCCCGGCCGACTAATACAAATTCGTAACTTTCTAACAGCTTCTGTGGGTTATGAAGAAGAATATTAGGAATGGGCCCATTGATAAAACGAGAGCGAATGCTGTAGGGCTGCGTATCAGGCTCAAACACACTCACGATACCATCAACGCGGATAAGCTCGCGGCCTGGTCCATTTTGCAAATTCAATTGCTCTACTTCAGTGCCATCATCCAGTACGCCGTGACGCCATAGGTATGGCACCGTTTCTTTACCAACGGTGGTCTGAACAAATGATACCTGATAGTTGGCAGAAGAGATGAGTGATTGAAGACGTTGTAACCACTGTACTGGTGTTTGCAGTGCGTTAGTTTCTCTCTCTACCGCCGGCTCTGTTTGTTTTACTGTATCTGTTTTTGCCTCTCTTTCTGTTGCGTTTTTTGCTTGGCTATTTGACTCAAGGCTAGTTGGAAGAGACGAATCGCTTGATTGCGCATGAACACAGAGAGGCGTGAAAATTGATAAAGCCCCTGTAATGAGGAGAACAAATTGGTTACAGCGCATTTTCCTTGCCTTTAAAACAGACATACCAGCACGTGCAAGTGCTGGTATGCGAAGTTACTAATAATAAATACTAGTTGAAATGGGGGCGTTGCCGCAATCGCCTATGGGCGATTAGTATCGTCAGAGGCTTTTTCTTCCTCTTCGGCCTGCACCTGTTTCAATTTTATTTGTTGCTCATGGTCGGCGATAAGCGCGTTAATTTTACGCTTCTTCTCAAGCACTTCATTCATGTCGTTGCGTGGCAACGTCCGAGTTTGCTCAAGACTTACCGGCGCTAAACCACCTTGTGGACCCGCAGTGGGTGCCGTCATGAATGGCTCTGAAGGCGCTGGCTGGTTCAGGTGCTGAACACCTAGAATAACGGCTAAAGCTACCGACGCTGCAACGGCAAACTGACCAGATTGAGTTGCAAATGGAACCACATTCCCAATGATTGGGATTGAGCGCCAGCGAGACTCTTTTGGTGCCACAATCGCAGGTTCATCTGCCAAAGCCGCAGCAATGCTAGCCGTAATATCCATTTCTGGCGCTACGCTTGCTTCTTTGCGCATGGTACCACGGATGACATGGTATCGCTGCCATTTAGCTTGAAGCTCTGCATCATGCTTAATCGCGTCGATGATTTTATCGTCTTCTGCTTCACCATCCATGAATGCGGACAATTTTTCTTGCTGTTGCGTCATATATTCATATCCAGATCGTTTTGATCGTTAACTACCCTAACACAGCTGTTAGTCATCCCAAAAAAGAGAAAGTTCATCTTTTTTGAAGTTTATTTAAATTAATTTTCCAACAGCGGCTGAATAACCTTATCAATGGCTTCTCTCGCCCTGAATATACGCGAACGAACGGTACCTACAGGACAAGACATTACACTGGCAATTTCTTCGTAGCTTAACCCTTCAATTTCACGTAGCGTTATCGCCATTCGGAGATCATCAGGCAGTTTTTCCACCACTTTAAATAACGTCTCTTCTAGCTCATCTGAGAGCAAGCTCCGTTCGGGAGTCGATTGCTCTTTTAGCGCGTCACTACCTTCATAGTAGTCGGCTTCTTCAGCATCCACATCGCTTGCGGGGGGCTTTCGGCCTTGAGAAACGAGATAGTTTTTAGCGCTATTTACCGCAATGCGATAAAGCCAGGTGTAAAAGGCACTGTCTCCGCGAAAATTGGGGAGCGCTCTATATGCTTTTATAAAGGCTTCTTGAGTTACGTCAGCAACATCACCTGAATTTTTAACGTATCGAGACACTAGGTGCATAACTTTGTGCTGGTAACGGGTTACCAACAAGTTAAATGCGTTTTTATCACCACGTTGTACTCTTTCCACCAGTTGCTGGTCGGTTACTTGCTCGCTCATTCGAGCCATTACTCCCTACTTCATATCCACAATAGCTCTATTAAGCCTGCTTATAGACGTGTTCTATTTAAAAAAGTTCTGTTAAAGCATTAATTATTTTAAATAATACCATGTTCACGCCCTAAGAATTATTGTGTTTTGTCACTCATCCTTTAGACTTGCTGAACCTTTGCTCGTATATATTGATGTAAAAATACATGAAATCTGGATCGTCTTCACTAACTTCCACACCAAATGCCATAGAACATCGATGTGATGTGTTAATTATCGGAAGCGGCGCAGCTGGGCTAAGCCTAGCGTTGAGGCTCGCTGACCATTGCCAAGTTATTGTTTTGAGTAAAAGCGATCGAAATGAAGGCTCAACACGTTACGCCCAAGGTGGTATTGCTGCAGTATTCGATGAACAAGATTCAATCGATGCACACGTCAGCGACACGCTAATGGCCGGTGGCGGCCTTTGTGAGGAGCCAGCAGTTCGCTTTACCACCGAACGGGCAAAAGCGGCTTTGGAATGGCTAATTAGTTACGGAGTGCCGTTTGACAGAGAAAAAAGCGAATCTGGCGAAGAGAAATTTCACCTGACCCGAGAGGGCGGTCATAGTCATCGCAGAATATTGCATGCCGCGGATGCCACTGGCGAAGCGCTGCAAATTACGCTTAACGATGCGGTATCTACCCACCCCAACATCCATTTTTTCGAGCGCTATAATGCCATTGACCTCATCCCATCGAAGACCGAGAAAAATCAGTGCGTGGGTGCGTATGTATGGAACCGTCACCAAGAGCACGTTGAAGTTATCCGCGCGCCGTTTATTGCCTTAGCCACCGGCGGCGGCAGTAAAGTTTATCAATACACATCAAACCCAGATGTATCGAGCGGTGACGGCATTGCAATGGCCTGGCGCGCCGGATGTAGAGTGGCAAACATGGAATTTAACCAGTTCCACCCTACTTGCCTATTTCATCCTCAGGCGCGAAACTTTCTCATCACAGAAGCATTGCGCGGTGAAGGCGCTAATCTTTGTCACGCTGATGGCACTCGCTTTATGCAGAAGTTTGATGAACGTGGCGATCTTGCGCCCCGTGATGTGGTTGCAAGAGCAATAGATTATGAAATGAAACGCTTGGGCGCAGATTGCATGTACTTAGACATCAGTCATAAACCTGCCGATTTTATTGTTAAACACTTCCCTAACATCTATCGCAAATGTCGCTCCTTGGGTATCGATATCACCCGTGAGCCAATTCCGGTGGTACCGGCAGCGCATTATAGCTGTGGTGGTGTGATCACCGACTTTAATGCAAAGACCGATTTAAACAACGTTTACGCTATTGGCGAAGTCGCCTATACCGGTTTGCACGGTGCAAATAGAATGGCGTCAAACTCCTTACTGGAATGTGTGGTGTTTGCCAGTTCAGCAGCAGAGCATATTATTAGCTGTCTCCCTACTAAAGATAGTGACGAAACTATTGCCCCTTGGGATGAAAGCCAAGTATCAAACTCAGACGAAGAAGTTATTATTCAACACAACTGGCACGAGCTGAGACTGTTTATGTGGGATTATGTTGGTATTGTTCGAACCGATAAACGGTTAGAACGTGCTATGCGACGCATAAAGTTGTTAGAGCAGGAAATTACCGAATATTACTCACACTTCCGAGTAAGCAACAACTTGCTTGAGTTGAGAAACTTGGTCACAGTGGCAGAACTCATTGTGCGATGCGCCATGGAAAGAAAAGAAAGTAGAGGCCTTCATTTTAATCTGGACCATCCAGAACAGCTAAGTGACACTAAGCCCACCGTGTTGGTACCTAATAACCAGCTGTCCGGAGAAAGCGTTGGGGCACTCATTACTGAAGGAAGCTTCAGCGATATGCGTTGAGCTCTAGACGTTAAGCGCTAACAAGTAACTCGCTAGCTTTGCCTTGTGATTAATACCCTGTACTCGATGCTTTGTACTAGATGCACTCTACTCAAGATAAGGTACGCAGTGGTAATGTTAAACACTAAAGGTGAGCGTTAAAGTAAATGAAAACGCCCACCTTTTTTTAATAATGCAAAAAAGCGTGTAAGTGCGTAATTGAGTCTTTCGCACTGGTCACTTCTAGCTCGGCACTATGTTTAACAAGCGGGTTAGCACGCGATTTTGATGTTGCGCTTGCAGAGCTAGTTGTTTTTTTACTGAACACCGTCAATTCATTGGGTAAATAAACGGGCTGTTTAAACCTACACGACACTTCTTTGATATAGCCGTTACATAACGCTTTATTACCGCCTGAGCCCTGCTCTTTTTCTGCGTTATCTGTGCTTTCGCCATTTGCTTCGACAGTGTCATCAACAGTGGCTTTGTCGGCAGTATTGTCAACAAATTGAGAGATTACACCTGTCTCTTATACACATCTCCGAGCCCACGAGACGCTACGCTATCTCG
>OLGX01000632.1_pt1 | contig 10121 bp, 8 predicted proteins | sample 1609451 | NCBI WGS metagenome assembly OLGX01 (sample SAMN05416834, study PRJEB24817) | seawater metagenome | isolation source: Sea water | place: Canada:Atlantic | collected 2013-07
CTACACTATCCTCTTCGTCGGCAGCGTCAGATGTGTATAAGAGACAGATATAGAAGTGCAGATAGATTTCTATAAGACTTATTCTAGCGCATGGCTATGGGCTCCAAATAGAGTCTTGTCGGCGCTCAACGGATTTGTAGATCTTCAGGTGAAAATTGTTTCACATCCCGGTTCAGTCACACAAGAACAGGTAAAAGAAAGTTACGAAAAAGTTGTATTGGAAATGCGCAAGGACCTTGGTTTCTCTAGTACAGAGCAAGAGAAATATCGTTTTTTCAATTTTGCATGAGTGCTAATAAACCGCTGTAGTCGGTCGCAAGCTCCCTGGGACAATAACACGTGGGCTCAGTCGCTTTGCTCCAAATTTTAGCCCACGTGTTATTTCCCCTAAGCGGGGTGTTATGTGCTTTATCTAGTAGGAGTCAGGCTTTGGATCTAAACCCAAAATACAGAAGTGAAAAGTTTCAATGTCCACACTGTCAGGTTGCCTCTCAGCAGGCTTGGTTTGATGTTGATAATTCGAGTAATGCAGCTAATACGATATTAAATCACCTATTTTATGACTATAGAACGCGCATAAAGGATTATCAGCAAAACGCCATCTCGGCTTTTATAGAGCACGTTGTGGATGCAAATAATCGACATATGGGCGAGTTTGTTCCGGAAGGTTTTTCTGTTGCAACCTGCTCAACATGTAACGAATCCTCTTTGTGGGTGAATCAAGAAATTGTCTATCCAAAACAAACGGCAGTAGCGCCTCCAAATGAAGATATGGATCAAGAGATTCAGGATTTGTATCTGGAGGCATCCACAATTGTTGTTGATTCTCCCAAAGGTGCTACGGCCTTACTCAGATTGGCACTCCAACTATTGCTTAAGCAACTAGGTAAGTCGGGAAAAAATATTAACAACGACATAAAAGAGCTTGTAGCAGAAGGGCTCAGTCCAAAAATTCAAAAAGCACTAGACTTACTTCGAGTTGTAGGAAATAACGCCGTGCATCCAGGGCAAATTGACTTGGAAGATGGCAGAGACATAGCGCTGAAGTTATTCCACGTTCTTAACTTCATAGCTGATGAAATGATTTCAAAGCCTAAAGAGTTAGATCTGCTTTATTCAGATGTTGTGCCTGAGGAAACGCAACAACACATTAAGGAAAGAGATGGTCAATGATGGCAATTTATAGTCGCGCTCATAACGCAGTGCTCACCAGTAAATTACTCGCTGCGCTCGAAATTTACTGGTGAGCACTGCGTTAGCCTACAGGGATGAAAGTTGAAGTCAGTCGTAATATTCCATTGCAACAAAACCTACAATGAAAAATGGTTGCGTGATAAAAAACACTCTAATGGTATTCAATATAAAATCATTGAATCAATCATTTACCTCATTGAGAAAAATCATGGTGGGGCGATTACTCAAAAAGAAATACTTGAACATCATCCGGATATAAAAGAGTATCTTGAAAGACGAATTTTCAGAATAACCCCAAGCTCAGGTACAGAGATGACGGGTAATGGGCGAGGAATACATCACGCTAAGTATTCACCCACAAAAAGTGTGGCAGTGCTTTGGTCTGTGGTTGACAATGAAATCTATGTAACATTCGATGATCATCAACCTATTAAATATCACAGAGCGATATACTCATTTCACAAATTGAGATTAGGGAGACCAGTTTATCCTTTAAAAGGTCGCTGTAGTCCAAAAATGAGAGAAATTTTACAAAGTGACAAACCATGGAGATTTAAAGGAATAGATCCGCGCGATAGATTTTATTTCTCAAAGTAGGCTAACAAGAGACTATTAATTAACAAGACACCCATGATAATGCATTTCAAATGCGCACTTGAAAATGCCGTTTTCTTGGCGACGAAGTCGCTGCTTTGGTTCACGACTCCAATTTTCCATCTTTTTAATTGACTTGTCAGATGTCCTGACAGGGACGTCTGGACAAGGCGAAGTGCTTTACAGGGATGTTACCTTTCGCCGTTCTGGCATTGAAGACAATTAAAAATATGGATCAAAAAATTGGTTGGAGATCGGCTTCTTTTGCTTACTTTTCTTAGCTGTTGAAGAAAAGTCAGTTGGACGAAATGGATTTCGTTTGAAAAAAGGCATGGATGCCGTGTGCGAAGCACATAAGTGAGCGAAGCGATTGCTTGGCACACGCAGTGTGTATGCAGCGAAGCTGTGCTTCGTGGCCGAAGGTCATAAATAAGCGAAGAGCAGGTTTGTCTGTCATTCTTTTGCCTAATACTTAAACGGCTCTGGTTTGACGCCACATAATTTACTAAATACAAAAACATCGGCACATGCACTATGCACCGATGTTTATTTTTGATTTAACAAGACGCTTTCGCGTAAGACATTAATCTTCCTTACGGTAAAGCGTTATCAAGCATATCGCTAAAAGTAACGTTGCAATCACACCTGAGGCGCCAGCAACACCTGAGGGAAGAAATCCGTCGCGGCCAAAGGTGATTAAAACTCCATTGGCAAGCATAGCAACTACACCCGCTAACGCTGTAAGTCCACCTATCGCTTTGCCACCTTTAGCCATACTTGCCATTCCAAAAACAAGTGCTGCAAACCCCAATAATAGTTTTGCTGCATAGTAAATCATGAAAGATAAAGCAACCACGCCACCAATTAGCGGTTGAGCCCCTTCAACGGCACCTGCAACTTTTCCAAATGACGAAAATAAAGTCAGGCCAATACTCACCTGTACAATGTTAATAGCGGCACCAAACGCTATAGCCGACCATCCTAGTTGACAGTTTTTTGCCTGCACCATAGATGCACCGGCAAAAGCAACAAGAACAGTAAATATTAATGCTTCTAGCCCCCATAAAACTTGCCTTGAAAAGCTAACTTCAGCAACATAAAGGGCAGTATAAATAATCTGTGTTATCGCCACCAATAATACTAAAGATGCTGTAATTAGCATGGTGCGTTTGTTCGTAAACTCCATTGTGTACCTCTAATAATTTTAATTTTAAATTTAACGTTTTCACATAGTTCTATTTTACTAGATTAGCCCTAGCTGATATGGCCCAGCACAAATAAGTAGCAAATCACTAAAACGTTCTAAGAAATAGTTTTTATGTTGGATTGCATAAGACAGGGGAAGTTATTTAATTCTTTCACCTGGCAGGTGTACAGCACTCAAATATTATTTGCTCAGAAACTAATATCCGAAGATGAATTAACAGGACATATATGGACGCTCCCCTGTCGTCAAGGCAATATCTACCTTCACCTTCGATTAGAAGGCGTTTTGCTTCTCCTCTTTGCTAACACATTCAACTTCACGATCGATGAATAAGGGTCGTACTGACATATATTCGGCCTATTCTGAGAGGGGACTATCGGTTTACTCTCTGGCCCTAATGAGATCCGCACTTAACTGTCTTAATCACCCACTCGGTTTTAAAAACCTTGTCCAATACAGACTATCGCTAAGTGCGGGAAACCCGCTTTAACATCATTTATCGTCGACTCAGATTGTGTTTTTAGTAACGTATTACCAGTATTCTATGCTTGATTGTTAGCTTACTACTGAATGATAGTTTTCGTCTCGGTGTAATAATATCCAAGCTAACCTCGCGAGACGATTAGCCAGTGCCACCGCAGCTTTATTTTTGCCTCGTCGCTCAACCAGTTGTTTGACCCACACGGACAGTTTGTCATCTTTTGCTTTTATGCGATGCATTACACTGCGAGCACCATGTATCAGCTGTTTGCGTAAGTAATGATTGCCGCGCTTGGTGATCCCACCATAAAAAGACTTTTCTCCACTCGCATACTGCTTAGGTGTGACGCCTAACCAAACCGATAATGCCCTTGGATTTTCAAACTGACTACCATTGCCGATTGCTGCATATAATGCAGTGGCATTGAGGACTCCGACACCAGGTAATGTCATTAATCGTTGGCATAGGGTGTTTTGTTGAGCATATTGTTTTAGCTCGGTTTCAATAGTCTTACTGCGTCTGCTTAATTGGTCATACTCTTCCTTTACGCCTCTTAACTGTTGTTTCATTCGCACAGTAATGCGCTCATCTTTTGGGTCTATCAGAGCAGAGATATGTTGTGTAAAGCTTTTTAAGCCTTGAGGCATAACGACCCCATATTCGCTAAGCAAACCTCGAGTTTGATTAATGATGCTGGTTCGTCTAGAAATCAATTTATCACGAATACGATGTAGGGCTTGTATGTCTTGCTGCTCAATAGACTTCAGTGGTACAAATTTAATGTTAGGCCGCCAAGAGGCTTCAGCAATAGCAATGGAATCATTGCGATCATTCTTATTCCCTCGAACAAAAGGTTTCACATGTTGAGCAGGGAGCAAATGCACGATATGTCCCATTTTCATAAATAATCGAGCCCAATAGTGGCTTGAATAGCAGGCTTCCATGACGACAATAGCTTTTTCTTGCTTAGCCATAAAAGACGTTAACTTCTGACGAGAGAATTGTTTATTACTCGTCATAATACGTTGGGGTGAAAAAACGCCAACTTGAAATACGTTTTTTGCCAAATCGATGGCAATGGTATTAAGATTATTCATAGGACGCTCCTTAGTCATTAACTGTTGTTTACACATTCAGTTTGGCGCATTTTGACGCCGTAGCTACTTAGGAGCGTCCATCTCATCACCCATGATAATTCATATCAACCCCGCACTTGAAAACGCCGCTTTCTTAGCGACGTAGTCGCTGCTTTGGTTCACGACTCCAATTTTCCATCTTTTTAATTGGCTTGTCAGATGTCCAGACAAGGGTAAGCCCGTGGCTTTTAGGAGCAATGCTCCTATCGGGTGAACGATTCGCCATGGATGGCGAAGCTGGGTGAGACACCAAGGACGGCTTTAAACACCGTTTTGAATTATAGGTTTTCGAAGAGCTTAGTCAGCGAAGCGCTTTACATGGATGTTACCTTTCGCCGTTCTGGCATTGAAGACAATTAAAAATATGCATCAAAAAATTGGTCGGAGATCGGCTTCTTTTATGAAATGCGTCCATGCATTTCACCTCGTAATTAAGGAGACACCCGTAATTAAGGAGACACCCATGATAATTCGTATCAAGTCCGCACTTGAAAACACCTCTAAATCAGCGGCGTAGCCGATTCTATTGGCGACTAAGTCGCTGCTTTTTCTTTTTCTCCCGACTCAAGTCACCCTGAGCATCGAAGGCTAACACTGGATTAATGACATGGATGTCATTCAAGTGAAAGCCGCGTCGGGAACGCGTTTTCACGACCAGTGTTAGACGAGACGCGCAGGGATAAGTGACTTGCCGGAGGCGGCTTCTTTCTGGTTACTCTTTCTTAGCTGTTGAAGAAAGAGTCACTGGTGCGGCAGGGATGCCGTATCAAAAACGCAATGGATTGCTCTAAGCGCAGCGCATAAGTGAGCAACGCGAATGCTTGGTGCGCATAGCGCATGCCCTACGCGCAGCGTAATCTCAGTGTGCGCAGCACATAGTGAGCAAAGCGATTGCTTAGCACACGCAGTGTGTAAACAGCGAAGCTGTGCTCAGTGGCCGAAGGCCATAAATAAGCAACGCGCATAAGTGAGCGCAGCTCATAAGGTAAGCGAAGCGCATAAATAAGCACCGCGCATGCCCCTCAAGAACAAAGCCCACTGGGTATAATTGTTCATTCATAATAAAAATAGATGCGTCACCTGCAAGTTGTAACCACCCAGTAACCGCACTGTTACTGACTTGTAAACAAATTTACATTTTGTGTGGTGCCCAGTGAGCACCCTCACGCCCATTTCTGATGCTTGAGTGGATAAAATTTAGTCGGCATACTCGATTTTCCTATCAGCCAATACTCATTTGAGAATGTTCTATGAATGCGGAAACACGCAGTTATCGACGCTATGTCCTGTTTATTCTTACCTTGGTTTATATCTTTAACTTTGTTGATCGCCAGATTCTGGTCATCCTACAAGAGCCTATCAAAGCGGAGCTTGGTCTTTCAGATACTCAGCTAGGGCTATTAACCGGTTTTGCGTTTGCTTTATTTTATGTGGTGGTGGGCATACCTATTGCCCGCTGGGCTGATGTGGGTAATCGGCGCAATATTGTCAGCTTGGCCTTACTCGTTTGGAGCGGCATGACCGCTGTGTCAGGCTTAGCGCAAAACTATACTCAGTTACTACTGGCCAGAATTGGCGTGGGGATTGGTGAAGCAGGTGCAAGCCCCCCTTCTCATTCGATGATTTCTGATTATTACGAACCTGAAGAGCGCGGTGCGGCCATGTCTATTTACAGCATGGGCTTGTATCTGGGTATTTTAGTCGGCCTGTTATTAGGTGGTTGGCTGGCCGACAAAATCGGTTGGCGCATGGCGTTTTTCGCTGTGGGTTTACCGGGTATCCTGATGGCGGCTGTGGTACGTTTAACCTTAAAAGAGCCCCCTCGCGGTGGTTCAGGCATGGTGTCTGACCCGAACGTAGGCGAGAAATATACCTTTAAGCAAACCTTGAGTTTCTTGTGGCAGTCTAAGCCGTTTCGAAAAGCGGCCTTTGCTGCGGGCTTTTGTGCGTTTACCGGTTACTCTACCTTAACTTTTATACCTTCATTCTTAATTCGCAGCCATGGTATGAGCATCGCCGAAGTAGGCGTATCCCTTGGGCTTATCATTGGTTTTTCCGGTGTAATTGGCGCGCTTAGTGGCGGCTTTTTGGCTGATAAATTCGGTAAAATGAATTTGCGTTGGTATTTATGGGTGCCGGCAATTGGAGTGTTACTTTCTGTGCCGTTTAGCTTACTGGCACTAAGCTTAGATTCGTTGACCTTGGTACTTGTGTGTATCTTCATCAGCAATGTATTTGGTTCTTGCTACCTTGGGCCAACTATCGCGATTTCCCACCATTTAGTGAAACCGTCAATGCGCGCTATGACCTCGGCAATTTTATTCTTTATCTTGAATATTGTTGGCTTAGGCTGTGGGCCTGTGGCCACCGGTATGGTCAGTGACTTTTTAGCCCCTGAGTTTGGAATCGAGTCTCTTCGTTATGCATTGATATTCTCAAGCTTGGTGATCCTACTTGCTGTAGTGCAGTATCTTCGTAGCGGCTCAGCCTTATCCGCCCTTGAGCAACTTAGCGAGCAATAAGAGTCAAAACGAGCGCCTAAGTAACACGCTTTTACTTAGGCGCTCTTGCAAGAATTAATACCTCAACGGTGACAGCACCGCGACCAAAAATAGCGCCGCGGCGGGTAAAAAAGAGCTAGCCAAGCGTATTGGCCTTTCGATAAGGCCCCTGATAATCAAACAACCGTTCGGTAACTTGCCAGTGGTGCTTTTGCTTTTTGGCTATCACAAAGTCAGGCGCTGGCAGGTAAGGCAAAAACTTTTGCAGCTCATCAAGTGAATCGAACTGAATTGACTGGGTACCGCTGGCTAATCTTCGTGCGAATAAATCGTTAAAACGTTGTCTGGCTTTTTTATAATTGAAGCGAAAGGTTTCTGATAATGTCAGCCCGTCTTCATCGTGATAGGTGATTTTTATACTCTTTTCTGCTGAGTTGATCACAGGGGTAATGGCAGCGCAGCGCAGTACTTTATTGTTATTTAAATTTAACGCTTTGCGTAATATGTCGTCGGGGTCTATTAGCTTCTCATTGCAGTGTTGGCACTGTCTGGCAGCAATGTCGTTTTCTTGATTGCAATAGGGGCAGTGTTTAAAGCGAAAACGATAGTTGCATTGGGTTTCACCATCTGGGGTGTCAATCAAGCCTTGGCAGCGGCGGCCAAAATGTTCAAGAATATGACCTTGCGCGTCTTTTCGTCCCCAAAATGCATTGGCAAAGTCGCATTGAGGGCAATGAATTTGCACCGCAATTGAGTCTGGGGTGGGCTTTTTCTCACCAATTTCAGGCTGAAAAATATCATAACCATTATTGGTGTAATCCAACACTAAACAGTCTTTCTTGCCTGGGCTGAGGCGTAAGCCGCGCCCGACTATTTGTTGAAATAAACTGATAGATTGGGTGGGGCGCAAAATTGCAATCACATCCACATGGGGCGCATCAAAGCCCGTGGTTAAAACCGAAACATTCACTAGGTACTTAATGTCTTTGGCTTTAAAAGCTGCAATGAGTGTGTCACGTTGCTTTATTTTTGTGGTGCCAGTTATTAAGGCGGTTTGTTGTTCGGGTAAATAAGCGCAGATCTCTTTTGCGTGATCAACAGTGGCGGCAAAAATCATTACGCCTTCGCGGTCTTGACTAAGCTGCAGTATTTGCTCAGTGACCGCCTTCGTCACCCTCGGGTGTTTATGAATGAGCTCATTTAAGGCGATATCATCGGTGTTTTGCTCACCGTCTAAGCTTTCTGTTAGCAAACTAAAGTCATAGTGAGCAACGGCAGCATCATAATGTATGGGCGGTGTTAAATATTGGTTTTTGACCATGTACTGTAAAGGGAGCTCAAAAATACATTTTTTGAAAAATGAATCGACCGAGGGCCGTGTATAGCCATGATAATGATGCTGATAAATCCAGCCGCTCCCTAACCGGTAAGGGGTAGCGGTTAATCCAAGAATTTTTACCTTTGGATTCAAGCTGCGAAAATGTGCCAAGGTTTTATTGTATTGCGCACTATCCTCTAGCCCCACACGGTGGCATTCATCAATAATAATTAGGCTGGCCGGGACATTAAAAGCTGCTAAGTTTGCAGACAGTGACTGAATACTGGCGAAGGTGGTTTTTACGTTGCGGTCTTTTTGGCCTAACCCTGCTGAAAAGATACCTGCTGCTGAGCCGGTCGCCAGAAACTTAGCGTGATTTTGCTCCACTAACTCTTTGACATGAGCAAGGCAAATAACATGGCCTTTTGCTAATCGACTCAACTCGGCAATGACTAAGCTTTTACCTGCCCCGGTGGGCAGTACAATCACTGCAGGGTCTTCGCTTTGCCGAAAATGCGCTAAGGCGGCGTCGACCGCTTGCGTTTGGTAATCTCGTAATATGAAGGCTTGGCTCATTAAATTCAAAATTGCGGCTATTTAGCGCAGGATCCTATCAAAAAATAAGGCAGGTAAGGCGCACTTTCACAGTACTTGCTTGAAGTCATTAAGCATAATGGTTGAGGCTCGATTTAGGGTTTGTGCTTTATTATTTGTAAGGGGCTTAACCAGCCGGATGCCGTCTAACGACACACCAGCCGAGCCGCCAGATCATTGCGCCACGTCGTAAAACAAAGGAATGTCACAGGTTGCAGAAAAATAATCGATATACGCACTTATTTTTGCCGGTATTGTCAGCCCTTTGATTAAGGTGATACCCCGTAATCGGCCAAATAGGGTTATATCATCGATAGAAAGCTGCTCATTCACACGTTTCTCGCTGTGTAACATAGGTGCTAATCTTTCTAGCTGGGTCTCCAGTGTCTTTATGAGTTGCTCACTATTGGCTAGTGCATCAGAAAAAGGACCAAGTTCTTTGGTTTTCTTGTTAACGAAATAATCAACAGCAGCTTGGGTTTGAAACTCTTCCACTGGTGAGGTGATCCACCTTGGGTAAAGTAGTTGCTTCAATAATAAATTAACGTCTTTTAACCAAGCCGATAAATCTGCTCGGTTAGCTGAAGGTGAAAATAGTGGGCTGCCATCAAGTTGGTCTATATAGCTGACTATATCCATGCTTTCTGGCATAAAACTACCATCAGGCTTTTTCAAAATTGGGCATGCTTTTACACCTATCATTGATATGGGCGTGGCTTCATCGTCGCTGGGTAACACGGTGATTTCCACTGGTAGGTTTTTCATAGCAAAAGGCATACGCGCCATCACGCAATATGGGCAGTGGTCGTAAATATATAAGTGCATGGTCGACATAGTAAAATGCTCCCCTAAGTTTGAATGTGGTGACATTATCGCGAGCCCAGCATAATACCAATCGATGAAAATCGATAATATAAAGAGGGTTTCTGCTAAGCATATCTAAAATAAAGCGCTTATTTGTAAGTTAATGGCGCAAATAGGTTTCATTTATTGTCAGTCCATTGTCAGTAAGTGGTTATTTGTGATAGAAAAATAGTGGGTGGTACATCTTAGTGCTGTCTCTTATACACATCTGACGCTGCCGACGAAGAGGATA
>OLGX01000638.1_pt1 | contig 10023 bp, 9 predicted proteins | sample 1609451 | NCBI WGS metagenome assembly OLGX01 (sample SAMN05416834, study PRJEB24817) | seawater metagenome | isolation source: Sea water | place: Canada:Atlantic | collected 2013-07
TCGTGGGCTCGGAGATGTGTATAAGAGACAGGTCTTTATCATTTATGGCAGTCCCATTTACGCTGCTTAAATCTTCAATCATTACCTTATTGTCTATCAAGATAACGTTTAAATGCTCTCTTGAAACACCCGGCACATTAATAACGTAGTTTGCTTTTTGTGCTGAACGGCCTATTAATATGCCGCCTTCGGTTCTGGCTAACGTAGACCCAATAACTTTAATACGATGCTCACCACCTGCTTCATCTTTGCCATCTAGAACAATGTCGTCGAACGTTGCCGACGCCATACTGAGCGCTTCTTGTGCCGATGCCACTTTGGCTTTCTCTGCCGATAGTTGTTGCTTGTTTTCCGAGGCCTCTTGCTCTACTTCAAACAGTTTTTTTCTACGGCGGCTTAAAACAATAAGTACCACAATCAGCACTAGAATGATTGGAATTGCATAGTAAATAAGTTTTTGTTGCTCACTTTTCTTTTCTTCTTCGAATTCCTGCTCTTTTTGTTTACTCTTCGCTTCGGTTTCTTTTACTTTTTCTTCTTGTTCTTTAATCGCTTTTTCAGCATCTTCCAGCTTTTTCTGTTGCTCAATAGTTTGCTGCCTGGCTTCTTCTAGTGCCTCTTCGGCCTTTTGACGCTCTGCATCTTGGCGGGTCGTATCAGCTTTAGCCTCTTTTAGCGCTTTTTTCTTTGCTTCCGCTTCCTTCTTTAACTTTTCAAGCTCTTCTTCCACCGCTTTGCGTTCAGCTTCTTGCCTCTCAAGTGTTGCTTGCTGCTTTTTCTTTTCTTCTTCTAACGCGGCCAGTTGGTCTGCTTCAGACAAACAGCTATTTTCTGATTCTGTAAAATCTATGTTGTGCTTAGTAAGGAACGCTTTTAGCGTTGTTAAGTTGGTTGCGGCAGAAAATGATGAAGACAGTTTAAGGCGCTTGTCGAATACCCCTTTGGTATCGCTAACACTTACGCCTAATAGCTCTTGGCAGTTGTTCACTAGCGGCGCACCAAACTCCCCTTCAGTTAATAATACCGTATGCTGCCAGCGCTGTTCAGGGTGGCTTTTATTTACAGGAAGTATGGAGTGAAGAGTACCTGCCGTAGAGAGTCCATTTAGCTTCACCAAATAGATTTTGCTACCAATGGCAGAATTCTCTTTCGCCACCACCACAGGGGTACCCGATAGTCCATTCACATGTAGAATAGCTAAGTCTAAGCTTTCATCTTTTGCTGATAGGTCAGCTATCAACTTTGCCTTGCTAGTAGGGTCGGTGACGACATACTGATTGCCTTGCGCTAGCAGTTTGTGGTTGATAATGATGGTTTCGTTTGCAACCAACGTCGCAATGCCTGTTTGCTCAATTTTTCCATCATCAAGCACCTCTATAGGAACGGTAGTAAAGGCATAGGATGGCAAAGTAAAAAGTACCCAAAGTGTAATAAACATCCCTACTCTATACACAAGTGTATTCCTCAAATTATCTATCAGTTGATTTAGTTAATGGGTAGATGGCTCTTCTAATGTTTCACCCGCTTCCGGCTGCACCGTAGCGGGCTCATTTACCACAGGCTCTTTTACCTGCATGACAATAAGCGTCGCGTTGTCTTGCTTGGGTCGCTCTTGTGCTTTAACCGCATTTAACAGTGCTATTGTTAGTTCAGCACTATCATTTGAAGACTGTTGGCATACCCCGATAATGGTTTCATCACTACAACTTTCCACCCCATCACTAGCCAAAATAAGCAAATCATTTGGTTTAAGCTCTCTAGAATCGTCCGGCGCATCAACCCGTTCAATATTTTCGCCCATGACTGCTTCGAGTAATTGAGAACGAACCGGTGATGTCCTTGCTTCCTCGCTTGATATTTCGCCTAACTCCACTTTTCTAGCCAAGACTTCCGACATAGAATGGTTTTCGTTAAGTCGCACCAACGTTTTGTTACGCAGTAACCACATTGGGCTGTCTCCTACACTTAACCACTGTAGATGTAAGCCATCAAAAACTGCCGCTATTAACGTGGTTCCCATACCTGATAACTCAGGGTTTTCTTTTACCTGATGATAAATAGCAAGGTTGGCCGCATCTAACGCGTTAATTAAACGCTGCTTAATATCTTGTTGATCGCTCTCAATAAATTGCTGTTTGAATGTATCGATAACCAAGCTACTGGCGATATCTCCCCCAACATGCCCCCCCATCCCATCAGCTAACAGCAACAACCGGAAACCGTTAGGCCAAGTTACTACTGAGGCACTGTCTTGTTGGCTTTTTCGAGCGCCAATTATTTGAGACCAAGCCACCTGAACCGAATACATGATCAATCCTCTTCCATACTTTCCCAAGTGAAGTTTTCGCCACACAAAGGCACAAATCTCAGTGTGGTTTCACCAATAGAAATATGACTAAAAGCAGGTAATATCATGGGCTGCAGTACGGGCGCAGGCTGGTTATCTAAATAGGTCATATTGGTACCTGAGCCCGGCTGAATATAGAACTGATTACCCCTAGGATCGTAAGAGATAGTGGCATGATTAGCCCTTGATACTTGCCCATCACCAAAATCAACACTGACTCTTTCAGATGCACTTCGCCCAATACTATTTTGACCAAAGCCCAATTTTAAAAAGTGCCCTTTACCTGGCCCTTTTACCACCACTAGCCAACCAGAGATGGGGTCTTGCATAGGATCAGGCATAGAATGTGGTGACTGCGCGGCGGTTTCAGTCGTACTGACTGGCGGCGCACTAGGTCTTCTGTTTCCCCCTACCACAGTGGGTAGTGCATCAATGTCATCGTGTTCTGATATTTCAGCGTTTTCTCGAATATCAACGGACTCAGAAGGTGTTGTCGATTGCTGCCGGTTTGCTGGGGTCGTTGAAGGTTCATCAAATATTAAACCCGAATTTGCAGGCCTTGATGGGCTGGAGCTGGAGGGTATAGTATTAACGGGGGTAGCGTTAGAGGGGGTGGTCACTGTTGGCCCGTCATTAGCGGTATTGCTACCTATACCACTCGCGCGAGTTTCAGGTTCGATAGGAGCTATGACTGACGGCATATCAACTGGAACGCCATCAGGGCCTCGTTTAATCGCCATGGTGCACCTCTATTTGTTTTCGTAAAGTCTATTAATTAAATTATCCATACAATATTGACCGGCACTATTAAGTGCCATTTCTTCTCTGGCCTGCACTATATGCAGTAAGAAAACCAATATCGCTGACATGATCAGCGCCACTAACGTGGTGTTGAATGCTAAACCTAAATCTGTGGTGAGTAGCCCTAGCCACTCTCGAATAGCATCTGTGTCTGATACATCGGGCATGTCTGCCGCCGACGATAAGGCTAATGCAATACCCACCACCGTACCGATAAACCCCAGCGTAGGTATTAACCACACAAGGTATCGCAACATATTAAATTTGAGCTCTATTTCATGCTGCATTAACTCAAGGCTAGAATTCATCAAGGAGTTGGCTTGGTCTGCTGAATTACTGCCTTGGAATTGCAGGATCACCCGTTTGGTGAGCCGTTGAACAAAGAAGTGTTGAGCAACTTTTCGCTCGCATATACCGGTATAAATAGGTACCAGATCTTTCGCCCTCAGCATAACGTCGTCTTCTTCAGGCAAAATATAAAGCTTAAGCTGCTCTAACTCTTTGGCTGAACGATTGTGCCTAACCCACATTTCGCCTAGCCCGATGAAGAACATGAGCCACATGAGGTTTTGTAAGGTAGCGGGAAACATACCACTGCTGCGATCGAACAATACGTCGCCCACGTTTATTTGACCGGTTTTGGCTTCGCTGACAGGAAGTATTAATGCAAATACGCCAACCACAAATATGGTGATAAATATGGCGACTAAAGCCACAATAACCCGATATTTCTGCTCGTCTGATTCCAATAAATTCATAACGTTTACCAATCCATGTTTCATGTTAGCTATTTACGAGGACGATTCAATTTCACCCGTAGCAGTGTTGCGAATAGGCTTAAATGACATAGGCTCGACATCTTCATTCACTTCTTTTTGCTTTAAAAAGCCCGCCACTGCGGGCGAATTTATAATGCTACTGAGCTTAATTTTTTTCGTTCCTAATACGAGGGAATCGGCTCCGTCTATGTAGCCTTGCTTAAGCGGCTTCCACTCGCCGTTTTTTTTCAAAAAAGTGCCGTGAGTCGACATACGATCTGCGCAAAAGTAGCGCCCGTCATTGGTGACAGTTATTTCCATGTGAATGCGAGAAATACTCGGGTCTGCAATACAGATATCAGCTTGGCTCGACCTACCTACTGTGTAAGTTGCAAACGCCATATCACTCTTCCAGCGCATATCGGGCTCGCATGGCCACAATGTCTTTTATACCTGTAGATACAATACCCACCTGCTTTTCCACACTGTTTACTTGTGAGTCCAATTGCTTTAAATCGTTAACCAGTTCATCTTGGCTACCTTCTTTCTCGCGAAGCTGCGCATTTTTATTTTCAATGAGCTGAGCACTGTCTTTGTTCTGTTGATCAAGTGCTAGGGTTTGCTGTTCAACTTGTGCTATTTCCTGTTTTAAATCGGCAAGCTGCTGCTCGGTGAGTTCATAGGTAGATAACTCTTTTTTAACCAAAAAAAGCTGACTTTTATAATAATCAACTTCTTCATCTACCCCTTTCACTCTGCTATTTAAGGTATCCAGTTTTTCCTGCATACTCGCAATGGTTTTTTCATCGAGTCCGCTAATACTTGCCCAAATTCGCTCCCCCGTGCTCTGTTCTCTAGGATCAGCAGATACTGCACAGCCCACCACCATTACACTTAACATTACCGCAGCTACTTTATTAAAAGGGTTCATTTATAAGCTCCTTAGCCTGCAATTAGGCTAGTAAGTGCGGTACTTTGTTCATCGAGCTGTGACGACTGGGTTTGAATAGAAGCCAGCTGCATTGAAAGTTGATTACGCTTAGCCAGTAGCTCTTCATGCGCCTGTTGAGTCTTTGCTTTATCTTCTGTTAGCGACGCAATTTCTTCCTCACTGTCTTCAAGTGCACTGTCTAAATATAAAAGCGTTTCGTCGTAGCGAGTTTCAAGCATTTCATTTTCTTCTCGCAGTGCTTTGACTTCACTTAGAAGTGCTGTTGCCTCAGCAATTTCGGCTTTGGTTAATGACGCTTTGCTTTTAAGCAACTCAACCCTATCTTCCATGGTAGTAATATTTAACTTGGTTGCTGCCAACTCGTCTTCGCGTGTTTTAATCGCGTTTTCAGACGCTTCAATCTCTGACTCTAAGAACTCGTAATTACTGGCATAATTCATCCGTCTTATGGCTATCGCCTCACCTATGTATTTTCCCAATTTATCGCCTGCTATCCCTCCGATCGCGGCACAAGTCGCCATCAAAAATTTGTTGCCATCAAACTTTTTGTAACACGCATACCCCCCAACAATTGCACCAATAACTTGGCCGACAGTCCGAGCAGTACTGATATCCTCTTTACCTAATTCTTCAACTGGCGAACTCACTTCAAATGAGCTGAAGTCCATGCCGCCTTCGCTACTGTTACTTTGATTACTCTCTGGTGTTAAAGCCCCCATCAAGCTTTCTGCTGTATTTGCACACCCAGTCATGAGTAAGCATGCAATGGTCACTGGTACTACTTTGTTTAACGTATTCATTTTTAAATCCCTATTAAATTGACAAACGTCTTTCAAGTTCGTATTTCTAGGCTGGTTTTAACCGCACACTTTAGGAGTAACGGTTATTCGTTTTTCTAGTAACTCAATGACTTCGCTCTTTTCATTTAATTTAGAAGCTTCTTGGACAAGTAACTTTAACGACGCTAGGTATTCTGCTTTATCGTACTTCCCTTTTTGTTTACTCGACTTTATGACTTCATCGAATACATTATTAATATGTTGTGAGTTTGTTTGATGACGAGTTACTAAATCGGCAGCTCGTTCTCTGGCTTTCGCTAAACTCTTTTCAATATTTAGTGTTCGGTTTTCAATGCCAGAACGCAGTAGCTCAATATTTCTCGTTCCAGCATCATCCATATCATCGATTTCTTCCATTGCACATAGCATGCGGTTTTCAATAGTATTGCTGTCGTTATCCATCTCTGCTTTGGTGACCAGAGAGTAAATAATATCGATTTCTTCGTTTACCAAAATCTCACTAGAAGCAGTGCTACTTTTGGTTGCTTGTAAACCATAAAAGCCGCCTAGCAGAACGACAACCGCCGCACAAAGCGCGCCGACCCACATTTTGAAGTTGTTTTTAGTGGGGGGAGTTGTCGATTGATGTTGATTCGCGTTCGCCCCAGCATTGTTGGGAACGGGCCCTGGACTGTACCCCGAGTTACCATTAGCAGATATAGGTTGAGACGTAGAAAGCCCTGCCGTGTTTGGCCCCGATACACTATGTGACTTGGATGAACTAGGATTGGAATCGGTGGCCTGCGGATGTGCAACATGCGATGGATAGCTTGGTGGAAACTGAGACGCTGAGGCCGATGAATCTAACCGAGTAGTTTGTTGTTCGTCTAGCCCAACCTGTGGTGTTACGGGTACGCCTTGTAACGCAGCTATAAGTTCATTAGCAGATTGAAAACGCTCACTAATACGAATTGATATTGCTTTTTTAATTGTATTAATAAAATTTTCAGAGAATTGCTCTTTAAGTTCATCCAGTCGGATTAGGGCAGGATCTGCTTGGCCTTGCAATACTCTAGCGGTACGGTCTTCAACCCGGGGAGGGTTGGCATTAAGAACAATTCGCCACATCATTGCACCAACTGCGTGAATATCCGTCCAAGGCCCTAGATCACCCTCTGAACCTACCTGCTCTAACGGAGCATACCCATAAGTTTGCATTTGATTTTCAGACTTCTGCGTGTGGCCAAAGTTTTGTTTTGCAGCTCCAAAGTCAATCAACAATGGGCGCTCGTCACTTGAGCGAACAAAGATATTAGCGGGCTTAATATCTCTATGTAATACACCTTGGTCGTGTATATACTGCAAGCCTTCGAGCACAGGTATCATTAGTTTTATTATTTGCGCTTCAGTGAGTGGACATTCTTGTGCTGTGTGAGCTTTAAGAATCTGAGCGAGTTCTTTTCCTCGCTCTAAATTCATTACTAGATACGCTGTTCCATTGTATTTGAAGAAGTCTTTGCAGCGAATAATGTTGGGATGGTCATCAAACTGGACGAGCTGCTTTGCTTCATCGAGAAATTTTTGAATACCGGTTTCAAATTCTAGTTCGTCTGACTGGCTTAGAGGGTACACGGTCTGACCATCACGAGTAGCACAGTGCTGCGGCATAAATTCTTTAATGGCCACCAAGGAATCAAGATGCGTGTGGCGCGCTTGATAGACAATACCAAACCCACCAACCCCAAGGACTGACTCTATTTGATATTGTTGAAGTTGCGTACCAGCTGGTAACGCGAGCTTGTGCACCTGACTGCTCATTCTTCCCTCTGCAGTGGTAAATACTTACCTGTATATTTGCATTGTGTGTTGCACTTTATACTGCCCTTAGTGTGCAACTTTTTTTCTAATTATTGGCGCAGTTGTCAACATCTTTTGATGTCACTAAAAACACACCACCTGATCAAAATTTAAACAGCAATAAAAGATATACACCAAAGAAAATAACGAATCAATCTTTTAAATAAACACTATGTGTTTATTTTTTGATCAGTAGTATTTGTATGGAAAACGATCAATACTACACAGCGCTAGTGAAAAGTATTTAGGCCTTTTCGTTGTTCTACGCACTTACAAAAATAATGAATTGCGATTTCAATGGCGCCAAGGACAGGTACAAATATGATACTTTCAGCTCCCTCTTTTTTGTCTTTTCCTCATTTTTCTTTAGGGAAACATAGGCAATTCTCCCAGTTATCAAGCCTTCTCTTGCTTCCTTTTAAACAGATAAAGCCTGCAGTGAATCTACTGAGTTGCTTGATTCGACGGTGACTTTTCAATAGCGGCTTTTCTTAAGGAAGAGAAATATGTACAACAAGTTTCGCGTTTATTCTGCTAGTCATATTGGTCATCGCGAAGAGAATCAAGATGCTCATGCGGTATTAACAAAACCACAATATGGCGAGTTTCTATGTGTGGTTGCAGACGGCATGGGCGGCCATAAAGGGGGGGCGTTTGCAGCACAAAAAGTGGTTGATGTCTGCACACAAAAGTGGAATGAAAATGACAGTATTGAAGCACCCGAAAATTTTCTTACCGAATTGGCATTTTCCGCACATAGTGCAATTCTAGATTCACAAATTGAAGAATTCGCACAAGCCCAATCCCTCGTCTGCATGCTCTATGTCAACCTAGCACAAAGTATCTTCATGTCGATGCATGTGGGCGATTGTCGAACATTTCAGTTTAAAAACGAAAGCTTCGTTAAACGAACCGTAGATCAATCTCTCGCTCAACTTCATGCATTAAAAGGCGATATTTCAGATGATGAAATTGCGTCGCATCCAGACCAAAACAAAATTTATTCAAGTTTAGGCGGTAGTGAGCCCCCTTCCCCCCTAATTGAACGTTACGAGACAAGCGGTAACGTGTTTTTGGTTTGCTCTGATGGTTTCTGGGAGTTATTCACTCAACAATCATTAGGGGGAGTACTTGAAAACATTGAAAGCGACAAGGATTTAGACACCCTAATACAGCAGCAATTAGCCAACAAAAATCAACATGACAATACCACCGCCATATTAATAAAACTGTGGCCTGAAGAAACTGCAGGTTCAGGGCCAACGCCCCAGGAACAATATGGCATTAAATCGCCCGAGCCTGAACTACTAAAGCCGGAATCCGCTGAGAAGGAATCAAATCGTGTTGAAGTTCCTACAGAAGAGAATATTGATCCAACACAATTTCACAGTGACTTAAAGAGCAGCACGGTAAAAAACACGGCAGAGCAATCTTCACATAGTCAGTACAAATTACTGCTAGGGCTGGGAGTGCTCATCATCCTAATTACATTAGGATATTACTTCCTGAGTCGCCCCATCAGCATCGACAGTGCGTCACTACCACATCAAAAGACAAGCAATGCTAACAGTTCAGAAGCTAACCCGCCTACAGAATCTAATCAGCCTATACCTCTACCCCGCTCAGACTCAAATAGTCAGACTAAGCAACAGGATAACTTACCACTTGAGTCTAGTGGTAAGTCATCAAAAGAAGTCATAGGAACCGACACATCTTCTGCTGACTCAGAAAATATCGAAACCCGAAGAAGCACTCCAGATATTCCTGTATCAAGTATTGATGATGCTATCGAGAAAACGGAGGAAGCCCTTCGAGAAGACGGCGGCTTAGGTGAAGACGATGAACTTAAAGTAGCCAACCGCGGGCGTGAGATAGGTAATAGTCAAGTTATTAAACTCCAGCAGTTCTACAAAGGCTTACCTGTTTATGGCGCCGAAACAATTACCCTTGTTCGTGAAAACAAGATAGCCAGCATAAATAGCAAAACGCTTAGCGATATTAATATAGACACCTCTCCGGCACTGTCTGCTGACGAAGCATTTACGTTAGCGGAAGACGAGGTTAAATCGACATTAAGAATGCTTCAGCAAGCCCAGCTCATCATTTTCAAAAAAGGAGAAAACTACTTACTTGTATGGCGCGCTGAAGTTGAAAAAGCAACCGGTGAACAGGTAATGCTATTCCTAGACAGCAGTAACGCCTTAGTTGTTGAAGAAATTAGCCTACATATTTCTGAAGGCCTTGTAGATGAAACAAAATGAACGCCAATCAAGGTACATAGGAACCAAAACGAGTAGTATATGTTTGGCATTTATTTGCTTTTATCTAATAGCACCTGCGGTAGGCGCGGAGAAAATTGGCATTAACCGCGCGCCTCAATCACTGGAAGAGCAATCAACGCTTAGTACGCAAGCAGAAAGACAAGAGTGGGTAAAAACTGTCTTATCAGAACGATTTAATTTAAGTAAAGAGAGCGCACCTGTCTCTTATACACATCTGACGCTGCCGACGAAGAGGATAGTGTAGATC
>OLGX01000642.1_pt1 | contig 9955 bp, 11 predicted proteins | sample 1609451 | NCBI WGS metagenome assembly OLGX01 (sample SAMN05416834, study PRJEB24817) | seawater metagenome | isolation source: Sea water | place: Canada:Atlantic | collected 2013-07
TACGAGATAGCGTAGCGTCTCGTGGGCTCGGAGATGTGTATAAGAGACAGTTGTATAAGTGGGCACTTCGTGTCTTGCTCTCTACATTGGCGGTAGCCTAAAAGCAACCTTGGGCAGTGGCAAAGGAGACCGGAATGGCGCGAAGCATAGATCAGCAGATTGCAACAACGCAGGCAAAGCTCAATCGCCTGAAACAGCGTCAGAAGGCCAGCGAGACACGGCGGAAAATTATCGTCGGGGCCATCGTGACAACCGAAGCCCTGAAAGATCCGAAAATCGCCCGCTGGATGGCCGCGACCCTGCGCAAGAACGCCACCCGCGAGGTCGATCAGAAGGAACTGGTCGGGCTGCTGGCGGAACTGGATCAGGTGGCGGCAAAGGCGGACCAGGCATGAGCAAGGATCCGTTCCAGATCCTCGCCGACGAGCTGACCCTGATCCGCAAGGACATGGACCAGCTCCAGCGCACCAGTCTCAACAAGGATGAAGCGAAAACGCTGAACCAGGCTGTGATGGGGGCTGTCTTGAGAATGGCGAAGGCGACCGAGGATGCGCCGGGTGAAATTCAGGAGGCCCTGGAAGCTGACCGCGACCAGATGGCCCGCAGCGCCACACAAGCCGCAACGAAGGCCGCTGAGAGTGCTATGGCCGGAATCCGGCACGACCTCGACAATGAGCGCGCAAAGCTCTCACAGGCCGCAGGAGAGGCCCGTAGGGAGGCGTGGCGCTGGTTTGGCGGATTCTGGGTGTGGTTGGTATCTGTCGGGGTCACAGGGGTGGTAATTGGCGTACTAGGGATGGCGTGGATACAAGGACGAGGCGATGCCCGCGAGTTTGGGCAGTTTCCGCGCATCTATTGCAGTCCGGCGGGTGGCGAAGATTTGAGCAACACGGCTGGTCGAGAGGGCTGCATGTTCTGGTACGATTGATCAGCTCGGCCATGCCTCGGCAGACCAGTCGCGCGATGTGTGAATGACTCGGACAATCGCGATTTCTTCTTCGCCGCCTGTCTGCGTGATCGCGTAGGCGAGAATGTAGGACAGGCCCGTCACTGATTTCTCATAGGTGCCTGTCACCCGTCCGGGGCGCCCTATCGGCATGTCGCCAAGGGCTAAGGCTGTTTTGTCGAGAACATTGGCCACATGACGGGCGGCTGATGGGTTATCAGTTGCGATGTAGGCGACCTGCTCGGCAAGATCGGTCAGTGCATCTTTCGACCAGCGAACGGGTCTACTCACGCAGTGCCGCCGGCCGCTGCATCAATCACCTGTCGCAAGGACACCATCGCATCTTCATGGCTGATCGTCCGGCCAGCCTCTACGTCCGCAAGCCCGCGCTCGATGCCTTCGATGATTGCCAATTCTCGGTCCACATAGGTTTCCACCGCTTCTGCCGCCAGAAAGGATCGGCTGCGCCGTGTTCCGTCCGCCAGTCTTCCCAGCTTCGCCTTGAGTTGCGGGTCGAGTCGGATTGTCATTGTGGTGCTGGCCGTCATTTCATTACCTTCTAAGCCTGTGTACACTTGAACACATACACTGGTTTGGCTTTTTGGGAAAGGTTATTTCAAGGCCAAGTCTTTCAAGCTCTCTTATTTCATGATGTGCCAAATTTGGCCACTTCAGCTGCATTTTGTTGAAGTGTCATAGTGTTCAGTGTCCAGTGTTAGTTCCTACCACTGAACACTATGACACTGACACTGACCCGCTCATGACTAGGTTAGGGAGGGCTGGCGACTAGGTTAGGGAGGGTTACGACTAGGTTAGGGAGGGTACGCGACTAGGTTAGGGAGGGTACGCGACTAGGTTAGGGAGGGTATATCGACTAGAAAAAAACCACTTTCGCCTAGAAAACTTTCTGATAAACTAGTCGTATGTCTGAAATTTCCGTTCGCTCTGTTCTACTGAACCCCTTCCAAAATGATAAGCCGCTAACCCCTGCGATGGTGTTATCGCTGTGGGTCATTGCGGACGCCGTAGACAAGTTAAAGCTGTCGAGCGGCCATGATCATACAGTTGAACTGACCATCCCAACATCACGGTTACGCGGCACAGAAGGGCGCTCTGACAATGCATGGCTAAAAGTATGCCTCGATCGCATGACAGGGCTAAAAATTGGAGGCACCTATCGAGGGCAAGAATGGGGTGCGGTGATGCTTGCCGAATGGCGGCTGGAAGAAGGTGGCACCATGGCACGACTGTTTCTCCCTCCCTCAGCGATCCATGCACTTCGGGCGGGCGATACCTTTGCCAAGATCGAAACCCATGCAGCATATCGCTTACAAGGACATTCGCGGACATTGTACGGTGCACTGTCTGACAAAAAGCGAATGGGGAACAAGTACTGGGTCTTTGAGCTGGATGAACTGCGCTACCTTCTGAACGTCGGTGACAAAAAGTCATACAAGCGGTTCAATAATTTTCGACAATGGGTTCTCGATCCCGCCATAGAGCAGATTAACGACTTCGGCACAGTAGCGGTATCCATGACGCCCCATAAAGTTGGGCGCTCTATTGTTGCTGTGCGATTTGACTGGCAGTGGAAATCTATCAGCGATGCACGCGAAACTGACGAAGAAAACGAGCGAGTAGCAATGGTGCGGCGCAAAGCTGATACCGTGCGGGATATGCCCCCCCTGTCAGACGATCTGGCAAACAATGAACGGCCACAGCTCAGCGTCGAAGAACGCGCTGCCATCGCCAAAGACGCCCTGAAAAATACACCGTTTGCTCGATAGTTTGCTTGGTTCAATAATTGTGCCACACTGGTCACGCTGACTGGTCATGACCAGTCAAGAAAACCAATACTGACCACGAGGAAAACCGGGCATGACTATGACACTGAATGAAGCCGCCAAGTCCTGTCGCAAGGCGAAGGGAACAGTTCTAAAAGCCATAAAAGACGGACGTTTAAGCGCCCCAAAAGATGCTCAAGGGCGATACGAGATTGATCCCTCAGAGCTGCACAGAGTATTCCCTCTGACCACCACTGACCAGTCAGAAAAACCAACACTGACCACCACCACTGACCACGAAAACCGCATTGAAATTGAACGGTTACGCGCCGAACTTAAAGCAGCGAATACTCTGTCTGAAAACATGGCCGAAACTGTAGCCGACCTTCGCGAACGCCTTGATCGTGAAGGCGAAGAACGCCGCCAGTTGACTGCAATGTTAACCGATCAGCGGACAGGGCAGGGGGCAAAGCGCGGTTTGTTTGGATTCCTACGATCAGCTTAGTATCGACATGCAACAAACCTGCCAAAACCTTCATAATTTTGGCAGGGTGTTTTGGAAGGCCCAACCCATTGATCTGTCACCAGATGGCAAAGTCTCCCAAAAACGAGCGTTTGGTGAATCATCTGAAGAAATGGACACTGCATTCCGCCTTCCTCTTAATGCCCAGATTATTGCAGAGTTGAGGAGCCCGATCGAGGACCTAATCGCAGCTAATGAGGCATTGACCTCGTCCCCAAAAATTCGTCGACGCCCTCATATCGGATCTTAACATCTTCACGGCTTTGATAGTACCGGAACAGTTCACTTAGAGGGGCTGAGAAATCCTTGTAAGCCGCTATTACCGCGACCAATCCACCCAAGGACAGCTTCCCATTGATCACAAGGTATCCACCGATTGCATAGAAGAAAAAGGGTGTGAGCGAGGACAGAAAATTGTTGAGACTTTTCGCGAAAAACTTCGCCCGATGGATGCTCAACCGGATGCGTTCAATTTCCTTCAGGCTGCCCCCGACCGCTTTTGAATGGATGCCGCTCAGACTATCGGTCGTTGCCTGACTTCCAAGCTGGCCGCTGAGATATCGAACCTCGCCCATCCGCGCCCGCGCGAGCACATTGACCTTTCGTTGGAGCCGGGGGATCAACGCCAGCTGAAGTGGCAACAATGCAATTGCGGCAGCCCCCAGATACGGATCCTGCAGAAACATAAATACAAGTATTGTCAGGAACGTTCCGCCCTGAAACACGGGAAGCGCGAAGGCTTCTGAGGCAAAGCCTCCGATTGGCTCGACTTCTTGCATGATAATCGGGATCACCTCGGATCGTTGCTCCGTACCCGAACCACCTCTCCATCTGTAGTATATATTCAGTCTAAGCCGCCTCAGAAGCCGCTCTCCAACTTTCCCCTTATAGACATTCAAGCCATATTTCAGAAGTCCGCTTGTCATGATCGCGACAAGATACACCCCACAAAGAAAAAACAGATGTTCGGTTTGTGTTAGTTTGAGGCCGAACATAAAGGTGGTGTGTTCTGGTCCGTCAATGGCCCTGTTGATAATCCGTTTTGGTAATTCCAAGGTTGCATAGAGGATCGGTAGCGAGATCAGGCCCAAAACCACAAGGTTGAATTGATCCCGCCGTGTGTGGCGAAAGATCAGCTGAAAAACCGAGCCCGGAAGTCCGGACTGCAAGACCGTGCCAGACCTTTTCCCAGATACGTTCGTCGCGCGTTTCGCGAGACCTTGTGTAACCCGTATCAGAACGGCGAGAATTAGCGCCAACGGTGCCCAGATAAGGATAACATGAAGCACGACATACAATCCGGAGGATAGTTCTCCGGGGTTTTCATGACCGAGGGTGCTGCTTATCCATTCAAACACGTCCCAGATTGCTTGCATATCGGTATCCAGTTTCGGGAAGAATACTATTTCTTTGTTCATGTGCAAGCCGCCTTACCGGGCGGCGCTTCAATCCGTAGATGGCTTCAAATTTCCCTCATAGAGCGAGGTCTGTTCCCAAAACAGCACGGCACAGCGGTTTTCCTCCCTCCTTCCAGCGCTGGAGAGATTTACACATTAGGGCAATTTGGCTACCAAGTTGGGCAATCTAATACATCGAAGGAACGATTATGACCAATGATAAACTCGCGTCTTTGAACAGGCGTGGATTCATGTCGGGGGCTGTGGGGCTGGGATCAGCCGCGTTGTTTCAAAGTGTTATTCCATCCTACGCATATGCGAACGGTGCGCCTGCACAAACGTCACCAGGGGTCTATGACCTGACCATCGCAAAGAAGCGTATCAAAGTCGGCGGTCGTCGCGGACGCGGCGTGACGGTGAACGGCGGAATTCCGGGGCCACTGCTACGGTTCAAAGAAGGCGAAGACGTTACAATCAATGTTCGCAACACTCTGGGCGAAGACACATCGATCCACTGGCACGGGCTGATCCTTCCCAATGCGATGGATGGGGTTCCCAAGGTTACGTTTCCGGGGATCAAACCTGGCCAGACATTTACGTATCATATTCCGATCCGGCAAAGCGGCACCTACTGGTACCATAGCCACTCGGGTTTACAGGAACAGTCAGGACATTACGGGCCGCTTATCATCGACCCTATCCGACCTGATCCTTTCAAATACCAGCGTGACTATGTTGTCATGTTGTCTGACTGGACTTTTGAAAACCCCTATAGCGTTCTGCGCAAGATCAAGACGATGGGGTCATACTACAACTTCCAGAAACAGACAGTCGTCGATTTCATGCAGAGCGTCGGGAAAAACGGTGCCAAGGCGACCTTTGCAGATCGCATGCGGTGGGGTGCCATGCGTATGGACCCGACGGATATCGCCGATGTGACGGGTGCGACCTACCATTATTTGATGAACGGCATGACCGGCGGCGAAAACTGGACTGGCCTGTTCCGTTCGGGTGAGAAAATTCGCCTCCGGTTCATCAACGGTTCAGCAATGACCTACTTTGACGTCCGGATTCCGGGGCTGAAAATGACGGTGGTTGCCGCGGATGGCCAGAATATCAAACCTGTGCGCATCGACGAATTCCGCATCGGTGTGGCCGAGACATTTGACGTGATCGTTGAGCCAGACGGCAACAAGCCCTACACGATTTTTGCCGAAACTATGGACCGTAGCGGCTTTGCGCGTGGCACCCTTGCGCCCCAGATGGGCATGCAAGCAGGTATCCCTGCCCGACGCACCCGTCCTGTCAGAGGCATGGCTGCCATGGGTATGATGCCTGGCGGCATGTCGATGGATGGCGGCATGGCAAAAGAGCCGTCCACTGGTATGAAGGATATGAAAGGCATGAAATCCATGTCCTCTGATGGCATGGCAGGTATGACCAAGGGTATGGAAATGCCAACCAAGCCTGGAGGAGAATCGTTCAAGCATGGTCCGGATAAACATCTGCCCGGCAGTGCGATGGTGTCGATGTATGCAACCGATCAAACCGCGAGCCCCGGTATTGGTTTGGGAAACGACGGTCGTCGGGTATTGACCTACAAAGACTTGCGCAGTCTGGTACCCTACGAGGACAAACGTAAACCGGCCCGAGAGATCGAGTTGCACCTGACCGGCGTGATGGAGCGCTACATGTGGTCCTTCGATGGGAAGAAATTCTCTGAGGTTAAGGGACCGATCCAGTTCCGGCATGGTGAACGCCTGCGCCTGATTCTACGGAACGACACTATGATGGAACACCCCATTCACCTGCATGGCATGTGGATGGAGCTGGAAAACGGTCAGGGACAGTACCTGCCGCGAAAGCACACAATCAACGTCAAGCCAGCCGAACGGGTTTCCGTGCGGGTCACTGCGGATGCGCCCGGGAATTGGGCCTTCCATTGCCATCTTCTCTATCATCTCGAGATGGGGATGTTCCGCGTCGTAACCGTTGCCTGAATTAGAATGAGGAAGTCCAAAGTGGAAAATACGAAAATTAGTGGCAGGCACAAATTGACGATTTCGTCCCTGTGTCTTGGTCTCTTCGCAATGTTCGCGACAGTGCAGCATGCTGATGCTCAGGTGATGGATGAAGAAAAATTCGGCACCGTTACCGTTGATCAGCTCGAGATCAGGAATAATGATTCTGGCGGAAACACACTGAACTGGGACATTCAGGGCTGGTATGGTGGCGATCGTGACAAGCTGTGGGTCAAAACCGAAGGCGCGAGTACAACATCGTCCACCAAGGAAGGCGACGCGGAACTGCAACTCCTCTATAGCCGGATGATTGCTCCGTTCTGGGATGTACAGTTTGGTGTGCGTCACGATCTGAAGTTTGGGCCTGGCCCAAACCTGAACCGAACCTATGCTGTCGTCGGTTTGCAAGGGTTGGCACCCTATTGGTTCGAAGTTGAACCCGCGCTCTTCGTCAGCGAAAAAGGCGATGTATCGGCTCGCTTTCAGGGCACCTACGATCTGCTGTTTACCCAGAGGCTGATTGCCCAGGGACGCTTTGAAACCAGTGCCGCGCTCCAGGATGATCCGGAATTTGACATAGGCTCCGGCTTTAACAATGTGGGTGTTGGTATTCGCCTACGGTACGAAATCACGCGGGAATTTGCGCCTTATGTTGGTGTGTCCTGGAAGCGGTCCCTTGGAAACACGGCAGACTTGATCCGGGCCAAAGGAAACAATATTGACAATACATCTGTGAATTTTGGTATTCGTATGCGTTTTTAGTTCTCCACACCAATCTACAATCATCTTACCCATTCACCCTTGGATACCTGTCCAAGGGTGATTTTTTTTGCCTACAGTTTCCAGAAAACTGGCTTCGTTAGTCACGGCGGAGCGACCACATTTCGGACAAATGCAAATTGTTGGAAAAATGATGGACAAGAGCAAGACCCGCATGTCCGATCAAATAGGCCCAAACAAGATTGGCAAGGTTGAGGTGAATAAACATGACAACACCAACCAGACCGCCTGCGTCGGGATCACCGCTGTTTATAAAGTAATAGATTGTACCTGAAGCAGCCATGGCAGTAACCAGCAATAGGCCAAGCCCGTGTATCGCAGATGCCAGTGGAGCGTGGTCATCATACGGAGGTAGGCGCATCCTCCGAATGGCTGCAAAATGAAGCTTGGTATCAGACCAAAGTGCCGACAGCCGTACGGCAGACAACCACGGGAACATAAGGCCCGATGGTGCCTGTCTTTTGCGAAAAATGACCCCGAACCAAAAGAGAGTAATGAACGAAAATGCCGCCAAACCACCGTATTCATGCACTTCAAAGTAAAAATTCCCTGCTGCATCAGGCGCGGGGGCAGACAGGACAAGGCTTGTCAGCAGTTGATTTATGACGGCAATGGCCAGCCCTATGTGTGATATTCGGATCAGAAATCCATGTTTTCTCTGTCGTACAGAATGCGCAGCTTGGGGCATAAGCTCATAACCTTGATTATATTGAATTCAATCAACTAATACCGGACACGTATCAATAATCAACGATCTTAGGCAGTCCGGAAAAGTCGTTTACCAGTAGCCGAGTTCCGTGCATGTTCGATATGACCTATGTAAGCACGGCCAAAACAACCGATTGCCGAAACCAACCTCACCGCTCGATCCCATGTCCACGGTCGCGATGGGCTTCCCGCTCGATCTCCTGCTGTCGCTCCAGCTCTTTCACCCGCTCCTGTTCGCGCGCGACCTCCTGCGCCTGATGCCGTTCCTCGGCCTCACGGCCCTCGCGCAACGCGGCTGCGCGATCCGCTAGAGCATCCGGGTCGATCCCCGCTGCTGCCTCGCGCAACCGCGCCGCCAAATCCTGCGGGGCTTGCGAAGCCTGCGATACCTCCCGCTCCGGCGCATCGACACCCTGTTCCTTTTCGCGGCCCTGCCGCGCCTCCCACGCATCCCGCAACCGCGTGGCAAGGTCAGGTTCTTCTTCTCGGCCATCACGCCCCCCCGCAAGCGCCAGCTCGGACTGTCCTGATCCCGCAAACCTCGCAGGTTCCAGACGGTCCATGACGCGCTCCGCCGCACGGTCCAGCCACTCGCAAACCTGTCCGGTCAGCTCCTGCACCACCTGCCTGACCTCGGCGGCACGGTCCTTGACCTCATGCCAGACGCGAACGGCGGCAACCTCTATCCCGCGCTCCTTGAGCTGCCATGCACCAAGGGAAAGCTGCGGCAGGGGCGGGCGGTCCAGCGACATGGCCCGCACCGTCTCGTGCAGCTCCGCGCCCTCGTCACCGCGCTCTCGCGCCGCCGATGCCAGCTCAAGCGCGGCGTCGCGCTGCGCTACGAGCGTCCGGTGGTCCACGCGGTCCTCGATGCCGGCCCGCTCAAGGGCCGCGTTGCTATCCCGCGCCCACGCCTCGCGCCAGCCCTCCAGAACCTCGACCTTGTTCCAGTCGCGGTTCTTGGTGGTGAAGCCATCCTCGCCCACCTCACGGGTGGTCAGCAGAATATGGGCGTGATGGTTGCGCTCGTCCCCCTCGCGCCCCGGTGCGTGCAGGGCGATGTCAGCCACCATGCCACGGTCCACGAACTGGCTGCGCACGAACTCCCGCACCAGCTCAAGCCGCTGCGCATGGGTCAGCTCGTCGGGCAGGGCCACGCGGACCTCGCGGGCGACCTGGCTGTTCTTGCGGGTCTCGGATTCCTCGACGCGGTTCCACAGTTCGGATCGGTCACGGACCCAATCCGGCGCATGGTCCGGCGCGATGATTTCGGTGTGATCGACGCCGCCCCGCGCCGCGTAATCGAAGACCAGCCCGGTGCGGCGGTCCTCGATCCGCTCGGCCACGCGGTAGGCGGCAGCCGCCGTGGCGCTGCGGCCCTGAGAACGGGAAATCATCGTTGCGCGTAAATGATAGATCGCCATTCAGGAGCTGCACTTTGCTTAGGGGTTATGGGGAAACGCCAGTCTCCCCTACCCACACAAACGCGCAGCGTTTGTATAAGTGGGCACTTCGTGTCTTGCACCTTGCCTCAACCCACGGCACAAATCAACATGGAGCGATGAGCGTGGAGACCAAAATGGCGCGAACAGTAGATCAGCAGATAGCGGAAACGCAGGCCAAACTCGCTCGCCTCAAGACTCGTCAGAAAGCCAGCGAGACCCGCCGGAAAATCATCGTCGGGGCCATCGTGACCAGTGCCGCCTTGAACGATCCGAAGATTGCACGCTGGATGGCTTCAACCCTGCGCAAGAACGCCACCCGCGAAGTCGATCAGAAAGAACTGGTCGGGCTGC
>OLGX01000650.1_pt1 | contig 9890 bp, 10 predicted proteins | sample 1609451 | NCBI WGS metagenome assembly OLGX01 (sample SAMN05416834, study PRJEB24817) | seawater metagenome | isolation source: Sea water | place: Canada:Atlantic | collected 2013-07
AGGCAAGATATAAACTTGCCTCTTAACTTGTGACCAGATTTAGTTGACCACTACAGCCAGCAATATGGCGAGAATGGGAGACCCAAGGCCGCATGAGTTATGTGATGCTCACGCAGTGGTGTCTGGCGCTCATCCAAAAGCAGCACCTTTAAGACTTATTCTGGCGAAACATCGTCGGCGGATCGATGACCCTATAAATGGGTGTTGGTTACCTCACAACACAGCAGCTAAATCTCATATGCCAGAACGTTTAAAAAACGCTGTTCCGCACAGCCGCATCCACCGGCATCATTACTACGGGTGGCTCCGCAGTGTTCTTCGCTCTAATCGTAAAAGAGACAAGCTGATCTTGATAAGCTCCTTGTAGGTGTGTCTTTTCGTTTACAAACTGGTTCATTGCCTCAGGAAGTGATGCTCCGGGCCGATCAGAAACACGAGGCCTTTTAATGCTGTATCGCCTTAAATCCAATGACATCGATTACCTAAGCCTTGTGTATGACGATGAAGAGGTCATCGAAAAGCTGGGTGAAGAAAATCTTATCCAGATTGAGTGCGACCCAAGAGAATATGCTCCGATCTGGCAAAAATTATCAGTTCGTTTTGAGCCTGCTTTGGGTGGTAAGAGTGATAAGCCTATCCCTGACCTTCAGGTACATAGTGGTCACCTGTTTTTTTCTGAGAAGGCGCTGAAGTCATTAAAAGGCATTATCGAGCCTCATGGTGAGCTGTTACCAGTGATGTACAGTTCTGAAAATGAAGCGTCCAAAGAAGGGGCGATATTCAATCCTTTGAAGGTCGTTTCTGCCAATGAAAAGATCAGTACAAAGGATTCATTTGGAGAAGTCGCTTCCTTGTTTTTTGATACTGAGGAAGTAATTTTTAAGACAGATTTTGATGATTACTTTGGCGTGTATTGCAGTAAAGAGTTTAGGCAGCTCGTTAGTGAAGCAGACCTCTCTGGGTTAGTCCTTTCTAAGGACTTGTCTTCTGACTTCACTTCGAACAAATCGGCTTTACATTAATGAATAATGTTGCCACACGGCAGTTGAGCGAAATATCAATTGCAGTAAACTCAACGTTCACCCATATATTGAAAGGACTCCTTACAGTGAAAACTATCGCTTTAATTGCTCTTACAGGACTGATTGTTGGTTGTTCATCGACTTTAAAGATGGATGAACCACTACCTGCAGAAATGGGACTCGTCATGATTAACACGTCTTGTGAAGCTAAGTCAGTAGGAGTCATGGCACTCAGTACCAAAACATCATCATGGTTCCCAGAAAAGAAGATTGGTTGCGGGAAAGCTATGGGCATAGACACTTCAGGCCCGAAGTTACTTAAGGTCGAAGCAGGTAATTATTTCCTGATAGGGCAAGGAGCCAGCCCTCGTGCTGAGTTCGCCTACGAGGTTGAAGTACTACCCGGAAAGATCAACTACTTCGGCTATGTGAATGCTGGCCATGAAATTGAGGTGGTCCGAAGTAATATGTATAGCGTTCTCAAGGTTGAAATCTCTGATACTTATGGAGACGACGTTGCTGCTCTGAAGGCGGAGTACCCTGATTATCCTTGGAATTACGAGGTAGTCATGTCTATACCAGAAAAGGAATATGACATACCTAAGTGAAGATATGACTGGGAGTGCAGTCCGCACAACAACAGCGCTAATGGCGATTAGGCTTTACCGCGCACCTCGACCTTGATTGGGTAGGGGAGTGATAAATATCAAGGACTCTGACCCTCTTGATCTAGGACTCTGACCCTCTTGATCTTGCAGACCCTCTTGATCTTGATCCCAGGCGAGGGGAAACCTAGAGGGTATTACCTGACGCTGAAGTGGTCACTAAACATAAGAATACGAGCATTATTGTCTCTTACTTGATCTATTAGCACTGAAGAGCATAGTTCGTTACTATCGAACTAATAATTTTCTTGAAATTAAGGTTAAGATTAGCAGCTTTTTGAAACAGCCATTTGTTGCGTATACGCTAACTAAGCATGCGTATAGATACTTTGGTTCTGGTCTGTTTGAAAGAATGACCAGTGAGCTTTTCGATTATAGGGAGATAACGCATGTTAAAGGTTCACATATGGCCACCTCACGGCAATATGGTAGGGCACAGTTCATTGTCTTTTGGTACTGATTACATAAGTTTTTGGCCGGCAGACGCAGCAGGAAAGAAAGACTTGAAGATCAAGCGAAGTCATCCGGGTCATTTCATGGCAGCCCTCCAAGAGGATATTTACTCTGAAGGAGGAAGGGAACCAATAACCGTATTAATCCCATGCGTAAATGAAGAACATCTCGCACAGCACATATCTGATTTGGTCTCAAATGCCCCTCGATATCAACTTGCAAAAAATAACTGTTCCAATATTGTTGCTGATTGTTTGAAAGTTGCGAGTGGTAAAGCGGCGACTTTCCGGCCTTCTGCTCATGATTATGGTCGTTTAGGTAAGGTTTTGGGTCGTGGCATATGGACACCAAATGAAGTGCTCCGCTATGCAAACGAATTGGCAAACAACAGCAAGGCCCTTGCATGAAAGTAATTTACAATGAAAATTTTAATATCGACCTAGGGGTGCTGAAATATCTGCATCCATTTGACGGTATGAAATTTTGTAAAATTCATGATGAGTTGGCTGAATCGGATCAGGTCGAATTTTTATCCCCAGAAAGGCCGATTGAAATAAGTATCGTTGATGATTTTTTGACCAGCGTTATGCGGCACCGTGTAAAAAATAAGAATGGCATCATGCAAGCGCTAGAAATACCAAAAGTGCCGTTTTTAAGTTATTCATACCTAGATAAAAAAATATTGACGCCCATGCGTTGGGGCGTAGCAGCTACTTTGTTAGGTGCGAAGAAAGCCTTGGAAGAAGGTGGCGTTTTCTGGAATCTTTCTGGTGGTTACCACCATGCAATGCCACAAAATATGGAAGGGTTCTGCGTTTATAACGACATCGGTATTTGCTACCAGCAGCTGCTCAAAGATGGCCACGTTAATAAAGATGACAGGATTCTTATTATTGATACCGATGCACACCACGGTAACGGTAATGCTCAGACCTTCATGGATAACCCTAATGTCGTTTTGCTTGATATCTACAATGCCAGTATTTACCCCGCGAGCGAATTCACGCGGGAGCGCGTAGACATACCAATGAAGCTCAAGCCAGGCACTGATGGTGAGACCTATCTGGAGTGCCTGAAGATAGCTCTAAGTAAAATCACTGGCGAGTTCAAATTTGCATTTGTTATAGCGGGTACTGATGTACTTGCAGTAGATAAATTAGGTGGGCTAAAACTCACTGTTGATGATGTGACCGAGCGAGAAAAGGTAACATTGAAGAAACTTGCTGATATGAATGTTCCTGCGGTCATAACCGGTGGAGGAGGTTACTCAAGTGAAAGTGCGATTGCAGTGACTAAAGCGATATTGGCAGTTACTAGGGATTATCAACGACTCTGACCCTCTTGATCCCTATGCCAAAAGCACTGCTACCCGCGGGACGAAGCTATGAAACCGAGAAAGCAGGGCAGTTCTGTTTCAATATCGAAATATCTACGCCGCTGATTGGATTAATCGTTGCCTATGAAGGCAGGCTTGATCCGAGCTGAGTAGCTGAAAATTTATTATGGAGATACATCATGTTTTTTAACCAAAGAACCACTATGAATTTAATGTCGTTTAGAGTCTTTATTACAGCATTGTTGGTTATCTGTTCATTGTGTTCGGTGGCAGTAATTGCTGATGAGGTTAAAGAAAAAATAGGTTCATCAAGTACTGAAAATAAGAAACCGCTGGAAGCATTACACCTTAAAGGTATGAAAATTATCGAGACTGGTGCTATGGGGAGCGACAAGAGTTCAGCGGTTGTTTATTTTCAAGAAGCTGGAGAGCTAGGCTATCTAGACTCACAGCTAATGTTAGGTGATATGTACGCTTTTGGTTTTGGCATTGCGCCGAGCTATGAAGGTGCGGCGTATTGGTTTAAAAAGGCAGCGGACCAAGATAGTTCTCGTGCACAGCTGTACATGGGGGATCTCTATTTTGAAGGCCTAGGAGTGGAAAAAAACATCGAAAAAGGGATGGCGTATATGCAGAAAGCATTGCAGAACCCTGAGTCAGATGAAAAATCTAAGCGGATAGCGAAAGCGCGAATGCAAGAATTCAGTTTAAGTAATGACGATGCTCACTAAAAGGGCAAGCGAATACAGTTCCCTATTACGCCGGAGCAGGAAATACACTCATGCCCACCTTGATCGCCGCCTACAACGAACCGCAGCGCAAATATCACACCGAGCAGCACCTGCGTGAATGCCTCACCGCTGCCAACGCTCGGTCAGTACATCGTTAATAGCAACGGAGCCACTGGTAGCTTACCTACCGTAGATGCCACCATCACCACCAACGGCGGACGCCAGAACCAATGCATCGTTTCGCTTTCGTTGTTTTATAACCAAGGCACCGGCGATCACTTCACGCCAAATTGCGTGAAAACCGGCGGTACTTTTGACCAAGTGACCTTCAGTGCGCGCTTCTATATGCAGCGGCTTGAGGAGTGACCGGGTAGGAGAGAGTAATATTCAAAGAGACTGAAACAGCCGCCGTTGGGCGGCTTTTTTTTGTAGGAGCTGATCCTATCGGCGAAAAGCCCAATCGCTGACGTTACGCTAGCCTCCATGCGGTAATCTGGTACAGTAAGACCTCAGACAACGGAGGTCATATGTTTGTAGTCCCTTTACTCTTTACCTTAACGGGCCTTAGTCTCGTGTTACTCGCCGTGTTTCTTATTCGCTTGGATCGAGCCTTTCTACGTGAATCCAAATCAGTGACTGGCAATATTGTTGCGGTTAACCGACGCGAATTCAGATCTAGGCAGGGCACCAGTATTCTGTGGTGCCCCACAATTGAATACACCGCAGACAACCAAAAATGGCAATTTGAAGCGGATGGCAACCCCATAGAAAGCACCTTCAAAATAGGCCAAACCACCTCGGTACTTGTTTCTAATAACAACCCTCGGGTGGCTCGCAGTGCTAATAACTTCTCCAGTGTTAATGGCATCTTGTATCTACTTGGTGGGCTTGGGCTTGTATTTACCGTTCTGGGTATGGCAATCATTGATGTATCGGCGCTGACATTGGAAGAGCCTATTCCATTAGTGATAGGTGCAGTGGTTTTGGTAATGCTGGTTCTTAGAGGGATACCGATTGTGAAACGAATTAAAACGACGCCAAGGTTTAAAGAAAGTGAGGCAGTTGAGGGTTAGTATCGTTGTTCGTTAGGGGGTTCAAGTGTTCTGCCCCCTTGGGATTAGCAGTAACGACCGTAGTTGGTTATTATCGGGTGATAACGGCTCAATAAGGACGAGCGATGCTCCAGCTAGATCTAATACAAATATTCAAACCGCTGCTTTGGGTCTTGCCGATAATCATATTGTTTGGCATTGCCAAGTCACCGTGGTTTAAAGGCATTATCGGCGAAGCAATGGTTAAGCTGGTGGCCAAGATACGATTGCCAGCCGATACCTATGTTCCTATCCACGACGTCACGCTTCTATCTATACATGCATCTTCATCAGACACCACGCAAATTGATCACATCTTCGTATCCAAATACGGCATATTCGTTGTAGAAACCAAAAACTACAAAGGCTGGATATTTGGCAGCGAAAAACAAGCGCAGTGGACGCAAAAGCTCTATAAAAAGTCGTATCGTTTCCAAAACCTACTGCGCCAAAATTACAAACACCAAAAAGCCCTTCAGGCACTACTTGTTATTCCGCTAGAAAAGATTCACTCCGTTATCGCCTTTATGGGCGAAGCCACATTCAAAACACCCATGCCCAAAAGCGTAACTCGTGGTGGTGGCTATGTGAGTTATATCAAATAGTTTCGGGATGTGGTGTTTTCGGATGATGAGGTTAGGGGGTTGGTTGCGAAGATTGAGGAAGGGCGGTTGAAAGCGGGTATGGAAACGAATAAAAGGCATGTGGATTTTTTTAGAAAAATTAAAGATTTTAGTAATTTTTTAAGTATTTAATTGACCAAGTAATATCATGTAGAAATATTAAATGGCGGTCTAATGTTAAAACAAGTATTCAGTCCCGAAGTCGTACAGAAAGTGTTAACTAGCAATGATGTTCGTGAAATCCGACCACCTCATGGTGTAAATGAAAGTGAGTGGGTTTCATCTAAAATTGAACTGAAAAATAACTCGATAAAAGAGCTTAAATCTGGATATGTAAAAGGGCGCACGGTTTACTATCCGTCAGACCCTATTGATCGAGTTATGATTAATATTGTTGATAGATTTATTCGAAGGATTTACTCGGTAAAGCAATCGGATAGAGCTAGCATTGTAAGCCAAGTTAAATCCTTGTTAAATGATCAAGCGCCTTTATATATTGTTCGATGTGATATTAAATCATGTTTTGAAAACATAAAATTTGAAAATATAGCTACAAAGTTAGAGGCTGATTGTATTTTAGCTCCTGATATGGTCGATACCATCAAGTCAGTAATAGAAAGATGTCATGATAAGGGTGTGCCTGGGCTACCACGGGGTTTATCTATTAGTACTACATTGTGTGAACTATATTTAGAAAATTTTGATGATTTTTTGAAGCGAGATAGTAATGTGGTTTACTATGCAAGATATGTTGATGATTTTATTGTTATATGTGATGAAAAATATCACAAGTCAGTTATTGATAAAATAGAAGATTATATTTCTGGGATTGGTCTGGAATTACATAAAAATGGGAAAAAGTATTATTCGAATAGTCTAAAAGGATCCAGTTTTGACTTTTTGGGTTATAGTTTTAGTCGAGTTGGTAGTAAAGTTAAAATTTCAATTTCAGATGCTAAATTAAATAAAATTAAGACTAAAATACTATTGGCTTTTTTAGATTATAAAAAGAATTCTGATTTTTCGTTGCTTGTTCAAAGAATTAATTATTTAAGTGTGATGAAGGTTGTTAGGCACTCTAGTACCGGGAATATTCTCGGTGGAATAATAGAACAGTACAAATCACTGGATGACTTCGAAGTTATTAAAAATATTGATCGTTATTATAATGGTATTATTGTTATTAATAAAAATATTTTTTCTTCTTTGGAGTTGAGAAAATTAAAAAAAATATCTTTTTATAGTAGATGTTGTGCTAGAAGTTCAGGGAGCTTTAGTAGAATAAAATCCTGTAAGATAAATAGAGTGTGGAAAAATGTCTAAGTATATCTCGGTTGATTTGGGGGATCGATTACGTCCTTTAATTACAGAAGTTTTACCTTATGAGCTACCTATTTGGTATTCATCCTATGCATTTTATCAACGTATGGTTGATGATGGTGATTTTTATAAATCTGTGCTGGGGTTTGATCATAAAAAAAATGGAGATTTTATTCCATTGAGTTTTTCAGTATCTCGAGGTGATTCTAGATATAGAGAGCTTTCTTTAATGCATCCTATTTCACAAATTTTGGTGGCTGATTTTTATCAGGATTTTGGAGACTTGTTTTTATACTATTGCGGGATTTCAAATAAAAGTTTGAGAGCACCATGTAAAATATCCTCTAGTTTCTATGGTAAATGGTCTGGTTCGGATGGCGAAATTTTTGGTGTTGAACTGGAAAAAGTAGAGAGGAAAACTGCAAGTTCATTTTTTCGATATAACAAGTTTTCTTTTCTTTATGGTTTTTATGAATCTTATGATTATCATCGTTTGGAAAAAAAGTTCTCTTACTTAACTCAGCTTGATATATCACGTTGTTTTTCTAGCTTGTATACCCATTCCATATCTTGGGCTATAAAGGGTAAGGCTTTAGCTAAGCTGAAGTCTAATGGAGGGTTTGATGAAAAATTGGATTCTTTAGTTAAAAATATGAACCACCAGGAAACTAATGGTATCCTTATTGGGCCGGAATTTAGTAGGCTGGTAGCGGAGATAATACTTCAGCGTATTGATGTTGATTTTATATCTTTAGTTGAAAATAAATATGGGTATATAGTCGGAAGAGATTATGATTTTCGGAGGTATGTTGATGATTACTTTATTTTTACTCGTGATCAAGTCGTAAAGAAAAGGCTTGTTTTATTGTTGGAAGAATGTCTTGGTTTTTATAAGCTGCATCTTAATGAATCGAAAAAAATAGAGCAGAAGCGCCCATTCTCTACTAGAGTTTCACGAGGAAAGTCTGCCCTTCAGGAAATTTTGATTGAAATATATAAGTCGCGTTATAAAGACGATGGAACATTAAGTAAAATTAGTAGGCCTGATCGTTCTGCTAATAATAATATTAGTAAAATAAAAAGAGTTTGTTCAGATTATGAATTGGATTATAAATCTGTATCAGGCTATTTGCTTGGCCTAATGACAAAGAAAATTAATTATTTTTTAAATAGAAATTCTGGGGTTGATCAAGGAGGTGTGTCTGATTGGATTCTAGTTGATTTGGATATGCTATACTTTTTCTATTCTATGGATATGAGGGTTGTTACAACTGATAAATTAGCAAAGCTATGTTTAAAAATTGTTGATTATTCTAGTTCCATGTCCCGAAGTCAATCTTCGTTAGTGCTTAAAAAAATGTATGATCTTAATCGACTTGCACTTGAAACTGTTGTACTTGAGATCGATGGTGAATCAACGGGTGTGGAGGCTATAAATCTCTTGTTTATCCATAGTTTGCTTCCATCTTCTTATAAGTTAAAAGAAGAGTTTTTGATTGAATATTATAATATGGTTTCATCTCATAAAAATATGACTTATATGATATGGGTATCTTTTGTTCTTTACTGTAGAAACGAAGCTGCTTACTCTAAATTACGTGAAGTTTTGCAGGATAAAGCATTAACTTACTTTGAAAAATCAGATTTAAATTCATCAGATACAGAGTTTGTTATCTTTATCTTGGATTACTTGGCTTGTCCTTTTGTTGATTTAGAGTCTAGAAAAAATATTGCAAAAAAATTAAAAGAAAAAGGTTGTGAACTGAAAATTTTTGCTTCACAGGGAACTACTAAGCTATTAAAAAATGATTTTATCTCACCTTGGCGAGACTCTGATTTTATGAGAAATGCTTTGAAAAAACGTGCGTTTGTTTTTCCCTACTGATATTCTACTTTTGCTGCATGATACTTTAAACGGACAGTTTCGGACAAGTTACATCGTTAATATGCCAAGCGCGTTTGGTATTGGTGAACTCAGCGAGACAATTCGGGGCTTCGGCCACACACGAGCGATGCAGCATGGCCTGGGTTAAACCGGGCCATTTATTTTGATGTGGGTTGAGATTTCAAAGGATTTAAGGGGTAGGGGGGCAGAGTCGTTGATTTTATGTTGGGTTACGCGCTTCGCGCTAACGCTAACCTACAGATTCAAGGGGTCGGCAGATTCAAGGGTTCGGAGTAGTTGATTCCCCGATAGAGTGGTTATAGTTTCTGTCCACATGAATGACTTCGTTTGAATCTAAATTGCATGTGAAAATTTCAATGTTCGTAATCGCCGTTAGCAAAAAACGCTGAACGGCTCCTACAGGCTTGTGGCGCTTGGTTTAAGCGGCAGTTCCGCCTTTGTGCTGGTAGTGTGAGAAGAGCATGGTGGTTTGATCAACCAAGCTGAATACGGCCAGTGCTTCTTCATTTTTCATCATGTTTGCTGAGGCTGCTTTGGCCGATGCTTCGTTATCCCAGACAATAAATTCAATCCAGTGTCCATTTTCTTCGCTGTAGTAGTAATCCCGTGACTGAAAGCCTTCAGCGGTTTTAACCACTGTGTTCAGCTTTGCCATGGCGGCTTCTTGATCTTCAAATTCGATGTCATTACGAAATTGCAGCGCGATGATTTCAAAGCTGTTGTTGATGTTGGCCGCAGTTGAG
>OLGX01000653.1_pt1 | contig 9710 bp, 10 predicted proteins | sample 1609451 | NCBI WGS metagenome assembly OLGX01 (sample SAMN05416834, study PRJEB24817) | seawater metagenome | isolation source: Sea water | place: Canada:Atlantic | collected 2013-07
CTCGCGTATTGCCACTACGGGGGTGGTGGGATTGAGTGCTGTAAATTCGAAAAGCCGTTGGTCACGGGTTTCACCGTTAAAACCCTCAGGCTGATAGTCGTTATAGTGCGGATTTAACTGGAAGGGAACAATGTTCAGTGCTTCAAAGCTAGGCGGCTCAATAATAGGCATATCGTTGGTGGTTCTAATTGATTGACCGCAAATATTAGAGCCTGCACTCCAGCCAATATAGGGGGTTGCATCTGCGATGGCATGCTTGATAGGAACCATTAACGCACTGGCATACAAGGTTGAGAGTAGATGGAAAGTATTTCCTCCGCCAACCACAATACTTTGGCCGTTTTCTTTGGCATGATTAATGGCTGATACTGGCTCTTCTACAGTATGCAATCCAGTGACATTACACTCTGGCAGAGCCTCGGCGACTTTATTAACGTATTCGTCGTAGGTGCCAGTTACGGCAGCGTAAGGAACGAATAGGAGGTCGCGAATATCTCCTAAGTGTGCAAGAATATGGGGCCTTGCATGTTCAAGGTATGCCTCGTCACCTTGACGAGAACTACTAAGCATTAGTGCATGTGCGGTCATACAAACTCCACAAAATCATAGATATAAATTTACGCTGGCTAACGTAAGGTCAATTACTGCAAGAGTACGCTAAATTGCCGTTAAAGTTTAGTGCGGCGAACTTTATGTCGCTGTGGTGTTCGTATCGATAGTCTTACGTAGGTTAAAGGAACGTAAATGAAGCAATCCACATCGGTTTTATTTGTCTGTTTAGGGAATATTTGTCGTTCTCCTACAGCAGAAGCAGTTTTTAAACATAAAGCGGCAGAAGCGGGATTAGATCTCTTCATCGATTCTGCAGGCACCCATGGCTATCATATCGGCAACCCACCGGATAAGCGTTCTCAGGCGGCAGGTGTAGAGCGAGGTTATAGTTTTAAAGGGTTGAAGTGTCGTCGAGTTCACGAAAGTGACTTTGAAAAATTTGATTATATATTGGCGATGGACAAGAGCAATCTGAGCAACTTACACGGTATGTGCCCTGCTCAATATCACGAAAAAGTAAGTCTGTTTCTCGACTTTTGCGATGAAGATGAAAAAGAAGTGCCCGATCCCTATTACGGGGGCAAAAGAGGGTTTGAGTTAGTGCTCGACCTCATTGAGTCGGCCTCTGACGGCTTAATTACACATATAAAAAACGCCTCCAGTAGCGCAGTGTAAAAACAAGGCCAGCACACGTTGATAAATCCTAAAGCAACGGTTACTGCAGTTGCATCATTATTTGTTGTTGCGCTGGTGAGTGTACTCGCTGTCGTGGCGTTTTCAGATTCACCGAACGCGCTTAAGCTGCATATTTTATATCAACTGCAGCTGCCTCTGGTGCTGACTGCCACCCTGGTGGGAGCTGCGTTATCAGTGAGTGGAGCGACCTTGCAGGTCGTGCTAAGAAATCCACTGGCCGATCCAGGTATTGTCGGTATTACAAGTGGCGCTAGCCTTGTGGCAGCTTTGCTGCTGCTCATTACGCCACACTGGGCTCAAGCATACCTCCACTATTTATTACCATTAGGGTGTTTTATCGGGGCGCTGGCAACCACCTTCACCATTTACAAACTCGCCAGAAAGCTACTCGGGTCCTCTACTGCGGTTATCTTATCAGGTATCGCGATTTCCACCTTGAGCGGAGCAATTATCGCCTGGCTCTATTTATTCAGCGATGCGAATTCACTTAGAAACCTGACCTTCTGGTTAATGGGAAGCTTATACCAAACCAGCTGGCCAATACTGCTGGTGGGTGGCCCACTCATTATTGCAGCGCTGTTCTACCAGTTCGCTAGTGCAAGCAGCTACAACAGGTTATATGCAGGTGATGTAGCGGCAACAAGCAGTGGTGTAGATGTGCATCAGCTCACAGAGCGAAGTTTAGTCGCATGCGCCATAGCCGTTGGGGCTGCCGTGTCGATGGCGGGCTCTATTGCCTTTGTTGGCCTGTTAATACCACACATTCTTCGTTTACTGATTGGACACAATAACAAGTTTCTTCTGCCACTGTGCGCTTTAGCCGGGGCAACCCTGCTGCTGCTTGTTGCACTGTGCTCTGAGCTTACAAGAGCAATCACTCTGCCGGTGTCGATGATCACCGCTACGCTTGGCGGGCCGCTGCTTATCTGGGCGTTGTTAAAAGGTCAGCTTCGATGAGTACGGTGCTTCATTTAACCAATATTAGTCTCGCCAACCGCTTACAAGTAGATTCCCTGCATGCTGTAAAAGGGGAGTGCATACACCTTCTTGGCCCAAACGGTGCGGGAAAAAGTTCGTTGATGGCCGTTATTGCCGGTCTTATTGCTCCAGAGCAAGGGGAAGTTGTGCTGTGCGATAAATCACTAAGCACCTGGTCACTTGCCGAGTTAGCGTCACTGAGAACCATGCTATCGCAACAGTTGGAGTCGAACTTTGCCTTACGTGTGGGTGAGTATTTATCGTTTTATGCTCACAGTCATCGCGATAACCTTCTTGTTCCGGTTATGCTGGAACGTGCGCTTGAAGTAAAGTCATTTCTCTACAAGCCCCTTACGCACCTTTCTGGAGGAGAGCGACAGCGAGTAGAGATTTGTCGGGCACTGCTGCAAATTTGGCCTCAGCTGGAAATCGGCGAAGGCATTGCCATTCTTGATGAACCCCTGCAAGGGCTAGACATTCGACATCAATACGCCGTTGCTACACTTATCCAAGCTCTATGCGCTAAAGGCAACACCATTATTATGAGTTCCCATGATATTGCTTTAAGTGCTAACTACAGTACTTCACTGTGGCTTATGAATAAGGGGCGTATTGTGGCTAGCGGTGCGCCGCATTCAGTGGCGACTCAACATAATTTAGAGCGCGTATTTGAGTGTCATTTTCTAATAAGCAAGAAGAAAAACTTTCTAGAAATTCAAGTTTGCGCGCCTATCACCCTCCCATAAGTATGTTAAAATATGCAAAGATTATTTTTAGCGTCCGTAAGCATGCTCCTATACGCATAGTATTACGCTGACGTATTTTCAGGAGAGTACCGGTGAGTGAATGGAAAGTAGATAGCTGGAGGCAGAAACCTATTCTGCAGCAGCCAGAATATGAAGACAGTGCCTTATTAAGCAATGTTGAACAGACCCTTAGTACTTATCCTCCATTAGTGTTCGCTGCTGAGGCCAGAGAGCTTCGTCGTCAGCTTGGCGAAGTGAGCCTAGGAAAAGGGTTTTTATTGCAGGGCGGGGATTGCGCGGAGTCGTTTGACGAATTCAACGCACCTAAAATTCGCGATACGTTTAAAGTGCTTTTGCAAATGGCGATAGTGCTCACATTTGCGGGACGTTGCCCAGTAACCAAAGTTGCTCGCATGGCTGGCCAGTACGCCAAGCCTCGCTCTTCAAATTTTGAAATGCGAAATGGCGTTACACTGCCAAGCTATCGCGGTGACATTATCAACAATTTTGAGTTTACTGAGGCGGCGCGTCGTCCAGACCCCAACCGTTTGCTAGAGGCATATCATCGCAGTTCTTCTACGTTGAATTTATTACGCGCCTTTGCGCAGGGTGGGTTAGCAGACCTTCACGAAGTGAATCGTTGGAATATGGCGTTTGTAGAAAATAGCCCCCTTAAAGAGCGCTATTCTGATATGGCCACGCGCATTCAAGATTCGTTGGAATTTATGGATGTTATTGGTATTAATGCTAATTCGAGTTCTACGCTGCACGAGACATCGCTGTTTACGTCTCACGAAGCGCTACTATTGAACTACGAGCAAGCGCTAACTCGCACTGACACGCTAACTGGAAAGCCTTACGATTGCTCGGCGCACATGGTATGGATAGGTGAAAGAACGCGTCAGCTTGACCATGCGCACATTGAATTTTTCCGCGGCATTCACAATCCTATTGGGGTAAAAGTAGGGCCAAGTATGGAAGAAGACGAACTCATTCGTCTCATCGATACATTAAACCCGCTAAACGATCCGGGTCGTTTAACACTGATAACGCGAATGGGTGCTGACAACCTTGCCGATAACCTCCCGCGTTTACTGCGCAGAGTGAAAAATGAAGGTCGTCATGTTGTATGGAGTTCAGACCCTATGCACGGCAATACGTTCTCTGCGTCTTCTGGCTACAAGACTCGTAATTTTGACGCCATATTGCGCGAAATTAAGCAGTTTTTCCAAGCCCATGAAGCGGAAGGCACTCATGCTGGTGGTATTCATTTAGAAATGACGGGGCAGCATGTAACAGAATGCACGGGCGGCGCTTACGAGATAAGTGACGAAGACTTAGCCCAGGCGTATAAAACCCAATGCGACCCTCGCTTAAATGCGGATCAGGTATTAGAAATGGCGTTTTTAGTGGCTGATCATTTGCGCAACGCTTAAGCCTCAACGTTTAAATCAAAGTTTATAAAGCCAAAGCTTATAAAGTTTGAGCTTGTCATAAAAGCTATGCCGCAAATCAAAAAAGGCGCTCATATTTACATTCAAATGTAATGCGAGCGCCTTTTTTTAGAGTTTTACTTTCTTGTATAGCTTTCCAGACCTTCGCGAAGGCCGAGTTTAAAATGTCCGTACTCTTTGTTGTGTCATCTTGATAGAGAACCACTGCACTTGCGGCAATACGCCGCGATTACGAATATTTTAAGTCTCGCTGAGTGGGTTACTATCTATGCGGACTGGTATAAGCGCCATGCTATTCGCTTGTCAGCACATGCTGGCGTTCTTCCTCGCTTAACACGCCTGTAAATATGGTTTCTCTTCTTAGGTTCGCCGTACGCTCGTCATCAGCAAGCAGTAAAGACTTAAATAGCTCAGGGTCATTGACGGTTTCTAAAATACTGCTCCACAGCATATAACTGCCGTAACGCATGAGCCTATTGTTGTAGCGCTGCTCTAAGGTTTCGCGCACGTCATCAAGTAAGTCAGGGTTATTGAGTACCTTTGTTGCCATGGCCTCATGTATTTTTAAAATGCGGGCGTTAACTTCACCTCGCCTTTGCTTACGGGGTCTTACGGACATAGTGCTTGTTTATTCATAGTACTTGTTTATTCAAAGGGCTTGTTTGTTCGTAGGGCTTGTTTATTTATAATACTTAATATCGGCTCTTTGGATGTAAGCCTTATATAAACGCTGTGTCTAAATGCCTTAATCATCATAAAGAAGAGGCTCGACAACAGATTCTAGGCCATTCAATTTAATTTCATACATCAGTGCAAGTTGCTGTCCCAATTTACCGCTAGGAAACCCTTGCTTGTGAAACCAAACCAGGTACGTTTCGGGAAGATGAAACAATCGTCTACCCGCGTATTTACCGAACGGCATGGTTTGGTTTATTGCTTCTTTTATACTTTCCGAGTCCATGTATTTTCAAGTCCAGTTGTTAAGGCTCGAGTTTGTTACGCTGTTGCGTTTGCCACAATGAGGCATATTCGCCGTCTTTAGCGAGTAAGTTATCGTGTGTGCCTTGCTCCACAATGGCTCCCTCGTTAACCACTAATATCTCATCGGCATCAACAATAGTGGATAATCGATGGGCAATAACAAGGCTAGTATGGCCTTTAGCGGCATCGCGCAAAGCTGAGAGAATAGCCTTTTCAGAGGCACTGTCTAATGAACTTGTCGCTTCATCGAAAATCATAATAGACGCACCTTTCAGCAGGGCTCTAGCAATGGCCACGCGCTGTTTCTCGCCACCAGAGAGCTTTAAACCTCTCTCGCCAACGGTTGTCTCGAGTCCCTCTGGCAACTTCTCGATAAAGGCTTCAAGGTGGGCAAGTTTAATAACCTGGCTAATTTCGTCATCAGTGGCTTTGGGGTTGCCGTAACGAATATTCTCTTTTAACGAAGTATTAAAAAGCACAGTGTCTTGGGGCACTATGCCAATGTGAGCTCGAAGACTATCCTGTGAGAGCTGCTTAATGTCTTTGCCGTCTATGAATATTTTGCCTTCATTTGGCTCATAAAAGCGAAACAGTAATTTCATAATAGTCGACTTACCGGCACCACTTGCACCAACCACTGCAATCTTTTTACCGGCAGGCACAGTAAAGGTGATGCCGCTGAGTATTTTGCGTTTTTCGCCGTAAGAAAAATGCACGTCTTTGAAGCTGACGGTAGGGTTTGTTGTCTTTAATGTCTCTGCATTCTCAGTATCTTTAATTTTAGGTACTTGCGCGAGTAAATTAAATAGCTTGTCAATATTGGCAAGGCTGCCCCGAATCTCTCTATACACAAAGCCAAGGAAGTTAAGGGGCATAAAAATTTGCATGGTGAACGCGTTAATCAGGACAAAATCACCAATGGTCATTTCCTCGTTTAATACACCTAGCGCCGCATTGGCCATCATCGCGGTCATGGCAATGGCGATAATACTCGCTTGCCCAGCATTAAGAGTAAAAAGGGAAAGTCTATTTCGTCGACGGGCTATTTCCCATGCCGCTAAATCTTCATCGTAGCGATTGGCTTCGAAACGCTCATTATTAAAGTATTTCACGGTTTCAAAGTTCAGTAGACTATCTACCGCCCGCGAATTTGTGGTGGAATCGGCTTCGTTCATTTGTTTCACAAACTGGGTTCGCCAATCGGTAGCTTTCATGGAAAAGCCCACGTAAATCACTACACTCATAACGATAATCAGAGCAAAAGAGATACCGAATTGAAACAGAAGAAGGCCTACAACAAGGCTTATTTCTAAAAGAGTTGGTACTATGTTAAACACCATAAAGCGCATTAAGAAACTAATGCCGTTTGTACCCCTCTCTATATCTCTAGACAGGCCACCTGTTCTGCGGTTTAAATGAAAACCCAAGTCTAAATTGTGAAGGTGTTTAAATACCTTAAGGCCCACGCGTCTCATCGCGCGTTCTGTGACTCTACCAAATAAGGTATCGCGCACTTCCCCCAGCAGTACATTGAGCAGCCTAAGTACCCCATAGGCCATAATTAAGCTGATGGGAACGGCCACCGCAAGGGTAGCAAGATCGCCATTGAGACTGTCTACGGTGTATTTCAATACGTAAGGCAGGCCTATGCTGGCAAGCTTTGCAGCCACTAAGCATAGAATGGCTAGTCCCACCCGTTGTTTAAATTCAAAAAGATAGGGGACGAGTTGGGTTAGTACTTGCCATTTTACAGGCTCATCATCATTAATAGGTAAGCGGTTTCTTCTCATTTTATACTGCAGTAACGTCCAAATTTGCTTCTATGTAAGCCAATAACATCAAAACACATGTTACAAAGGCGCTTTAGTGACTTAATAATACGTAGCTTAACAGTACGAGATGAAATGATTCTAAGATTATGTCGGTCTCATTTAATGTAAAGAAAAGCGCTTCACTATTTATATACGCTGTTGGTAGTGTAAAGTAACGGCAGTGTAGAGTATATAAGAAGCCAATTGGCGAATAAGATATAGCAATACACGTAGGTGTAAGTTTTTTCATCGTTGTATCTTACCAGAATAGGTTGTTGGTAAAGATGCAATAAAAGCAGTAGGAGTTAGTTTGCTAGAAGATAGTTTCGGAAGACAGTTTCATTATTTACGTTTATCGGTAACCGAAGCATGTAACTTCCGTTGTCAGTATTGTTTGCCCGATGGCTATGATGGCCCTTCGAGCGATCAGTTTATGTCACTATCTGAAATTGACACTTTATTGCAAGCTTTCGCTAGCTTGGGAACTTCAAAGGTACGTCTCACTGGCGGAGAGCCCACCCTAAGGCGTGACTTTATTGATATTCTTCAACTCACCGCCAATACGCCAGGCATAGAAAGAGTCGCGATGACAACCCATGGCGCGCGTATGGAAAAATACGCATCTCAGTGGAAACAAGCGGGCCTTGATCAGGTTAACGTAAGCATAGACAGCCTCGACCCCAGGCAGTTTGCTGCTATTACTGGGCAAGACAAATTGAAGTCGGTATTGAGAGGGTTAGATGCCGCGGTCAGCGCCAAACTAGAGGTAAAAGTAAATTCAGTATTATTGAATGATTTTTCAGACAGTCGGCTACAGCGTTTCTTATCATGGCTTAAAGATATGCCAGTTACTCTTCGCTTTATTGAGCTAATGGAAACAGGGGATCTTTCTCAATTTTTCAGCAAACAGCACCAAAGTGGCTCACCTTTAAAAACAACCCTTGAAAATATGGGCTGGCAGCCAATTGTTCCGAGAAAAGACGCGGGCCCTGCACAAGAGTTTTATCACCCCGACTACGCAGGCAAAATAGGGCTAATCATGCCTTACAGCAAGGATTTTTGTAAAACGTGTAACAGACTGCGTGTATCTGCTCCCGGTAAACTTCACCTTTGTTTATTCAGTGAAAACGGTATTGATATGCGCGACCTACTGGCTAAAGGAGATGTGCAGGAGGTAGTGACATTTCTGAAACATGCTTTAGGAACAAAACATGCAACTCATTATTTGCATGAAGGGAAAACCGGTGCCACTAAACACTTAGCTATGTTGGGTGGATAGATTTATTTAGTGAGTTTTTGCTCGAAAGATGGGGGATAATTGAGATGGATCAACCTAGCGCGGTTAAAAAGAAAACGATCCACATTGTGCATAAAAATTTATTTGGATAATGACAAAAATAAGATATATTCAAAAAAATAATAAGAGAAAAGGATGTATATGCAAATCAGGGATAGTGCACGTCTTTCCTACCACTACATAACCGAAGCAGATGCTGATTTTCTGTGGGAATTAGACCAAGATGAACTGGTTATGAAGTTTATCAACGGTGGTAAAAAATCTTCTAAAGATGACATTCAAAATATCTTTGTTCCTCGATTTCAAGCGTATTCTAACCCTGCTTTTGGTTGGGGATTGTGGCGCGTAGAAAGGCAAGATAACAAGGAAAGCATCGGCTGGATTTTAGTAAGGCCTTTCGGTTTCTTCACTAACGCGCCTGAAAGCGACAATATAGAATTAGGCTGGCGTTTTAAACGAAGTAGCTGGGGTAAGGGATACGCCACAGAAGCGGCAAATGCCATAAAGGAAAATTTATATGACCTCGGTATCGATAAGTTTTCTGCCATCGCTAATCCAGACAATACTGCGTCTATCAATATTATGAAAAAGCTAGGTATGTCCTTTAGCCACGAACTTGAGTACAAAGACAGCGTCTTTCAAGAATTGGTAGTGGTATATACCACCTAGTAAAGATCAATACGCCCTATTGCTGCTTGTTACAACGGCTCATGTCATTTGCATTGTGTGTACGAAAGGAAATTCACCTTTGGTAGCATGGAAACTGGGAGCAAAATAGAGTATCTTTTTAGCCTTAGAAACCCAGCTGCATGCCAGATTAAGAGAGCGTACATTTGCGAAAAATGACGACCCATCAAGCTTTTTTTTTGCGGGCTTTTACAGCAATATTGGTGTTTTTTCTTTGTGTGTCTAAGGGGCACTCATCAGGCTCGGATGAGCTAATCAATGAATACACCGTTGATCAACTCACGGCCAATGACGGTTTCGTATCCTCCGAAATTTACTCCATCATTCAAGACCAGCAGGGCTTTTTGTGGTTTGGCACAGCCGAAAATGGCGTAATGCGCTATGACGGAAATAAAGTCAGACTGTTTGAGTCAAACCTAGGGGAAGCACAAGGCCTATCACACAATGATGCCGGTAACCCTGTCTCTTATACACATCTGACGCTGCCGACGAAGAGGATAGTGTAGAT
>OLGX01000661.1_pt1 | contig 9549 bp, 6 predicted proteins | sample 1609451 | NCBI WGS metagenome assembly OLGX01 (sample SAMN05416834, study PRJEB24817) | seawater metagenome | isolation source: Sea water | place: Canada:Atlantic | collected 2013-07
GTGGTACTGGAATCGTTATTGGCATTTAAACGTGCCGGTGCCGATGGTATTTTGACTTACTTCGCCCCCAAAGCAGCAGAGCTATTGCGCAATAGTAATAAATAACACGTTAGGCATGAGTACAAACAAAAAGAGCTGCTTTAAAGCGGCTCTTTTCTTATGAAGTAATTTTTTTCTTATGTAGTGGCCTTACCTAACATCGCTCATTACAAACAAACCAGCTCACATCCTGCTTTGTGCTGCAGCCAGCACTCATTGGCTAGCTCGGCATTAATTAAAGGGTGAGACTTCAACCAACCTTCTGGGAAGGTAAGCGTCCACTTATCATCTTCACACAACAGTTTAACATCGGGAATATGCTTGTTTTGTCTGCGTAAACACAGCACCACGGCAATGCGTAAAACCCGAAGTAACCCTTTAAGCATAGGGCGGTAATCTTGGTGATAATTATCAAATATATCACTGGCAACATTTAACCGATGCTGAGACACAAGCTCTCTAATTGCTGAGCGCTGTAAACGGGTGAAGCCTGGTAAATCAATATAACTGAGTATATAGGCACCGTGTTCATGATGGCGCTTGTACTCAATATGCAGGCCAATTTCGTGAAGCTCTGCGGCTGCGCCTAAAATTGTCTCGGTATCGAGGTGACAAATATTCTGTTGACCACATAGTTGATAGCACAGCGACAGCGCCACTTGCTTTACCGTAGCTGCGTGAGCCGTGTCGATGTGGTAACGCTGTTTGGCTTGGTTTAGCGTCTGCTGGCGGCGGTCGTTATCGGTAACATTGTCCAACATGCCATAGATTAGGCCCTCACGCAGGGCGCCACCAGAAATGTTCATGTACTTGATATCAAGCGCTTCAAACAAGCTAATAAGAATAGCCAGTCCCGATGGAAATATTGCTTTGCGGTTTTCTTCTAACCCTTCAATAGTGAGTTGGTCGATAGAGCCGCATTCAACACACTGCTTTTGCAAGTGGTAGAGGTAATCGAGTCGAATAGCATCGCTGATCCCTTGAGCCACTAATATTTCAGTTATCGCCTGGGGCGTACCTGAAGCACCAAGACAGTTTTCCCAGTCAAAGCATAAAAAGGCGTTAGACACTTCACCAATAAGTGCATGTGCAGCTTTTTTTGCCTTATCAAAGTTGTCATCGGTTATGCTTCCCCCATGGAAATAGCGTTCCATAAAGGTGACACAGCCCATGTCTAAACTTTTCAAATGAATGGGCTGCATATCATTACCAATAATAATTTCAGTGCTAGCACCACCAATATCAATAACAAGGCTGTTGCCTTGATTGGCCGATGTATAGGCTACGCCGAGGTATATCTGTCTGGCCTCTTCTTCGCCGCTGATAACATTAAGCTTATGATTAAGGATTTCTTCGGCTTTGCGCACAAAAACGTGTGCATTGGTGGCAAGGCGCAGTGTCGCGGTTGCAACCACCTTGATATTTGAAGGGGGGATATCTTGTAATCTTTCAGAGAAAACTTGCAGGCATTTCCAACCGCGCTCCATGCTTGTGTCATCAAGCAATAATTGTTCATCAAGCCCGGCTGCTAATCGCACCTTCTGCTTAATTTTACCAATAATTTGAACGCTTCCATTGACCACATGGACAATCACCATGTGAAAACTATTAGAGCCTAGGTCAACGGCGGCATAATACTCGCCGTAGGTCTGGGCATCGTGCTGGAGTTCTGCCTGCATAGTGTCTCGTGTTTTATTTACTTGTATTTCGCTGCTGGGGCTTGCCGCGCCCACGGCTATTGCCTCTACGAGAAGAGTTTCGATTATTAGGCACACGCTTTCTGCGTGGCTTAGGAGGTGTTACCTCGTCTAATAATGCGGTTCTGTCGTAGTCTGTAACCGGAATAGTTGCATGAATGTACTTCTCAATTGCCGGTAGGTTAAGCGCGTATTTTTCGCACGCAAAACTTATTGCAATACCGCTTCTTCCTGCTCGACCGGTACGGCCAATACGGTGCACATAATCTTCGGCATCGTCAGGCAAGTCGTAGTTAAATACGTGCGTTACCGCATCAATATGTAAACCACGAGCCGCCACGTCCGTCGCAACTAATATGTCTAATGCGCCCTTGGTAAAGTCTTCTAAAATACCAAGACGTTTCTTTTGCGGAACATCGCCACTTAACAAACCAACGCGGTGTCCGTCTGCGGTTAGCCAATCTGTGACTTTCTCACAGCTGTGCTTGGTGTTGGCAAACACAATGGCCTTTTCCGGCCACTCTTCTTCTAAGAGCGTGAGAAGCAGCAACATTTTATCGTCATCTGACGGATAAAATAGCTCTTGGCTTACGCGGCTTGCAGTCGTTTGTTCAGGGGCAACTTGCACATGAGTAGGGTTATTCATGTGTTCATAGGCCAGCTCCTGTACGCGATAACTCAACGTGGCTGAAAACAGCATGCTAAGTCTTTCGTTTGCAGGTGGCATACGACGGAATAAAAAGCGGATGTCTTTAATAAAGCCCAAATCGAACATACGATCGGCTTCATCAAGCACGGCAACCTGAATATTTTTCAGCGAGAACACATCCTGTTTATAGTAATCCAGTATGCGTCCTGTCGTGCCAATAATTATATCCACCCCTTCTTCTAGGGTTTCACGTTGACTTTGGTAACCTTCGCCCCCATAAATCAACCCTAACGATATTCCAGTGTGCTCACTGAGCAGTTTGGCATCGTTATAAATTTGCACGGCAAGTTCTCGTGTAGGTGCCATAATAATGGCACGCGGACCGTCTAATTTGCTGTTACTTGAGTTTTCTGCTTTGCTTAGCAGGTAATGGAATGTAGCGACCAAAAACGCAATGGTTTTTCCCGTGCCCGTTTGAGCTTGGCCAGCAATATCGAGGCCTTCTAACAACGGAGGCAGTGCAAGTGCCTGAATTGGTGTACAATGCGAAAAATTCTCTGCCGTCAAGGCGTCAACGACTTTGCTGTTGATCGGCAGGTCAGAAAAATGAGTTTCAGTTAAATGAGTAGGCATAGCTTATAGCTTATCAGTGCTTGCATTAAAAAACAGTTTCTATATAACACTTATGGTAAAGCTGAGAATACTCAGCAACAGACCACAATGGAGAAAAGAATGAGCGACAAAATTATCCAGTTATCTGACGATAAATTCGAAGCGGATGTTATCAATGCTGACAGTCCTGTACTAGTTGACTTTTGGGCCGAATGGTGTGGCCCCTGTAAAATGATCGCACCTATCTTAGAAGAAGTTGCGACCGAGTTTGATGGCAAGTTAACAGTTGGCAAGTTGAATGTCGATGAAAATAACGAAACTCCGCCTAAATACGGTATCCGTGGCATCCCAACGTTGTTACTTTTCAAAAACGGTAACGTTGCAGCGACAAAAGTGGGTGCGTTATCAAAAACTCAGTTAACAGAATTTCTCAACGAAAACCTGTAATTGATACAGAAAAGCCGGTGTAGCTAACTCCTACATCGGCTTTTTTCATTACACTAGGTAGCATTACACTTTAGGATAGTGAGCCCAATTTAATTAACATTTAGTGACCAAATCGCTGGACGTTGGTTAAATATAGTGCTAACTTTTCCCTCAGCGCTCATCCGAGCAGCATTCTGCAACTGTCCAAATCCGGGCGATACCAAATCTAAACGAGAACAGAGTGACCAAAAGTCCTGTAAGCGAAGCTCAAGCACAAAGACCCACCAGTATGAATTTAACCGAATTAAAGAATAAACCAATTAGCGAATTGGTTAACATGGCCGAGAAAATGGGCCTTGAGAATATGGCTCGCGCCAGAAAACAAGACATCATATTCTCTATCTTGAAGACGCACGCTAAAAGTGGCGAAGATATCTTCGGAGATGGAGTTTTAGAAATTTTACAGGACGGTTTCGGCTTCTTACGCTCAGCTGATTCTTCTTACCTCGCAGGTCCAGATGATATTTATGTATCGCCTAGCCAGATTCGTCGCTTTAATTTGCGCACTGGTGACACCATTGCAGGAAAAATTCGTCCTCCTAAAGACAGCGAACGTTACTTTGCGCTATTAAAAATTCGCGAAGTAAACTTCGACAAGCCTGAAAACTCGCGAAACAAAATCTTGTTTGAAAACCTGACTCCTTTGCATGCTGCAGATCGTTTGCGCATGGAACGTGGTAATGGTTCAACAGAAGATATTACTGCGCGTGTTCTCGATTTAGCATCGCCTATTGGTCGCGGTCAGCGCGGACTCATAGTTGCGCCGCCTAAAGCCGGTAAAACGTTGCTTCTACAGAATATTGCACAGTCTATTGCTGCCAATCACCCAGAATGTGAATTGATGGTACTACTTATCGACGAACGTCCAGAAGAAGTAACTGAAATGCATCGCCTAGTACAAGGTGAAGTGGTTGCCTCTACGTTCGACGAGCCAGCAAGCCGTCACGTACAAGTGGCAGAGATGGTTATCGAGAAAGCGAAACGTTTAGTAGAGCACAAAAAAGATGTGGTTATTCTTCTCGATTCAATCACTCGTCTTGCTCGTGCCTATAACACGGTTATTCCATCATCAGGTAAAGTACTTACCGGTGGTGTAGATGCAAACGCACTTCATAAGCCAAAGCGTTTTTTTGGTGCTGCCCGTAACGTTGAAGAGGGTGGTAGTTTAACTATTATCGCCACAGCACTTATCGATACCGGCTCTAAAATGGATGAAGTTATCTACGAAGAGTTTAAAGGTACCGGTAATATGGAACTTCACCTTAATCGCAAAATTGCGGAGAAGCGTGTGTTCCCAGCTATCGACTTTAATCGTTCTGGCACACGTCGTGAAGAGCTACTTACAAAACAAGATGAACTACAGAAAATGTGGATCTTGCGTAAAATTGTTCACGAAATGTCAGAAATCGACGCGATGGAGTTCTTAATTAGTAAGCTCTCTATGACGAAGACGAACGATGAATTCTTCGATGCAATGCGAAGACAAAGAAGCTAGCACTCGCTAAGAATGTGACAAGGGCGCCTATTATAGGCGCCTTTTTTGTATCTGTTTATGTCTACAGGCTCATATATTGAGAGTATTAGACTTCCGTATAATGTTTTTGTATTTGTTGATGCGTTATTTTTCCCTCCTCAGCTAAGGTTGGTGGTGTGTTCTTTTACCAGATGATCTATTCTGGCTAAAACAACAAAGGAAAAACATGATGATTAGGAAGTTAGCAACGTTAACCTTCGCAAGTTTAGCAGTGTCAACCAGCGTATTTGCTGCAACTGTTGATGTTGATAGTTTGGCCACCAATGTAGAGCCAGATGTCATTAAATGGCGTCACCACTTTCACCAGTTCCCCGAGCTCTCTAACCGCGAATTCAAAACCGCAGACTATATTGCGAATTACCTCACCTCCCTGGGCTTAGAGGTACAAACCGGCGTTGCAAAAACTGGCGTAGTGGCCATTCTCGACTCTGGAAAGCCAGGTCCTGTGGTAGCGCTTCGCGCCGATATGGATGGGCTGCCTGTTAAAGAGCAAAACCAATTATCCTATCGCTCTGAGCAGATGGGCGAATACAATGGAAATGACGTGCCGGTCATGCACGCATGTGGTCACGACACTCATATGGCCATGCTGATGGGCGCAGCTAAAATCCTAACCGGCATAAAAAGTGAACTTACTGGCAAGGTAAAGTTCATCTTTCAGCCAGCAGAAGAGGGAGCACCTGCGGGAGAAACCGGTGGTGCCGAAGTAATGGTAAAGGAAGGGGTACTTAAAAACCCTGATGTGGATGTGATTTTTGGTTTGCACATTAATGCAAACACTGATGTGGGCAAAGTGCGCTATAAGCCGGGTGGCACCATGGCTGCCGTAGATCCTTTCAAAATCATTATTCACGGTAAACAGGCGCATGGCGCTTACCCCTGGAAAAGTGTCGATCCCGTTGTTACCGCTGCTCAAATGATCATGTCTATTCAAACCATTGTTAGCAGAGAATTAAAGCTAATTGACGACGCTGCTGTTGTTTCAATCGGCTCAATTCACGGTGGTAACAGGTCTAACATTATTCCTAATGAAGTTGAGCTTGTTGGTACTATTAGAACGTTGAATAAGGCTGCCCGTGAGCATATTTATGAGGCACTGCCTCGCAAGGTAAACGCCATCGCTGAAAGTATGGGAGCCAAAGCAGAGCTCACGTTACCGTTAGATTATTCCTATCCTATTACGTATAACGACCCCGCATTAACGCAAGCCATGTTGCCAACAATGCAGCGCACCGCCGGCGTTGAAAACACCTTGTTATCTAACCCTGTTACAGGTGCTGAAGACTTCTCTTTCTTCCAAGAGCAAGTGCCTGGCCTGTACGTGTGGGTTGGCGGAAAGCCTCTGGATGTGTCTGAAGAGGATAGCCCCGCTCATCATACCCCAGAATTTTATGTGGACGATGAAGGCATGAAGTTGGGCGTTAAATTACTCACTAACTTTACACTCGACTACATGGAGCAAAACTAAACATGGCGCTGGAGATGTTCTTTGGGTAAAACTCGTTTTGTTTTTAGTTGGTCTCTAGCGCTTAAAGCTTTTTTAGTATGCTTAGTGGGGGTGGGTATTAATGTATTGCCAGCCCCTTTTGATAGTTCAGGTATTGCCGTGTTTGGCTACGGCGCAGCGGTATACGCAGCACTTCGCTTTACTCCATATCTATCGATACCCATTGCGCTACTTATCAGTGCGCCTGTGTGGTTTGGCGATGGAAGTATCGTAGGAAAAGAAAGCCTCACTCTTCTTCCTATCGTTATAAGTCTGTTTGGATATCACAAGTCACTGAAACAGGTGATTAAAATAGGTGCGGGCTTTTGGTCTTTTGTCTTTGTACCTATTTTGGTACTAGAGCATTATTTCAATAACGGCGCCGATAACAGCGAAAGCCTCAATATAATAATGTCTGGGGTTATGGTTACCTGGTTAAGCGGTGCTTTTGGGTTAGTCACAGGCCATTTCGTTTATCTGGCCACTCATGGTTTAAGGCGAAATATTGCCTACGGGCCGGAGAAGGTTAAGCTTAACTTTCTTTTTAGCTACTTCTTTTCTGGCTGTTTCTTCGTCGGCTCCATGGCCGTAATTTACTTGTCGGTTGCGCTGTTTCAGCAACAGCAGGAGCGCCAAATTCAACAATATATGGTTCAACGGGTTGCGGTAATGCAGCAACAGCTATCCGATTTCATTGAACAGCACCAAAGCGTTGTATCGGCTACGGCAAAAACGCTTTCAGGTAACACTACTGAAAAAGCATTAGACAAAGCGTCCTCAAAACAGCTGTCTATAATGGCCGCGTACTACCCTAACTTCATTACGTTTCTTATCGCTGATGAAGATGGCGACATTACCCATACTTACCCCACCAATTTAATTGATAAAGTAAAAGATGGCGTGCGCTCAAATGTCGCTTATCGCCCCTATTTTTCTGAAGTAATGGAATCTGGCGAGCCTTATTTATCCGATGTATTTCAAGGGCGTGGTTTTGGGAACGACCCTATTGTCGCCATTTCCGCTCCTATTAAAACAAGCAGCGACAACACCGTTGGTATTGTTGAAGGCTCATTGTCTCTTAAAAGTTTTACTGCCTTTGATGAACTCAGTTTACAAGGCTTTTCCTTGCTAATAGAAGACAGGAAAGGGGATGTAATATTTGCATCAAACGCGCTTAACTTAGAGCCGTTAAGCAAAGCGCCGTTTTATGAGTGCCAGCCAAAGTGTGATGTTGAAATAGATAATAGCGTAGGCGGAAAAAACTGGCTGCGGTTTAAGGGTGATATACCACAGGTTAACTGGACGTTAAGCTATTACTTCAACCGGGAATACCTGCAAGCCTCTATGGGCAGCTACCTGATGAAGGACTTGCTCTTACTATTGTTGTTATCCGTCCTTGGTACATTGACTGGCTATTTAGTCGCTCGGATGATCAGCATGCCTCTTAGACGACTCATTCGTTATATTGCCAAATTTGACCCAAAAAGTACGCAGGGAAATAATCTCCCCAGTCGTGCATTTCACATTCAAGAGCTCACTGCATTAAACAATGAGTTTATAAGTTTGGAGCAGCGCTTACTGACAGCCTTTGATGAATTAGATAAGGCAAGGGCAAACGAGAAGCAGCTGAACGTAGAGTTAGGCGAGCTTAATCAGTCACTGGAAGCGCGTATAGAAGAAAAAACCCATCATTTAGAAAGCGCATTAAAATCTGCAGAAGCGGCGAATATTTCGAAAACCCAGTTTCTTGCCAACATGAGCCACGAAATTCGCACTCCAATGAATGGCATTATTGGTTCGTGTGAACTCATGTCAGAGTACGAACTGCCTGGTCATATAGCGTCACGAGCCAACACCATTTCGCGCTCGGCCACAAATTTGCTGCATATCTTAGACAGTATCCTCGACTGGTCTAAAATCGAGTCAGGCAAGATGGCAGTAGATTACCAAGATACACAGGTACGCGAACTGTTGTTAGGTGCCAAGGAACTTTACGCCTACACGGCCAACGTGAAAGAAGTGGAGATTGACCTTCATGTGGATGACTCAGTTCCTAACACACTAGCCCTTGATGCTGGCAAAGTTGGTCAAGTGGTGAATAACTTACTGAGCAATGCGATTAAATTTACTAATGGCGGCACCGTTACACTAACGGCAAGTTATGCCGACAATACCCTTAATATTAAGATCACTGACACCGGAATTGGCATTTCAAAAGATAAGTTACATACTATTTTTGAGAAGTTTGAGCAGGCCGATGCCTCCACCACTCGCGACTATGGAGGAACGGGATTAGGCTTGCCAATAAGTAAAGGTCTTGTGGAACTGCTCGGTGGTGAAATGAGTGTAGAGAGCGTGCTGGATAAGGGCTCTACGTTTACGTTTTATATTCCTTGCAAAGAAAGTAAGCATGCAGTAGTCGCTAAAAGAACCGATGCTCAGCCTAGTATCGCAACCATACCCGATAACACCCATATTCTATTAGCAGAAGATAACGATATTAACGCCGAAATAGTCATGGATATGTTGTCTAGCGCTAACGTCCGCTGTATACGTGCTAAAAATGGTCAAGATACGTTAGAGGCAGCGAAGAAATATCCGTTCGATGTCATTCTCATGGATTGTCAAATGCCGGTAATGGATGGCCTGACAGCCGCATCGCAAATTCGCAAGCACGGTATAAACAAGGACACCGTGCGTATTATTGCGCTAACGGCAAATGCCTTTGAGGAAGACAGAAAGGCGTGTCTTAACGCGGGCATGGATGCGTACTTAAGTAAGCCTATTCGAAAGCGTGTGCTATTTAACTGTATTGCCAACGAACTCGCCGCTCTCTAGATATCTTGTCACAAGTCATTTAACGCGCAATTTGAAACGCCTTTCTACGGGCAATTGAAGTGGGAATTTTGCGCAAGTTACGCTACAATCGCGTGCTTTTCAAACTTGTCTATTTTACATAACCTGAATCCTGTTTAAAGAATGGTGCAAGCTTTTGTTCTATAAAATATAAATTAAAATTTCAAACTCAGTACTGCTAGAAATGCGA
>OLGX01000665.1_pt1 | contig 9478 bp, 7 predicted proteins | sample 1609451 | NCBI WGS metagenome assembly OLGX01 (sample SAMN05416834, study PRJEB24817) | seawater metagenome | isolation source: Sea water | place: Canada:Atlantic | collected 2013-07
CTACACTATCCTCTTCGTCGGCAGCGTCAGATGTGTATAAGAGACAGGTCTTTATGTTCTTTTTCTAATTCTTCAAACGGCGCCGTTAAACTAAATTTGTAATGGTCGGCGACGGCTTGCAGCATTTGAAAATAGTAATAACTGCGTTTGTCCCAGCCGCGAATGGCACCGCCTGACAAACTAATCTCGGCGTTGGCAATAACCCGAGACGGGTCGAAAAAGTTGCGAGTGCCAAGTCCGTCACACGTAGGGCACGCACCTGCTGGATTGTTAAACGAGAACAAGCGAGGTTCTAGTTCACTTAAGCTGTATCCGCAGTGGGGGCACGCAAAGTTTGCGGAGAATATAATTTCTTCAGCGTCTTTGTCATCCATGTCGGCGACAATCGCGTTACCGTTAGCTAGCGATAAGGCGGTTTCAAAAGACTCAGACAAACGCAGCGCCATATCATCACGCACTTTAAAGCGGTCTACTACCACTTCAATAGTATGTTTCTTATGAAGATCCAAAGGCGGTGGATCGGATAAATCGCATACTTCGCCGTCAATTCGAGCGCGAATAAAACCTTGTGCCGATAAGGTTTGTAGCGCTTTTACGTGTTCGCCTTTTCGTTCCTTCACAATAGGAGCAAGCAGCATAAGTTTACTGCCCTCAGGCATGGCCAACACTTTATCCACCATTTGACTCACGGTTTGTGCGTCAAGAGGCACATCGTGGTCGGGACAGCGCGGCGTACCAACACGGGCAAACATTAGGCGCAGATAATCGTATATTTCGGTGATCGTCCCCACGGTAGAACGGGGGTTGTGCGATGTTGATTTTTGTTCAATCGAAATGGCTGGTGATAAGCCTTCGATATGATCCACATCGGGCTTTTCCATCATTGATAAAAATTGACGAGCGTAGGCTGAGAGCGACTCAACGTAACGACGCTGTCCCTCGGCGTACAGAGTGTCAAATGCAAGAGATGATTTACCTGATCCAGAAAGACCAGTAATCACTACCAGTTTGTCTCGTGGCAGTGTTAAATCAATATTCTTCAAATTGTGAGTGCGTGCACCGCGTATTTCGATTTTATCCATTGAAGCCTAATGAGAAAAAGAATCTGAATGAAAGGGTCAGTATGCCATATGTGTCAACTAAAGTGATATGGCATTGAAGTTATACTGCTTGAAAGCGGGTGAGATCACCTTCACTTGTATCTTGGAGTGCTGAATTGCGCTAAAGATTAGACTTAATAACCCCCGTTTTTCGCTTTGACGATTACATTAATCAGTTTTAACCTACATGGGCACACCAACAATTTATGCGGGCTGGTATTATGCTACACTTCGCGACCTTGTTTTGGCTCAGTAAACTTTGAGGAACTCAGACGCTTTGAACGCTTTGGAATTACGCGCGGCGCTTGCGCTAGCATCTGTTTATGTTTTACGTATGTTGGGCCTTTTCATGGTCATGCCTGTTTTGGCTGTGGCTGCGATGGATTATCCAGATTATTCTCCTTTGCTGGTAGGTTTAGCAGTAGGTGGCTACGGGCTGACACAGGCAGCATTGCAAATTCCCATGGGCATGATGTCTGATAAATGGGGTCGTAAACCCGTTATTCTGTTGGGTCTTAGTGTGTTTGCGGTGGGGAGTTTTGTCGCTGCCAATGCCGACACCATGGCATGGATGATTGTCGGGCGTATTTTACAAGGCGCGGGAGCTATTGCCGGCGCTATTATGGCACTTGCCACCGACGTAAGCAGAGAAAGCCAGCGAGCAAAAGTGCTCGCAATTATCGGTATAGCTATTGGTTTTTCGTTTTATCTCGCTGTTATCATCGGCCCCTTAATTGCAAATCACTATGGCTTAGCGGGCGTTTTTGCTGTAACAGGCCTTTTAGCCGTACTGTGTATGCCATTAGTAAAATGGGTAGTACCGAACTCTGAGCCACTCAGCAGTGGCGATACACTGCCTCAAAAAGGACAGCTTCGTCATTTAATGTTTTCCCCGCAACTGTGGCGTTTGAACGTAAGCGTTCTCGTGCTGCATATGTTGATTACGCTGTTGTTTGTGCAGCTACCCGTTACATTAACTAACTTTGATATGACGCTGAGTGAGCATTGGCGTATGTACCTGCCTGTTTTAGGTGTGTCCATTTTAGGGCTCATTGTAATGATGGGAATAGCAAGAGGGCGCACGCCTAAACGGTTATTACTGCTGGGTGTGGTATTGATGGGAAGTGCATTTTTAGCCCTTGGCGTCAATGGCAATAGCTGGTGGCTAACGGCGGCAGCGGTCATTCTTTTCTTTACCGGCTTTAATTACCTAGAGGCAAATTTTCCTGCTTTAGTATCGAGCATTGCCCCTGCCGGTCAAAAAGGAACCGCCATGGGGATTTACGCTAGCTTTCAGTTTTTTGGCGCCTTTTTAGGTGGGATGGTGTCGGGGGTTGTCACTGATATATGGTCTCCTAATGTGGCGTATCTGGTTGGAGCATTTAGTACACTGCTTTGGATTTTAGTTATAAGCGGCCTCAAAGAGGTGAGCCCCGTGAAGCGCGTGATGTTAAACGGGCTACGTGCTGACGTGCTGCTTGATGCCAATAAGCAACCTGATAGCACCAAGCAACAAGCCCTTGAAGAAGCGCTTTTAGCCGTGCCGGGAGTCTTGGAAGTCACATTGAATGCAGATAATGGTGCAGCGTACTTAAAAGTAAATAGAGACTTTGATGCCGTGAAAGCGCGCGCTGTGCTAGCGGTTTAGGTGCTGTCTGGGTACTTTCTAGGTGCTGTCTAGCTTCAAAGAGGCGCTGAGAAAAGGTGAAGCTCTTATATAGCCACTACTTAGCAGGTGCACAGCTTAGCAGGTGCACAGCGAACGTGAAATATTTCTCATGACTGTTTTTCTTGTGAAGCTGCAGGTACTTTGCTTTAATAAATTATACAAAAACACGGACAGTTCTTCCCCATGGCTTTTAAACCTGCCTTATTATCTTTTTTATCTTGCCTAGCCTTAAGCGTATTTTTGGCTGGGTGTGCTATCAACGTTTCGCCGAGCGCGTTCTTTTACCAAGATACCAAAGAAAAACCGTTAGATACGACACGACTTCACAGCGCCATTCAAAAAGACAAAGTGGCTGCTGGCATTAGTATTGTAGAGATTGAAAATGCGGGTGGAGAAACCTTGCGAGGCGTTGCGGTTTCTTATGCTAAGCCCGTTATTAATATTCTGTTCTTTGCTGATAACCGAATGACGGTGTCTGAAAATAACAATGTGATACACCAGCTAGGTAAGCTGCCCGCCAATATCCTATGGCTCGACTATCAAGGGGTTGGTGCGAGTGAAAAGGCCGACAAGCTCAGTATTAATGCGATTAAAAAAGACGCATTAATGCAATTCGATTATGTGAAAAATACCTTCGATACTTCTGTACCAACTATTGTCCACGGACGAGGCATTGGAAGTTATTTTGCGAGTTATGTGGCTGCTAACAGGCAAATAGATGGGTTGGTATTAGACGGAGCATTCAATGATATATCTGATTTAATCGCCAATATGGTGCCAGGCTTTTCTAATTCATTTACTGCAATGAAGCTGCACGACGAAGTTCACAGTATGCAAATTGCGCCCATTCTCAGGCATTTTGATGGTCCGCTTTGGTTACTCGTCGGTGCCAAGGACAAAATTACCCCTCAAGTAATCAGCGAACAACTTCTCGCCGACAGTGCAAGTGAGAAAAAGCACATCTCTGTTATTCCTGATGCAACCCATAACGCCACATTAAACTCAGAATTTGCGATTACTGAATACAGGCGTTTCATATCTCAACTATCTCGTCAAAAAGCATCTCGTTAAACAACATCACGTTATTTCACTTTTTGCCTGTGGATAAATAGTGGAAAACCTTGTTGGTAACTATGTTAACAGTCAATGAAAGTAAGCGATCGGGATCAAGTAAGCCCAACTGATCCGATCACGTTACGTCAGTAAAATCAATAGCTGTAGCAAAATTATTGTAGATCGCTGGTCAATTTGATCGTAATTGTGTGAAGGATCAACAGCTTTGTCACATTGGGGATAACCATAATGCATGGTCTCCCCAATACTATCTTAGACTTAAGTCTAAAGTCGGTGTTTTAGGCGTTTATAACTATTAGCTGCTAACGGTGGAAGCTTAAACTCTCACTACGGAGTCACGCTTGATAATAGTGGGGGTATATTTGAAGGTTAAACCTTCTTCTGGCTTTTTCCCCGATGCATACTTAAGGGCTAGCTCGGCAGCTTTTGAGGCCATCATTTCAACAGGGTAGCGCAAAGTGGTGAGTTTGGGGCGGCAATATTTGGCTAACAAAACATCGTCGTAACCCATTACAGATACCTGTTCTGGTACCGCAATACCATGGTCTTGTAGCATTGTCATGGCGCCTGACGCCATAGCATCGTTATAGGCCAATACGGCGGTAAATTTAGCGCCCGTGGCCAATAAGTTCTGCATTGCAAGTTCACCACCTTCTTGATCTGGCGTTGCGTACTCAATCATGCTTTCAGGCAATACTAAGTTGGCGTGCTTTATAGCGGTGCGAACACCTTCAAGCCGTTGATTAGGATCGTCTATTCGGTACTGACTGCTGATAACCGCCACGTGTTCGTGACCTTGGTTAATCGCATATTCAGCCATTAAACGTCCACCGGTGACATTGTCTAGCCATACGCATCTATTAGCGATTTCAGGAATATATCGGTTAATTAGTACAAAACCCGGCACTTGTTTTGAGAACTCTACGAGGGTTTTATCATCAAGGGCTTTGCTGTGGACCACCATGGCTTCAACACGGTGCTCTAACAAAGTTTCTATAGCCCGTAACTCTGTCTCTTTTTCTATAGAGCCTGCACTTAATAGTATTTGGACATTGTTCTTGCGAGTAACGGATTCTACCCCATGAGCCAGCATGGCGAAGAACGGGTCGTGTAATTCGGCAATCACAACCCCCAGCGATGCGCTTTTCTTTGTGACCAAAGCTCGTGCATTGGCGTTAGGGCGATAACCCATCTCTTCCATTATCTTTTTCACGCGTTTTCGCGTATCGCTACCTACTTTTGGCCCGTCGTTGATTACGCGAGACACTGTGGCAAGTGAAACCCCTGCCGCCTGAGCTATATCTTTAATTGTTGCCATTTCGTTTTCGCAATTCTATTTTTATTTTTAACGATAGGCTCGCTGACGGTGACGCTTAAGAGTAAAAAGGCTGTAAAAGCACAGTCAGTACGGCCAAATAATGCTTATAGCGTACATTATATTTACAAAAATTGATAAATTTCCAACCCGTTAGTTAGGGCTTTCATCAAGGCGGCAAGCTGTGTTTCAAAAGTAAGTGAATAACTCTGACTCAATAGCGGCACTTAAATACAAAATGTTATCTCGTGCGCTACAAATAATTGTTGAAAACCTATACCCTTTGAAAACAGGTTGCGCTGTTACAATGTGTTCAGTGGTGTTGACGTAAGTATAAAAGGCGAAAATAGGGTTATGAATATTCAGGTGTCGACTTTCGGTAAAATGAGCGGAAAAGCGAGCGTTCAACTAAGTGAAGAACAACTAAGTGAAGAACAACTAAGTGATGAACAAGTAAGTGATGAACAAGTAAGTATGTTTACCTTATCGAACGCCAACAACATGGAAGTTAAAATATTAAGCTTAGGCGGTATTATAAAAGAAATTACTATGTTCGATGCCAATAACGCGCCTAAACACTGTATTCAAACTTTCGACACTATAGATGAATACATGGCCGATGAGAGTTATCGCGGTGCTATTGTAGGGCGATACGCTAACCGTATTGGCAATGGGTGTTTTAGTCTTAATGGCACAACTTATCACCTTGATAAAAACAACGGCGAGCATAACCTTCATGGCGGCAATGCCGGTTTTCACAAACGTAATTGGGCCTCGTCAACTCATTGTGATGACCAAAGCGCAAGTGTCACGCTAACGCTACTCAGCGGCGATGGGGAAGGAGGTTTTCCTGGCAATGTAGCGGTAACCGCCTGCTATACCCTAAATAATGACAATGAGCTTAGCTTACATATAAAAGCAACGACCGATAAAGCAACCCCGCTCAGTTTTACTCAACACGCCTACTTCACATTAAGTAATGAGAGCTCAGTAGAGAGCACGGTGTTGACTATTGCTGCAGATGAAGTGACCGATGCGGATAGTACATTGCTACCAAACGGTGAGTTTGTTGCTGTGAACGACACCCCCTTTGATTTTAGAGTGCCCACTCAAATAGGAAAGAATGTGCATGATATGCCGTCGTCTGAACTCTTTGAGAAAGTAGGGGGGTACGACCATAACTACGTGCTGCGCCAAAGTGCTAACACCCAGCCACAAGCTGAAGTGAGCGCCAGCGACACAGGGCTTACCATGAAGCTGTATACCAATTTGCCAGGACTGCAGTTCTACACAGGTAATCTAAAAACGCAGCAGCAAATGGGCGCATTGTGTTTAGAGCCTCAGTTTTTCCCTGACTCACCGAACAAGCCTCACTTTCCAAATTGTATCGTTACGCCAGATTCTCCTTTAGATATGGAGATTCGTTACGCTTTCTCGGTAACAAAATAAACGTGGTCGTATAAAAGTGGCTGTACACACGTGACTATCGAATAGGGACTAAATGTTATTTTAATTAACATTTATTTTTCCTTCTTCGAACATTGATAAATTGAGAGCATTGATATATTATTTTGGGTAAACGTTTAACCTTTTGTGTAGGGCGCACGCATTATTTGCCACTGAGGCTTAATGACCGGCCCACAAAACGCATTTTTATAGAGAGCGACTATGGCAAGCCCATTCGACCCGTCAGATGATCCACACCGCAGATTCAACCCCCTATTGGGTGAGTGGGTTTTGGTATCGCCGCATCGCGCGAAACGACCATGGCAAGGGCAGTCGGAAGAGCCTAACAATGAGCAAAAACCGTCTTACGATCCAACCTGCTATTTATGCCCGGGCAATACCCGTGTTAACGGCGAGGTAAACCCTGATTACGCTGGCACTTTTGTTTTTGAAAACGACTTTGCTGCGCTCAAGAAAGACACGGTGGTGTTGAGCGAGAAAAAAGGGCTTTTTCAGTTCGAAACCGAACAGGGCTGTAGCCGAGTTATTTGTTTCTCTCCCGATCACAGTAAAACCCTTCCAGAATTGACAGACCAAGAGCGTGCAGATGTTGTGGCGTGCTGGAAATCACAGACAGAAGAGTTAGGTGAGCAATATCAATGGGTTCAGGTATTTGAGAACAAGGGCGCGATGATGGGTTGCTCTAACCCTCATCCTCACGGACAAGTTTGGGCGCAACAGCATGTGCCGACAGATCCGGCTAAAAAGCTTGTACAATTACGTGCTTATTACAACGAACACAAACGTCCTTTGTTGTTAGACTACGCTGAGCAAGAAGTTGCAAAGCAAGAGCGCGTTGTATGTCAAAACGATGACTGGATAGTAGTAGTACCGTATTGGGCGGCATGGCCGTTTGAAACATTGTTACTGCCTCGCTTTGATGTAACAGCACTGCACAAATTAACCGACGAACAATCGTTTTCTCTAGCGCAAATTATTGGCGATATAACCGCGCGCTATGACAATTTGTTTGAAACGTCATTTCCATATTCTATGGGCTGGCATAGCGCACCATTTGATAAACAAGCACATCCTGAATGGACGTTACACGCGCATTTCTTCCCGCCACTGCTTCGCTCTGCGAGTGTACGTAAGTTCATGGTTGGGTATGAAATGATGGCCGAGGCCCAGCGCGACTTAACGCCAGAACAAGCCGCAGATAGATTGAAGGCACTTTCCAGCGTGCACTATAAAAAACATGAGAATGCGAATGGATAACCAAATACTCTCTTCAGCGTTTGAAGAAAGCTTTGCAGAAGAACCGACACTGATAGCTCACGCACCAGGTCGCGTAAATTTAATTGGCGAGCATACCGACTACAACGGCGGCTTCGTATTTCCTGCGGCAATTAATTTTGGCACCTGGGTAGCTGCATCAAAGCGAAGCGATAACAACATTGTTGTCACCGCAATGGACTATGAGAATCAGCAAAATACGTTCAGCCTTGATGATATTCACTATGATGATGAGCAAGGTTGGGCAAACTATGTGCGCGGTGTGGTTAAAGTACTTAAGCAAGACTTTCCCGCATTTGGTGGCGCCAATCTATTAGTTACGGGTAATGTACCTCAAGGTGCCGGCTTAAGTTCTTCCGCGTCATTTGAAGTGGCAGTACTAAAAGCAATGAGTGCCCTATATCAGTTGCCTCTCGATGGCGTTAAGGCCGCACTTCTTGGTCAGAAAGCGGAAAATACCTTCGTGGGCTGTTCATGTGGCATTATGGACCAGCTTATCTCGGCAATGGGGAATGAAGGTAAAGCCATGCTGCTCGATTGTCAGTCGCTGTCAATTGAACACTCACCGCTGCCTGACAGCCATCAAATTGTCATCATAAACTCAAACGTGAAGCGCGGCTTGGTAGACAGTGAATACAACCTTCGCCGTCAGCAGTGCGAGCAGGGAGCCTCATTACTCGGTGTGCCCTCATTGCGCGAAGCTGATATTGATATGCTTGAAGCTGCAAAGCCGCATATGCCTGAGGTGGTATACCGCAGAGCTAAACATATTATTACCGAAAACAAGCGAACCTTGTCAGCAAGCAATGCGTTAAAAGTCGGTGACATTGAGACGGTGAGTAAGGCCATGGCCGAATCTCATGTGTCTATGCGAGACGATTTTGAAATAACGGTGCCCCCAATTGATTATCTTGTCACCATCATTGATGAGTTACTTGGGGTTACGGGCGGTGTGCGTATGACAGGTGGCGGTTTTGGAGGATGTGTTGTTGCACTCGTTCCAACAGATACTGTTGATGCTGTGAAACAATTAGTGGCTGATAAGTACTTTGATGAGACGAATTATCACGCTGATATTTACGTATGCACTGCCACACAGGGGGCCTTTGCATAAATTATTTCCCCCATCTTTGGCCGCTTATTTGTGTCCCTTAGCCGCATCATTGGATAGCGGCTTTTTTTTACCTGCGGTAACACGCCACGATTACGCACATTTTAAGTCTCGCTGAGTGGGTAATTATCTATGCGCACTGGTATAAAATGTGATAAACATGATATTACTGACTTCAAATAAGCGTAACAAAAACAACAATGAAGAGCTTTTCACCTGCGTTTTAAAGGCCACCGAGCTTTAGTTCTAAAGGTCTTATGAAACATGTCACGTTGCGCTTTACTTATCATTGTATTGAAATATCGTGGGTAAACTATGAAATTAGCATCACTAGATATCACCGTGTTTGTGATATACGTCATCGCGCTTATTGGTATAGCCTGGTGGGTGTCGCGGGAAAAAAAGGGGCATGAGAAAGATACCTGTCTCTTATACACATCTGACGCTGCCGACGAAGAGGATAGTGT
>OLGX01000668.1_pt1 | contig 9437 bp, 9 predicted proteins | sample 1609451 | NCBI WGS metagenome assembly OLGX01 (sample SAMN05416834, study PRJEB24817) | seawater metagenome | isolation source: Sea water | place: Canada:Atlantic | collected 2013-07
TCCTCTTCGTCGGCAGCGTCAGATGTGTATAAGAGACAGGTGCCAAGTTTGGCAAGCAGTTGGTTGGTCTCAGAAAACGGTTTAACTTATGCGTTTCAACTGCGAAGAGACGTTGCGTTTCACACCACTGACTTTTTTACGCCAACCCGTAATTTTAATGCCAACGATGTCATATTCAGTATCGATCGTTGGAGACTTGAATCTCATCCATTTCACAACGTTTCGAGCGGCAGCTATCCCTATTTTGAAAGCTTAGGTTTAGCAGACAACATTGCTGACGTAACGCGAGTGAATGGCTATCGCGTTGAAATTACCCTTAAGCGTCGAGACAGTTCATTTCTAGCCAATTTAGCCACTGACTTTGCCGTCATATTATCCGAAGAATATGCGGCACAACTTTTCGAGCAAGGTAATCCTAGCCAAATCGATCGGCTACCGGTTGGAACCGGCCCCTACCGGTTTGATAGCTTTCGCAAAGATAGCTACATCAAATACCTCCACCATGAGGACTATTGGCGCGCTCTTGAAGGAGATGCAGCTGACGAATCTCTTGGAGACGAATCTCTTGAAGAAAATAGTGATGCCATTTTGGCTAGCGACCGAGCTCTTTCTACCGAAGAGAATGTTGCGAACGGCGAAGACCTCAATCAAGCCACAAATGAAAAAGCCCCAAGCGCCAGCGTAAAACAACTCATTTTTGATATTACTCCCCGTAGTTCACTTCGCCTGGCTAAACTGATGACGGGAGAGTGCGACGCTACTGCATTTCCTGCCCAAACAGAGCTTGAAGTAATCAGGAATAGAGAAGATCTTACGTTAGCAGAAAAACCAGGACTGAATATTGGGTTTTGGGCATTCAACACACAGCGGCCTCCTTTTGATAACCCAAACGTAAGACGGGCACTTGCCTTCGCTATCGATAAAAATACGCTGTTAGAGGCGGTGTATTTTGACAGTGCATCTCGTGCGAAGAGCCTGTTACCTGCCGCCAGCTGGGCTTATCAAAATGATGCAGACGATACGGCGTATAATCCCGTGCTAGCGCGAAGCTTGCTTGCTGAAGCCGGTATTGAGCCGGGCTTTTCAATGACGATTTGGGCTATGCCTGTTGAACGTGCCTACAATCCCAATGCAATTAAGATGGCAGAACTTATTCAGCGATACCTACGAGAGGTGGGTGTAGAAGCCAACATCGTCACGTATGACTGGAAGACATTTAGACGCCACCTGCAAGAAGGTTTACACGACTCGGTATTGATAGGTTGGTCTGCGGATAACGGCGACCCCGATAACTTTTATCGCCCTCTACTTAGTTGCGGTGCCATTCCCTCAGGCACCAACAGAGCCATGTGGTGTAATGAGGATTATGATAGGCTTATTAACGAGGCATTGAAAACAGAAGACCTTGATAAACGACGGGCTATTTATCATCAAGTGAACAGGCTCATGTATGAGCGACTTCCGCTGGTGCCAATTGCCCATGCTTATCGCTATCAAGCCTATAGAAATGAAGTTAAGGGAATGACCATTAACCCCTTTGGCGGTGTCCGTTTTGGTGGAGTCGAAAAAGTACTGTGATTCGGATTTTAGCACGCTACAGCATTCTTTTTGTCCTGACGCTTTTAGTGTTAGCCGTCATGTCGTTCTCGCTGGCCTATTTATTTCCCGGTGATGTGTTAGAAAATCTCACTGGCATAGTACCCGCCAATGACGCTCAGCGTCTGGCTTTAGAACGCCAGTTCCGACTAGACCAGTCTTATTTCATCCAGTTTTTCTATTACCTCTCTAACCTATTTGCGGGAGATTGGGGGTATAGCTTTACCTCGGGGATTGCCTTAAGAGATGAGATTGGCATCGCAATGCCCGCTACCATTGAGCTTGCCACTTATTCAATCATGATTGCCCTTTTTGTTGGTATTCCTCTGGGGTACTACGCTGGAATGCGCTGCTACTCAACTTCTGACTACATAATTAACACGAGCAGCATCACCACCTATTCTTTTCCTGTTTTTTGGCTAGCGCTCTTGCTAATTCTTGTGTTCAGTCTGCAATTAGACAAAGCGCCTCTTTCTGGTCGAATAAGTTTGTTATTCGATGTAGAGCCTGTAAGCGGCTTCATACTGCTGGATATTTTACTTTCTGACATGCAAAACAAAAGCCTGGCATTTAAAGATGCCCTGTCCCATTTAACCCTTCCCACCGTTGCTATTGGCGCAGTTTCAACTGCTTCCATGGTGCGAATAACTAGGCGCTCGGTTATTGATGCTAGGAATCAACCCTACATTGCTGCAGCAGTGTCTAGAGGATTGTCGGGTTGGCAGATTTTCTTTCGACACATTTTAAGAAACGCTCTACTTCCCATATTACCACTGATGGCAATTCAGATTACGACCCTTATAACCAACACAATGATCGTAGAGACACTATTTTCGTGGCCGGGAATTGGCAATTGGTTAATTCAGGCTATTTATCAGCGGGACTATCCTGCGCTACGAGTAGGCATGCTGGTGGTATCAACACTGGTTATCACCCTCACCATTACGGTTGATATGTTTAATCGACTCATCGACCCTAGCAGAGAGAAGTACGAGCATGCCGCAATATAGTTTGTACGAAGAAGAATTTCACCCCTCGCCATGGCAGCGCACATGGCGTGCGTTTAAAGAAAGTCACATTGCAATGGCAGGTGCTGTGCTGCTTTGCGTATTTGTTGTATTTGCGTTGTTTGCTCCTTTGTTAACCCCCTATGGGGTTAATGAACAAAATATCGATGGCCTGTTAGTACCACCAAGTTGGACGGGTAATGGTTCAATTTCCCATTTATTCGGCACCGACTCCTTAGGGAGAGACCTCTTTACTCGCGTAATCTATGGGTGCCGGGTAACCCTAGGCTCTGCATTTATTACCGTGGTATTGGCCATGCTGGTTGGCGTAAGCCTAGGCGCTTTCGCGGGTATGCTTCGCGGCGTTCGCTCAAGTATTGCCAACCACCTGCCAGACGCGCTAATGGCAATTCCCACCTTGCTTATCGCTATTATTATTGTGGCTATTTTTGGTACCGGACTGGTGAACAGCATGTGGGCAATTACTCTTGCACTCATACCTCAGTTTGTTCACCACACCCGAAGCCTCGTGCGCACTGAAATGAAAAAAGACTACATTGTGGCGTCGAAGCTAGACGGTGCGAACAAATGGCAGTTATTTACCTATTCCATTTTACCTAACATGACTGAAATGCTGGTAGTGCAAGGAACGATAGCGCTTTCTATCGCCGTTATTGATATTTCTGCACTGGGATTTTTAAACCTCGGTGCACAATCCCCGCTGCCGGAACTCGGGGCCATACTATCAGACGGGCTGGATGTGACCTATTTAGCCCCGTGGAATGTCGCGCTTCCCGGCATGGCAATTTTCTTCTTGGTGCTTTCAATCAATGTGGTTGGTGACGGTCTTCGCTCAGCCTTGAGAAAAAGGGTAAATCACTAAAATGCCGATGTTAGATATAAAAAACCTGACGCTAGAAATGCATAGTAGTGAGGGCACCATTAAAGCGTTAGATAAAGTCAATCTCACGGTGAGCACTGGAGAAATTCGCGCATTAGTGGGTGAGTCTGGTTCAGGCAAGAGTTTAATCGTATCTGCAATATGTGGGGCCCTGCCCTTAGAGTGGTCGGTTACCGCAGACAGAATGAGTTGGAATGGTGAAAATCTTCTAGGTATGTCTTCACAACAACGTCGTGAGGTGATGCGACGGGAAATTGCAGTGGTATTTCAAAACCCACAAACCAGTTTAGATCCCTCTGCAACGCTTGGTGAACAGCTAGAAGAAAGTATTCCCAGTGAGTTTATTCAGGGGCGATGGTTTTGGCAACGTGCTCAACAACGCAGAAAAATTGCTATCAGCACGGTGCATAAAGTGGGAATAAAACATCACAAGCATTATTTAAGCGCCTTCCCCCACCAAATCCCAAGCGATATTGGTCAAAAATTTATGATTGCCATGGCCTTGGTTTCACAACCTAAACTGCTCATTGCTGATGATCCTACTCGTGGCATGGAGCCAACAACAAAGACACAAATTCTGAAGTTGTTCACTCGCTTAAATCAAACCCGGTCTCTGTCTATTTTATTTGTGAGTCACGACCTTCTTGCCATTGCCAGCATGTCGCATACCATGACGGTGCTATATGCAGGGCAAACGGTGGAATCAGGTAAAATGAAGCATATTAAAAAGCGGCCGCTGCACCCTTATACGAAGGCTCTGCTTGATAGTGCCCCAAGCTTTAGAAAGGATTTACCGCCTAAGTCTCATTTGCCCACCATTGCTGGGTCAATACCCACCTTGCAGCATTTGCCTATTGGCTGTCGATTAGGTCCACGATGCCCCCGAGCACAACGTGCTTGCGTACAAACACCAGCAGTAAGACGCATCCACGATCACAGCTACAGTTGCCATTACCCTTTGCATATGGAGAAATTATGACCGACGTTATGCAGGTAAAGCAACTTAGGTTTCTACACAATGAAAACAAGCGGTGGTTAAAACGGCCCGAAGTTTTTGAGCTAGGCCCCATTGACCTAACGGTTAAGCGCGGAGAAACCGTTGCCATTATTGGCGAAAATCGCTCTGGTAAATCATTGTTAGCCAAGCTACTTGTGGGCGCCGTTCGTGCTGACGAGGGCGAAATTGAAATTAATGAGCACAAGTATTTAGCCAAATACAAATCGAAAGACAGTCAGCGAAAGCGAACGCATGACATTCGGATGATATTGCAGCACAGCAACGAAACCATGAACCCTTCGGTTCCGGTGGGTCGCATACTCGATGAGCCTTTGCGATTGAATACCACGCTGGAATCTAACGAGCGTAAGAAAATCATTGAAGATACCCTCGTCAAAGTAGGGTTGTTAAGAGAGCACTTCTACTTTTATCGGAATATGCTCTCAGACGGACAACAGCAGCGTATTGCGCTTGCCCGCGCAATCATGCTCAAACCTAAAGTACTGGTAGCAGACGAGCCTTTTGCCGCCCTTGATCCCTCTATTCGCTCGCAAACTGTCAATCTGATTTTAGAGTTACAACAAGAGCTTGGTTTGGCGTTTATATTTATTAGTCACAATTTGGGTATTGTTCGCCATATTGCAGATAAAGTTATTGTAATGGAGCGCGGTCGAATTGTTGAAGAAGGCAAAACAGAAACTATATTTCGTTGGCCCCAACACACTCGGACTAAAAAACTGGTGACTGCCTACCACTCTCTTGTGCCACAGCAAACCATTCGCTAATCAATAATATCGAAAGCGAACGGCAACATTAAAAACGGTCAGAGCCTTCGGTTTGTTAACATAATGTAACCCATAAAAATGAACATTTACTCTGTGTCGAACGAAATAAGCATTATACATTTAAATAATGGGAAAAATGTTATGTTGATGACTTACGTGAGCTATGCAGTTATTGCTGGTGCGATTTTTATTCTTACTTCGTTTTTTTCACAAAAGCTGCCATCGCAGTCAAAAAATAGATCGTTTGCTAAAAAGCTAGGTACGTTTTTAGCCGGTGCTGGTGTGGTTACGTTACTAGGTGCAGCAACAGCGGCCGCAGCAGTACACACATCTTCTGGATTCATTTTGTAAGTTAAATAGCCTGACCCTGTTAGCACCCGAAACAGCTAGCACTTTGCTCTAATGCCACCTTGCTTATTGGCACCTTACTTTATTAGAGCCGAGCCCTGTTCGCACCTTATTTTAATGGCAAAAGCGCGGCAGGGTTGCACTCTACCGCGTTAATCGTTGTTATCCTACGAGGGCCAGTAAAATACCGGCGGCTACTGCTGAGCCTAACACTCCAGCTACATTAGGCCCCATAGCGTGCATCAGTAAGAAATTATGAGGATTGGCTTCTAAACCCACTTTATTGACTACGCGCGCAGCCATTGGCACAGCAGATACGCCCGCGGCGCCAATTAACGGGTTAATCGCATTGCCACTTAACCGACTCATTAATTTTGCCATGAGCACACCCGTTGCCGTACCAATAGCAAAAGCAATAGCACCTAGCCCTAAAATGCCAAGGGTTTCTACCGTGAGGAACGCCTCAGCCGATAACTTTGAGCCAACAGCAAGACCAAGAAAGATTGTCACTGTATTAATAAGTTCGTTCTGTGCTGTATTGCTTAGCCGGTCTACAACACCACACTCTTTCATTAAGTTACCGAAACAGAACATGCCTACAAGAGGGGTTGCCGCCGGTAAAAATAAAATCGTTAGGAATAACACCGCCAGAGGAAAAATTATCTTTTCCCGTTTAGAAACAAAGCGCAATTGCCCCATCTTAATCTCTCGCTCAGCTTTGGTAGTAAGAGCTTTCATAATAGGAGGCTGAATAATGGGCACTAATGCCATGTACGAATATGCCGCAACGGCAATGGCACCTAGTAAGTCCGGCGCTAAACGAGAAGCAAGGAATATTGCGGTAGGCCCATCAGCTCCACCTATAATGGCGATAGCACTGGCGTCTTTTAAGGTAAACTCAAAACCTGGCAACAAATTTAAAGCGATGGCACCAAAGAGCGTAGCGAAAATGCCAAATTGAGCCGCCGCGCCTAGTAATAGCATTCTTGGATTGGCGATAAGCGCACTAAAATCGGTCATGGCCCCAACCCCCATAAAAATAAGGAGTGGGAACACACCGGTGTCGATACCGATTTTATAAATATAGTGGAGCAACCCTCCCGCTTCGGAGAAGCCCGCTATGGGGATATTAGTGAGAAGCGCGCCAAATCCTATGGGTAACAGCAAAAGAGGCTCAAATTTCTTAACGATGGCTAAATAGAGCAACCCAAAGCCCACCAACATCATAACAAGTTGGCCAGCCTCAAAATGGGCAAGTGCGGTACTATCCCAAAGCAGTAGTAACTTATCCATGTATTACCCCAACGAAATCAGTGATTGCCCACTGCTTACAGCGTCGCCATCACTAACGAGAATATCGCTAACTGTGCCTGTATAGGCTGAGCGTATCTCTGTTTCCATTTTCATGGCTTCCAAAATAATGACCACATCTCCTTCGGCGACGCTATCGCCATTGCGCACCAAAACCTTAAATACGTTTCCGGCCAATGGGGCATCAATAATTTGCGCGGCGCTTGCTTGAGATGCTGATGCAGCTTGACTCGAGGCTTGGGTTTGATTTGCAGGCGTAGCAGCACTAGCTGCAGTATTGCTGTTCACCTCAGAGTTGCCGTTTACCTCAGAGTCGCTGTTCACCTCAGAAACTTGGCTTAATGCGCCTGATGGAGCTACCTCTACGTGATAAAGCTTTCCATCAACGTTAACGTCATACGCGGCTGCATTTGCCTGTGTATTAGCTTGAGGAGACGTCACCTGCTGGGTTTGGCCTTCTTGGACAGCGCCCTTAGTAGAAGATGAGTTCTTAGTATTGTGCTTGGTATTGTCCTTTGAATTCTCATCGAGCGTCGGCGCAGCCTCAAATGCATCAAGGTTCCCTCGATTGGTAAGAAACTTAAGACCGATTTGAGGAAAGAGTGCATAGGTCAACACGTCATCAATTTTGCTTTCACACAGAGCAATGTTCTTTTTGTCAGCAAGTTCATCTAATTCTTTTTCAAGTTTAGTAAGTTCAGGTGAAATGTTATCAGCAGGACGACATGTTATTGGCTCTGCTCCGTCTAACACCCTCGCTTGTAACTCGCTGTTCACCGGCGCTGCAGTTGCACCATATTCACCTTTTAAAACTCCGGCTGTTTCTTTCGTAATGCTTTTGTAACGCTCTCCCGTGAGTACGTTCAATACAGATTGGGTGCCTACTATTTGAGACGTAGGTGTTACTAGCGGTATGTAACCGAGGTCTTCACGAACCCGCGGAATTTCTTTTAATACTTCTTCAAATTTGTCTTCTGCACCCTGCTCTTTTAGCTGGCTTTCCATGTTGGTGAGCATTCCACCTGGCACTTGAGCAAGAAGGATGCGCGCATCCACACCTTTCAGGCTGCCTTCAAACTGACTGTATTTTTTTCTGACCTCGCGAAAGTAACTGGCGATCTCTTCTAAATGTGGAAGTGATATTCCCGTATCTCGCTGAGTACCTTCGACAATGGATACCATTGTCTCAGTGGCCGTATGACCATATGTCATGCTCATAGAGGAAATGGCGGTATCCAGCATATCGATACCTGCATCAATAGCCTTTTGATATGTGGCCGTGCTTAACCCTGTTGTTGCATGACACTGCATTGCAATAGGAACATTTACTGTCTCTTTAAGCCCTGAGATCAATGCCTCGCACTCGTAAGGTTTAAGCAGTCCTGCCATGTCCTTAATACAAATAGAGTGAACGCCAAGATCTTCTAACTGCTTGGCCATCTCTAGCCATGTTTCTAGTCCGTGTACAGGGCTCACCGTATATGAAATAGTCCCCTGCGCGTGAGCTCCGCTATCAATAGTAGCTTTAATGGCTGTTTTTAAATTGCGAATATCGTTCATCGCATCGAATATTCTAAATACGTCCACACCGCTTTCGTGAGCCCGCTCGACAAACCGCGTCACTACATCGTCGGCGTAGTGACGATAGCCGAGCAAATTCTGCCCGCGTAACAACATTTGTTGCCGGGTATTTGGCATCGCCTTTTTCAGTTTTCTAATACGCTCCCAGGGATCTTCTCCTAAGTAACGGATGCAGGCGTCAAAGGTTGCGCCTCCCCAAGACTCTACAGACCAAAACCCAGCGCTATCTAATTTTTCAGCAATAGGCAGCATATCTTCAATTCGCATCCGAGTGGCGAGCAAAGATTGATGTGCATCACGTAAAACAAGCTCGGTAAGCGCAAGTGGCTTTGTCATGGTAGTTCCTTGAGGCTATATATTTTTGTTAGATTGACGGTGAGTATGAACAGCTGCGGAGATGGCGGCGATGATATTGCCATCAATACCTAGCTGCGCTGAATGCTTGGGTCTACTGGTAGAAACTGACTCTGAGTCATCCTCCCCGGGGAATGCTTTACAAAAGCGCGCAATAAGATGGATCCCTAGGATAAGTAAACCAAGAAAGGAAAATACAAACAGCATACCTATTAGCATAAGTGAAGCCGCTTCCATTAGCAGGCTAGTGACTGAATCGGTGTCCATGTGAACTCGCTTTAATAAAATCTATGATAAATAACTATCATGGGGTTTGTAAAAACTCAACAACGCAATGTGATAAATGCCATAAAGATGGAAACTGTCGGTTTTTGATTGTGATTTTAGCAAGTGCAGAGGTGCACAATCTTTAAAAGAGAATAATGAAAAAGAGTGCATTAGTGCTCGCCATGTAGAAATGAGGGAGCTTGTGTCATTTTGAAGCAGGCATAAAAAAACCCACCTCAATGAGGTGGGCTTTCTTATATCTGTCTCTTATACACATCTCCGAGCCCACG
>OLGX01000670.1_pt1 | contig 9425 bp, 6 predicted proteins | sample 1609451 | NCBI WGS metagenome assembly OLGX01 (sample SAMN05416834, study PRJEB24817) | seawater metagenome | isolation source: Sea water | place: Canada:Atlantic | collected 2013-07
GTCCAAACACTGTAAACCCACCATTTTGTGTATCAAGTGCCGCACTTCCCCCACTATTATTAGCCATATTAAAAAACCACTGGCTAGTAGCACTATTAGGGTTGCCCCCTAACTTAGCCATGGCAATAGTACCTTTAACATTAGAAAATACAGGTTCATTGATAACAGCAGGTTTAGTTGTTATTGGGTCAAGTGTGTCTGAAAATGTAAAACCACCGCCTTGAATTTGGCTGATTTCATCTGGTGAAGAAGCTAGCGTATCTTTACGATACTCAACACCCATTAGTAGACCAATGCCATCGTCAGCAGTAGGTAGCTGAATACCGTAATCACCTAGGTTAGCTTGAATGTCTGCGCCAAATACTTTCTGTGAGGTTTCACCGTTAACAATACCGATACCTTGAATAAAATCGAGTTGGTCTTGTGTAACTTGGCTCTCACCGCCTGGGCGTTGGAAAATGTTGTAAGGAACACAACCACCAGACTGGTCAGTACATACTACATTGCCGTCGGCATCTGTAGTAGCAAGTAATGCTTGCTGTAGGTTAGCTACAACAAAATCGTTTGTAGATGCGCTTTGGTCACGAGTTTCAGAGATTTGACCAAATAGGTTCCAGGCCCATGTGTCGTCGATAAAGCCTTTTAAGCCACCCACAAAACGCCATGTGCTATTTTCAAGGCGAGAGTCACGGGCTCCACCTTCCACGTTACGGTGAGAAGCTGTAATACCACTTACAATGGCATTGTTGGCTATATCATCGGCCGAACAACCAAAGATCTCTGTAAACGCAATACCATCGTTACCTTGGATAAGTGGGTTGCCACAGTTTATATCGTAGGCACCAATACCAAATGATGCACTTGGCGCAATCTGGGCGTTACTGGTGTTGTTGATAAACGAGAAGTCTGCATAGGCTTCAAGGTTCTCAGTTAAATCGTAATCGCCTTTCGCGTAAAAATGATAGCGCTCTGAGGGACGTTGGAAGAAGTTTTGCGCACCAAAGTTAAAGGTTTGCGAAGGGCCGCCAGCGTAAGGAATAATGTTTCCGTTTTCTTCTTGGAAAGCAAAACCGCCCGGGCCGCCGAATAGACGGAAGTTGGCAGAACCAACACAGCCTAAACCTTCAAAGCTAGACGCACCGCTGCTTTGACCAAGGGTACACGCAGAGAATACGCGGTCTGCTTGAACAATTTCATTTCTGTCTTCATAAGAAGCATAAATGGTTACGTTACCTTTGCCGTCGCCTGTTGAGGCACCGAACATGGTATAGATAAGGGTTTCGTCGCCATCCATGGTTGAACCAGGAATAGGCTGGTTAGCTGCGTTTAAAACGCCTTCGTAAAGACCGTTGTCGTTATCGGCGTAGTTTGAACTAAACTGACCGCCGAACTCTACGCCTTCAAAATCGTCACGTAGAATAAAGTTTGCAACACCGCCAACAGCGTCTGAGCCGTATACAGCCGATGCACCACCGGTTAGGATGTCAACACGCTCAAGCATTTGGGTAGGCACTAAATCGACGTTAGCCGCCGCTGTGCCAGATGAACCGTATGGCAGACGTTTGCCGTCGATAAGCACCAAAGTTCTGTTAGCACCAAGACCACGTAGGTTAAGCGTTGCTGTACCTGTTGCGCCGTTTGACACTTCAGATGCCTGACCTGCAAACACCTGAGGAAGCACGTTTACGAAGTCTTCTACACGTAAGTTACCACGAGCAGCAGCTTCAGCACCTGATACACTTAGTACCGGTGTAGCAGCTGCAATATTTGGGTTTGAGAGTAGACGAGAACCTGTAACTTCAATTTTTTCGACTTTTTCGTCTTCGCTGTCTGCATCTTCTTGTGCATACACATTACCGGATAATGCTATGGAAGCCGCAGCTCCGAAAGCGCAAGCTAGTCTGACTGACTTAGCCAGCTTGTGGTTTGTAAACATTGTAGTCTCCCTAGACTGTGTGTTGTCTTAGAACTTTTGATTTTTTTTATGTGTGCGTTTTTTTTGCGCACATCTAATGTATACACAAAGCTGTCATATAATCAACTGAGCTATGTAATATTTACAAAATATATGTTTAAAATTGAACTCTTTATGATTCAGGTTAATAAATCCCTTTTCTGCCGACCGTGTAAATATTTCTTGAAACAAGGCTCTACTGTTACCGACGGTAAGATGCTAAAATCGCCAACAATTAACACACCACCCGAATTTTGTTTTTTCATTACATTCGCAAAATGGAAATTCAATGCATTGTGGTTCAAATGTCGGAGTCGAGTTGGTTGATCAACACGACATCCAAAAGCACAGAAAAAAGATTATTATTAATGTCAGATCTAAAGCTTCTTGAAGAAATAGGAAAGCGACGCACGTTTGCGATCATTTCACACCCTGATGCGGGTAAAACCACCATTACTGAAAAAGTATTGTTGTTCGGTCGTGCTCTGCAAACCGCAGGTACGGTTAAAGGCAAAAAGTCGGGCCAGCATGCCAAATCAGATTGGATGGAAATGGAAAAAGAGCGTGGTATCTCCGTGACGACCTCGGTGATGCAATTTCCTTACAACGATCATTTAGTGAACTTACTCGATACCCCAGGGCACGAAGATTTCTCTGAAGATACCTATCGTACGCTTACCGCTGTTGACTCCTGTTTAATGGTTATTGATGCCGCGAAAGGGGTAGAAGATAGAACCCGTAAGTTGATGGAAGTTACTCGACTGCGCGACACGCCAATCGTTACCTTTATGAACAAGCTCGACCGTGACATTCGCGACCCGTTAGAACTTCTCGATGAAGTTGAAACCGAGCTAGATATTCTATGCGCTCCTATTACATGGCCTATTGGCAGCGGAAAGCGATTTAAAGGTACTTACCATCTGTATCGCGACGAAACCGTGTTGTACCAAAGTGGTCAAGGTCACACCATTCAAGAAGTACGCACTATCAAAGGGCTGAATAACCCTGAGCTTGATGAAGCAGTAAGCAGCGAGTTAGCAGATATACTGCGCGATGAACTCGAATTAGTGCGCGGTGCGTCAAATGACTTTGACAAAGAGCTTTTTTTAGAGGGGCAATTAACCCCAGTATTCTTTGGAACCGCATTAGGTAACTTTGGCGTTGACCACATGCTCGATGGCTTAGTTGAGTGGGCGCCAGAGCCTCTAGGTCGTGAGACAGAATCGGGGAAAGTTGACAGCAAAGACGCCAAGTTCAGTGGGTTTGTATTTAAAATACAAGCTAACATGGACCCAAAACACCGTGACCGAATTGCGTTTTGCCGAATTGTGTCGGGTAAATACGAAAAAGGCATGAAAATGCGCAATAGCCGTTTAGGTAAAGACGTTCGTATTTCTGATGCGCTTACGTTTTTAGCCGGCGACCGCTCTTTACTTGAAGAGGCTTATGCTGGCGATATTATCGGTTTACACAACCACGGTACTATTCGCATAGGTGATACTTTTACCTCAGGCGATAACTATCGATTCAGCGGTATTCCTAATTTCGCTCCTGAACTATTTAAACGCATTCGTCTAAAAGATCCTCTTAAACAAAAACAATTGTTAAAAGGCCTTATACAGCTTTCAGAAGAAGGCGCAGTTCAGGTGTTTCGTCCGCTCGCGAATAACGATCTTATTGTTGGCGCCGTTGGTGTGCTTCAGTTTGATGTGGTGGTAGCGCGTCTTAAGGCTGAGTACAACGTAGAAGCCTTGTATGAGCATATCAATGTAAGCACAGCGCGCTGGGTTTATTCTGATAGCGAGAAAAAGCTAGACGAGTTTCGTCGAAAGGGTGAGCAAAACCTTGCGCTAGATGGCGGAGATAACCTCACTTACATTGCACCGACTATGGTGAACCTTCAGTTAGCGCAAGAGCGCTACCCAGACATTCAGTTTACGAACACGCGCGAAAATTAAGAACACACTATGAATATACATGCTCTATTAGTTAACCGATTCAGCGAAGCACTTCAAAAAATGGGCGTTGAAAACGCGCCTATTCCCGTTTCTCGCAGTGCTCGTCCAGAATTTGGTGAGTATCAGTTTAACGGCGCTATGGCGTTGGCTAAGCAATTGCGCCAAAAGCCTCGCGACATTGCTGAGAAAATCGTCGAAATAGTCGAACTTGACGACGTATCTTCAAAACTAGAAGTCGCCGGTCCAGGCTTCATCAACATTCATTTGAGTGACGAATGGCTTGCTAGCCAATGCGAAACTTCACTCGCTGACCCTCGCTTAGGCATCGCTAAGTCGGATGAACAAAATATTGTTGTTGATTATTCTTCACCAAACTTAGCTAAAGAAATGCACGTGGGGCATTTGCGAACCACTATTATTGGTGACGCGGTAGTGAAAGTGCTTGAGTTTTTAGGGCATAAGGTCATTCGCCAAAACCACATGGGCGACTGGGGTACACAGTTTGGGATGCTGTTGGCACACCTGTCTGACAAGCTCCAAGAAGAAGTGGCTGAAACCGCGCTGTCTGACCTAGAAGACTTTTATCGCGAAGCTAAAGTTCGTTTTGATGGCGAAAAGGGGTTTGCCGATCGTGCTAGAGAGTACGTGGTGAAACTTCAAGGCGGAGACAAGCAGTGCTTAGCACTTTGGGAGAAGTTTATCGATGTATCGATTACTCACTCAGAGGAAGTGTACAAAAAGCTTAATGTCAGTCTAACTCGCAACGATATTATGGGTGAGTCGGCGTACAACAGCGATCTGGCTAATGTCATTGCCGACCTTAAAGCAAAAGGGATTGCTGTTGAAGACCAAGGCGCGCAGGTGGTGTTTATTCCTGAACTTGCCGACAAAGAAGGTAATCCTGCTGTTTATATCGTTCAAAAATCTGGTGGCGGATACCTTTATGCCACTACCGACCTTGCAGCAATGCGCTATCGCAGCACTAAGCTAAATGCCGACCGCACGCTGATACTTACCGATGCCCGTCAGGCGTTGCACTTTAAGCAAACTGAAATTGTAGGCCGCAAAGCGGGCTTTATGCTTGAAACACAAACCTATGAGCACTGTCCGTTTGGCATGATGTTAGGCAGCGATGGCAAGCCTTTTAAAACGCGTACGGGTGGAACGGTTAAGTTGGTAGAACTGCTAGACGAAGCTATTGAGCGCGCAGGTAAACTGATTGCTGAACGTGACAACGATTTAAGTGAAGATGAACTGAATGAAGTTGCTTACAAAGTAGGTATTGGTGCGGTGAAATATGCCGACTTATCTAAGAACCGTACCACTGACTATATGTTTAACTGGGACTCGATGTTGAGTTTTGAAGGCAACACAGCGCCTTACCTACAGTATGCTTATACTCGAGTGAAAAGTTTATTTAGAAAGGCTGGGGTAGACATGGCGTCTATGCCGGTTGATATCTCATTGGTGGAAAAACAAGAGCATGCGCTAGCTGTACTTCTTTTACAATTTGAAGAAGTTATCAGCATGGTGTCTCGTGAGGCAACGCCGCATATTCTCTGTACTTACCTGTACGATGTGGCATCAGCCTTTATGACGTTTTACGAGGCGTGCCCAATGCTTAAAGACGGCATAGAGCCAACAGTTCGCGACAGCCGGTTGGCATTGTCAGCTTTAGTTGCCAATACGTTGGAAAAAGGTTTGACCCTTCTCGGTATCGAAACACTAGAAAAAATGTAATCTACGTCATACATTGCACAGTATTAACTAGTTATATGAGCAAGAGGCTGGCAGTAATGTCAGCCTTTTTCATTTCTGCAAGCCAGGTCAACAAGGCTTTGTCTTTATGGATTGAAGCTTATATTAAAGCGCGTATACCGGTCAGCTTTTTTACATAAAAGCTGATAGTAAAAACAGCGTAGCCATTACAGAAAAATAACGACAAAACATTAACGCCAAAAAAAAACGACAAAACAACAATAGGAAAACCAATGACAAAAATTCTCGCATTCGCTGGTAGTACTCGAGACGGTTCTTTTAATAATGCTATCGTAGAAGTCGCCGCTGAAGGGGCAAAAGAAGCAGGGGCCGATGTAACCGTTATCAACCTAGCTGATTATCAAATGCCAATATTCAATGAAGACGAAGAGGCTGAGTTTGGTATTCCAGAAAAGGCATTAGCGTTTAAAGCTTTATTAATGGAGCATGATGGTTTTCTTATTGCTTCGCCTGAATATAATTCCAGCTATCCTGCTTTGCTGAAAAACGCTATCGACTGGGCTTCTAGAATGAGTGAAGGTGAAAAGCCGCTTCAAGCATTTAAAGGAAAAGTTGCCGGTATTATGGCTGCATCTGCTGGTGGGTTAGGTGGCTTAAGAGTGCTGGTAGTGCTTAGAATGCTGTTAGAAAACATCGGCGTTATTGTTAGCCCAAATCAAAAGGCCATTGCAAAAGTAAACACCTTACTTGATGATTCTGGCAGCGTAAGCGATGAAAAGACAATAAAGCAGCTTAAAAACTTAGGCAAAGAGACCGCAGAGCTTGCGCGTAAGCTAGCTGTTTAATGTAGATTGTGGATAAAGCGGCTGACCTAACATAAGCAGCCAACGCTTTTTCTATTTGCAGAATGAGTGAAAAGCAAAACGCAGCTCTACAGCTGCGTTTTTTTGTTTTTTAGGCTATTTATTAACGCTGAAATTTCAGTGGTGAAGGGGTCAGTAATGCCTCTACTTTATCCCTTTCGACGTTTCCAGATAGCTTGCGAAACTACCAAGCCAGTGGCTTCCCATATAGTGCATATCTTCAAGGACTGCGTTGAGTCCTGCATCGAGATGTGCTTTCATCACATTTTGCAAAGCGCCTACTCGCGGATCGTTAATATCTAACGCGTTTATCATACCCTCAATCATCCACGCTCTACTGATATTTAAACCGTCTAAATGTGCTAATTTTCCATCAGATTTATCGGTTACCGTAGCGGGCTGCAACCAATTGTTGCTTGTGCTGGTAAGCGTAGGGAAGAAGTCTGTAAGCCATTCGCCGTAATCTTTTTTAGATAAAACCCGGCGCATTAAATCCGCCTCTGCCAAGCAGGGCGAAAGAAAGTCTTGCCCCGATGGCTCATAGCTTATTGGGCAGCGGGTATCGCTTTTATAATAATCTTTTATTCTTGATGTAAGCAGGGCTTCAAAAGGCTCATTGTTTGCAATTCGACTCCAATCTAGCATTAAGCCAAATGCAAAGGCAGTTTGACTGTGTTCGCCTGTGCGTATGGGGTAGGCGAGCTTGGGTAACCAACTTTCTATTCGCTTGACAATAATAGCTTCTAGCGGCTCTAGTCGCGACAGCCAAACGGCAGCCTCAGGCAACGACGATTGGCGCAGCTCAGCGGTTAGCTGTAAGAACCATGCAAGGCCGTAGGGGCGTTCGAATGCGTTGTTATTTGGCCGTTGTATTGTTGCTACTTCGCCTTCGATATTTTGCTGGCTAAAACTTTTATTCAAACTGGCAATAATCGTGTCTTTTGAAATGTTATCGCCACCAGTATTGAGCATGCGAACCAATAACCAATGACCGTGTACGGAAGAGTGCCAATCGAGACAGCCATAAAATGCAGGGTAAAGGGCTTTTGGCGTCTTTGCATCGTCATTGCTGCTCATAGTGTGTTTGATAATATTGGGATATTCTTGATGAATACATTGAAGAGCGAGGTCTGAAAATACCTTCTCGTAGCCACTATCTTGTTTGATATCACTTTTACCTAAACTATATGCTGCACTAGTACTGCTTTTTACGTTGTCACTTAGTTGTGCACTAGCACTGGCGAAAAATGAAATAGCGGTTAGAGAGCAGAGAATGGCGTTTTTGACCTTTCGCATACAGATTCCTTTTTAGTCAATGTGAAATTACCTTCTAAGAGATAACCGTATAAGAGATAAGCCTATAAGAGGTTAACTCACTTCTAGGGCGTTTAATATCTCTTCATAGTCACATGTAAAGCCTATTTCTCTGTCAATCCACTCGCGATTATAATAGGTATCTAGATAGCGCTCTCCGCTGTCACACATAAGCGTAACAATAGAGCCTTGCTCGCCTTTTTCTAACATTGATTGAGCAACTACCAGCGCACCCCATAAATTTGTTCCCGTGGAGGGGCCCGCTTTTATACCCATTGTGTTATTTAACCAATGCATGGTGGCCACGCTTGCTGCATCAGGAACTTGAATCATATCGTCGATAACATCGCCCTGAAATGAAGCTTCTACTTTGGGTCTGCCTATACCTTCAATCCTACTGCCTCTATTGGCCGTTAATGAGGAGTCTCGTTGTTTATAGCTGTCATAAAACACGGAGAACTCAGGGTCTACTACCACCAATTTAGATGCCATACCTTTGAAGCGAATGTAGCGCCCTATGGTGGCAGAAGTGCCGCCGGTGCCCGCACTCATCACTATGGTATGGGGCATAGGGTGAGGTTCGGCCTCCATTTGGTGAAAAATACTCTCAGCAATGTTGTTATTTCCTCGCCAATCTGTAGCGCGCTCTGCAAACATGAACTGATCCATAAAGTAACCGTTACTCTGCGTAGCAACACGAATTGCCTCATCGTGCATTTGTGTTGGGCAGTCGACAAAATGACAGCGACCTCCAAATTGCTCAATAAGCGCAATTTTTTTAAGGGCAGTAGAACGCGGCATAATGGCGATAAATGGAACGCCAATCATGCGAGCAAAGTAGGCTTCAGATACCGCGGTGCTTCCAGAAGATGCTTCCACAACGGTAGTGTGTTGATTTATTTTGCCATTACACAAGGCATATAAAAATAGTGAGCGGGCGAGACGATGCTTTAAACTGCCGGTGGGATGGGTACTTTCATCTTTTAAGTAAATATCGATACCGTTAAGTTTGAGTGCATCGAGTTTGATAAGGTGCGTGTCCGCTGAACGCTGATAATCCGCATTTATTTTTTTTATCGCTTGGGAAACCCAATCTGCCATTACAACTCCTTAAAACATGTCGCCAGAAGAAAATATGACTGTAGAATAGCAGTGAGTTTTCGGTTTTTTTGTGCGTTGTTTTCTATATTTAATAAATTAATTGCGACTCAATGCCAAAAATTAATGATTAAGAGGTTTGTGATTCTGTATGGCGTTTTTGAAGCGAAGTGTTCGGCAGTGCTACGTGCATAAATTGTTTGGGCTTCATAAAAAACTTGGTATCTTGTGCTAAAACACTAAAACACTAAAACACTAAAACACTAGGACACTAGGACACTAGGACACTAGGACACTAGGACACTAGGACACTAGGTCACCAGGTCTTAGGTCAGTTCATTTCACCCTAAATCATCATGCCCAAGGACAACGTGTCTTAGATATTCACGTCTTAGGTAAATTATAAATTAGGAAAAATACTATGAGAGCTCTGCTACTCATTTTTTTATTTATGCTGTCGCCATATTGTCTTTCTACTGAGACACTGAAAGTCGCTACGTTCAATGTCAGTATGGAGGC
>OLGX01000675.1_pt1 | contig 9366 bp, 5 predicted proteins | sample 1609451 | NCBI WGS metagenome assembly OLGX01 (sample SAMN05416834, study PRJEB24817) | seawater metagenome | isolation source: Sea water | place: Canada:Atlantic | collected 2013-07
TCCTCTTCGTCGGCAGCGTCAGATGTGTATAAGAGACAGATCTAGGGTTTCTTGCAGACGCGTTTCTAGTTGCTTAGCCAACGCCTCTTTTTCATCATACTTACCGCGTGAAACAAACATATGTTTTTCCGAAAATTATTGTTATTCGTTTTATTCAGAGTAACAGAAAATACGTAGATGTGACTATTAATCTGAAGTCGAATACGAGTGTAAAACCGTGCTTAAAATTATCGACCGTTTCAACTACCCCTTTAACAAAATTTGCGTTGGCGTAGCGTTTTACGGCCAATGGTATACATAAACTTATAAGTGACACCTTTCGTTTACAGAAACGCGTTACAATTAGTGTTAGGGCTAACGCCAATATCAGCGCCTTTGTTTTTGCATCCTCAACTACATTTACTGGTGAACCTTTCGCATGGTTATTGAGACACTTCTTTTAACGTTTGCGCTTCTTGGCGTAGCCACATTGTTGCAAACTCTAAGTGGTTTTGGCTTTGGTTTAATCGTTGTTTCAAGCTTCACACTGCTGGATATTATGCCGCTAACTGCAACAACGTTTTTAGTGAGCTTTTTGAGTTTATTTAACTCTGTTAGCTTGGTCTTTAAAAATACTCATCATGTGAACAAACGCGCCTTCAACATACTGCTTGTCACTGCAATTCCATTTATGGCTGCGGGATACGTATTGCTGGAATATCTTTCTCAGTCTATGTCCCACTGGCTCAATATTATGTTAGGGAGTGTGATTTTACTGTGTTGTGGGCTGCTCGTTATTAAACGCAGCGCTGTAGAGCGCTCTGAACCCTCAATAGGTTTTGGTGTTGCGGGGGCAATGAGCGGTCTACTAGGTGGGCTTTTTTCTACGTTTGGCCCCCCCGTGGTATTTCAATGCTACAGACAGCAATGGTCAATTACTGAGATACGCATTACCTTGCTCGCTTTTTTCTGCTTAACGTCGCTGATGCGCTTAATTGTGGTGCCCTTTGGTACGCTGCCCTCTTACGACATTGTCCTTTCAACTCTTTTTGCTATTCCCATCGTTTTACTCTTTACCCGTATTGGCCGTTTGCTGGCAGCAAAGGTCTCAGCAAGACACATAAAATTACTGGCCTTACTTATGCTCACCCTAAGTGGCAGCTTGCTTATCATTCAAAATATTACGCTGTAAAACGATATTCGTTTTTCTCATCGATGTAGCCATTAATTCTCAATTTCCACATGAGCATTATCATGAGAATGCCTGTGGAGGTGGTCTTTCTCATCTCGGCATGGTTCACCAGGCAATTCAAACTCTATGGTGGTGTGGGCCAAATGAAAGGGCTCCAGACTTTTTGCCACTTCATATTTCAACTTGAGTAGTGTCTGCGTATCAACGCTACATTCAATTACCAAATGTGCGGTTAATACATGCTGATCGCCATCAAGAGACCAAAAGTGCAGATGGTGAATTTCTTCAACATGAGAAATCGCTAACAGCGTGTTACGAATTTCTAAACGACTTTCATAATCGGGAACACCCTGTAAGAACAGCTTCATTGTTTTTATGACATATCGAACAACGTTGATGGAGATAAACAGAGTGAAAACAATTGAGAGGATAGGATCTAGAATGGGCCAATGCACAAACTGCAGTAGAATAGCCACAAAAAGCACCGCCACCCAACCCAGAACGTCTTCAATCAAATGCCAGTTGAGCACTTTTTCGTTCATGGAGTGGCCGCCACTGAGTTTGTAGGCGGCGAACCCATTTACTGCAATGCCCAATATTGCCAATGCTATCATGCCCTCAGTGACAGGCATTTCAGGTTCGAATAACCGGGGAATTGCTTCAAACAGTATCCATACAGAACCGACGATTAAAATTAGTCCATTGATCATAGCTCCCAGCAGACTCAGCCTTTTGAATCCGTAGGAATACTTTTCAGTGGCGGCTTTATGACCTAATTTGCTTAAGTACCATGCTAGCCCAATAGATAAAGAATCACCTAGATCGTGCACAGCGTCAGCCATTATTGCGACACTGTTTGTTAGCCACCCTCCTATAAACTCTATTATAGTAAAGATGAAATTTAGCCAAAATGCCCACCCAATCCGTTGGCTATCTTCGTTTGCATGGTCCTTGTGGGAATGGTATTTATGCAAATGGTCTGAGTGGGAATGTCCATGATGATGGTGCATAGTGAAATTTTCCATTTACAGTTAGGCTAATAAAGGTGTTTTCACAGCGGGGTTATAAAGTAAAACATAGCTTAAACATCAACTAGCTGTTTTAACTATAGGCTCTGCTTACGCCTTATATAACACACCATTGTCGATTAATTTCATGAACCAATGTCTCAAAGACACATTTTCACGACCCATCTTTGACAAAGACTGCAAATTAACTCACCCAAAACGGGTTGTTAACACTTTAGTCTATTCGTGATGGTGATAATAAACATAATTTTCACAAAACTGGGATAACACAATCACTTAACCTGCGCTCTTCACTCGTTTTCAGTCTATGTACTTTTTCACGGAATTGTTTAAAACCCACTTTTACTGTTTAAATTCATACGCATAGAGTAAAAAACATTTAACACTTACCGTTAAAGGCTCTATCCAAACAGCGATGGCATTTACAAAAAATGTTATCGATATGGTAATTCGTGAACGGTTTTAATGTTAAAAAGTTGAAAAGATGATTGATCTTTTCGTTGCACTCCCTTAATGTTAGGAAAATGTAAGCGCTTCCAAAATCTTTACGCTTAATTTTGTAAGCGCTTTCAAAAAAAACAAAAGCCATCGCGGCTGTCGTTAATTCACACTCAACGACACACTTAACAACACATTTATAGCAAGGCTGAAAGCAATGACTAAACATGCATCTAAAATTACGCGGGTAGCTGCCGCGTTGTCAGTCACAACCCTATTTGGCTGTGGGGGCGGTGCCACCACATCTACTGATATAGACGCGGTAGACGCCTCTGCACCAGTGTCAGATTGGCAGCTTGTATGGAGCGACGAATTTGACGGTTCAAGCATTGATGAGAACAAATGGACTCACGAAGTAGATTGCGCCGGCGGTGGCAACAATGAAGCTCAGTGCTACACAGAAAGTGAAAGCAACTCTTTTGTCGAGGACGGCACGTTAAACATTCTCGCGCTTCCAGCAGAAGAAGGTGCACCAAAGCCCTATACTTCTGCCCGACTTAATACCCGTTATAAAGGTGATTTCAAATACGGTCGCATCGAAATGCGAGCAAAAATGCCGGAAGGACAAGGTTCTTGGCCAGCATTTTGGATGATGCCAACAGATGAAGTATACGGTGGATGGCCTCGCTCTGGCGAAATCGACATCATGGAAGCGGTTAACCTAAAAGCAGCAGACATTGACGGTAACCCCGAAAATCATATCTACGGCACACTTCACTACGGTCAAGAGTGGCCGAACAACGACAGTTCGGGCCAAGCGTATTCGCTACCTAATGGTGCGAACCCTGCCGACGATTTCCATACTTACGCCATTGAATGGCAAGAAGGCGAAATCCGTTGGTATATGGATGGTTACCTGTATGCCACTCAGCGTCGCTCTGAAGTACGTGAAAACAGTAAAGGCGAAGCAACTGGCCTTTCACACCGTGGCTGGTATGCAGAATACTTCGAACAAGGCACAGGCGAGTTAACAACACACTGGGACAATGCACCATTTGACCAAGAGTTTTACCTTATTTTGAACCTCGCTGTTGGTGGAGCATGGCCTGAGTCTGTCAATGAAACCGGTATCGATGCCGACGCATTTGCAGAAGGTCAAAGCCTAGAAGTTGACTACGTTCGCGTGTACGAGTGTGGGTCAGACCCAATGACAGGTAAAGGCTGCGAAACCGTTCGCCCAGGTTACGACTCACTTGAAGATGCATTAGTTGAAGGTGCAGCACCCATTCCATCTCCACCTTCTACTGGAATAGCTCAAAACCTGACTATTTTTGACGGTACACCTAATCCAAACTGGCCTGCATGGGACTGCTGTGGTGGTTCTACACCCGCACTCGTAGAAGATGCAGATGAAGGTCAGGTATTTGAATTTAGTATTGGCGATGCGCCAACGGTAATGGGTTTCATTAGCCGTTCAGCGTTTATCACCGACCCTGACGGTCAAGCTTCACCGTTTGACGCGTCACCAATGGAAGAAACAGGCAGCATTAAGTTCGACCTTAAAGCGGTTGCCTTACCAAACAATGCAACAACGTCTTGGTTGTTTAAAGTCGAGAGCTCTGAAGGCTCTACTTTCGCTGAACTTCCTTTGATGGATGGCTATGTTGGACCTGCTGACGTTGCAGGCGACACACCTGAACAAGGCGTATGGGAGTCGTACGAATTCCCACTGAGTGTATTAGCAGAGGCAGGCCTAGACACCAGTGCCATCGACGTAATCATGGTATTCCCGCTATGGGATACGGGCAGCGGTGCGGTATATCGCATGGCCAACGTTGAAATTTCACAAGAAGGCGGTGCGTCATACCCTGAGCTTACTATCTTCGAAGATGGACAAAATCCAAATTGGCCAATGTGGGATTGCTGTGGCGGTTCAACACCAACTGAAGAAATGGATGATGAAGAGCACGGTCTTACTGCTGAATTCCGTATAGGCGCAGAGCCAACAGTAATGGGCTTTACCACTCGTTCAATTGATGGCGGTGGTGCTACTCCATTTGACGCCACTGCACTTACTGATGGTGGTTTACTGCAGTTCGAAATGAGAGTTGTAAGCGCACCAACTAACCCAGACTCTACGTGGGTATTCAAAATTGAATCGAATGATGCTGCCACTGCCGTTGAGCTTCCACTTGCCGACAGTGTAGAAGGTCAAGCCCCAGTTGAAGGTGAGTGGCAGACTTACACGTTCTCCATTGCCGATCTTCAATCACGCGGTTTAGATGTAAGCGGTATTGACGTCATCATGATATTCCCAGCGTGGAGTACAGGTGAAGGTGCGGTATACCGTGTTGATAATGCGAAGTTCTTCCACCCTGACAGCGGCAACGAGACGCCTGCTGGTGGCTTGAACATTTTTGCTGACACCGCAGCTGAGCAATGGTCTATCTGGGATTGCTGTGGTGGCTCAACACCAACAGAAGAAGTAGACGACGCTGAGCACGGTACAGTGGCTGAATTCAGAATTGGTGAAGCACCAACTGTGATGGGCTTTTTGGCTGATGAAGAGGTGTCTTACGACGCATCGGCATTGCTTTCAACGGGCGTAGTTCGCTTTGAAATGAAAGTGAGCGCAATGCCTATTGATACATCAGGTCAGTGGTTATTTAAAATTGAGTCTATCGGCGCATCAACCGCAGTAGAGCTGCCAATGTCGTCAAGCCTTGAAGGTGTAGAGCCTGTTGAAGGCGAGTGGCAGACATACACGTTCCCGCTGCAAACACTTTATGACGCAGGTCTAGATATCAGTGCAATCAACGTTCTTATGATGTTCCCTACTTGGGATACAGGAAACGGCGCTGTATACCGCGTTGATAATGTAGAAATAGCAGCTCAGTAATAAAGCAATTTGCCGCCAGCAGCCTGGCGGCATATCAAATTGATAAGAATTAGTAGGCAATTATGAAAAACACAACTTTTAAAAAGACCCAGCTTGCCACGTCAATGGCTTTGTTATTGGGCTCTACTTTAGCTATGCCTAGCTACGCACAAGAAACAGAAGCAGCGACGCCTGAAGAAGGCGAAGTAGAAGTTATTCAAGTAAGCGGTATTCGCGGCTCTATGATCCGCTCTATGGATTTAAAGCGCAGTTCTAGCGGTGTTGTTGATGCCATATCGGCAGAAGAACTCGGTAAGTTTCCTGATACTAACTTAGCCGAAGCCCTTCAGCGCATAACGGGTGTAACCATTAGCCGTAACAACGGCGAAGGTAACGAAATTACTGTACGTGGTTTTGGCCCAGAATTTAACTTAGTCACCCTTAATGGCCGTCAAATGCCGGGCACAGGTTTCACCCGTTCATTTAACTTGTCTAACCTTTCTTCTGAAGGGGTAAACACGCTAGAGCTACAAAAAACCGCTCGCGCAGAGAACCCAAGTGGTGGTTTAGGTGCAACGGTGAACATCATTACTATGAAGCCGCTTGCTCAATCTGGGCAGCGCGCATCGTTTTCGGTAAAGGGTATCTACGATACCTCAAACGAAGAAGGTGACGATGTAACACCAGAAGTTGCCGGTGTTTATAGCAACACGTTTGCAGACGATATGTTCGGTTTTGGTGTGTCTTTTTCTCATCAAGAGCGTGATTTTCAACAGCAGGCCGCTAATATTCAAGGTTGGCAGCTGCAAGAAAATGATGCGTTACCTGAATTAGATGCAGAAAACGTGGTTGATAACCGCTCTAACATCACCAATGCAGCCTTCTTTCCAAAAGATATGAACTACAGCATTAGCGATGTACAGCGCGAACGTTCAAACGCACAAGTTACGTTTCAGTTCCGTCCCATTGATGATTTTACAGCAACCGTAGACTACACCGCTTCTCGCGCTACCACAGGTACTAATACCGTAGGCTGGGGTATTTGGAATAACTTTGGTGCTAACATCAATGAATACGAACTCGATGCTAACGGTACGGCTGTTTATGCTGATATTAGTGGCGATGATGCTTCATTCACTGCAAGTAGAAATACCACCCGTGTAGACGCTCGCTCAATCGGTATTAATCTAGATTGGACGGTAAGCGACGATTGGCACTTTGCCGTGGATTACCACGATTCATACAACGAAATTGACAATGGATATGACGAAGGACTAGGTAGCTCTGGTCAAATCATTCTTGGTTCAAACCAGCTTCAGTCAAAAGTGTATGATTACCGCGAAGGTGACATTCCTCAAGTATTTGTAAACTGGAATAACGGCACTAACGAAATTGCACCGGGCGAAATAGACTCTAACTTTAGTCAGTTCATTTACTCACCTGGTCGTTCTGACATTGAGCAATTCCAGCTAGATGGCACCTGGTATAACTCTGCCTTTGATATTCCATTAATGAAGGTAGACTTTGGTGTTGCGCGCACAGAGCAAGCGCTTAGCGGCTTTACTGCATGGAGCGGACTGCGTGGCGGCCCGGGCTTTAATCCATCGTTTACGCAAATATTCCCAGACAGCATGTTCGTACGCAACGACACCAGCGGTTTCCTAGATGCCTTTAGTAGCGGCGGTGCTAACATGAACCCTGGCTATTACTACACCTATGATTTTGACGAAGCCATTGCTCGACAATTAGCGTTTATCACATCAGATGTCGTGGGCGAAGCAAATGCCTACTCTACAGACCCTTATTACATGGGTGCACCTGCTGTGAGTAACGTTGAAGAAATCACCAACTCTATTTATGTACAAACAGAGTGGGACTTTGAAGTTGGCGACTACTACGTACAGATAAACGCAGGTGTGCGTTATGAGGAAACTGAAGTACCAAGCTCTGCGGAAGTTCGCGTCCCAGAACAAGTTAACTGGGTAGCCGCTTCAGAGTGGATCACGCAGTTTGAAGACGGACTGCAAGTACAAGACTTCACAGGCGAATACGACGTATTGCTTCCTATGTTTGACGTGAAAGTAGACGTGACCGATGACGTAGTAGCCCGTTTCTCTTGGGGTAAATCAATTACCCGCGCGCCTATCGGCCTATTGCAAGGCGGCCTAGCGTTTAGCGGCAGCCCTAAAATTGGTTCGCGTACGGCCTCAGCAGGTAACACCAGCCTACTGCCATTTGAATCATCAAACTTAGACTTATCGTTTGAATGGTACTACGACGAGGCAAGCTATGCGTCAGTGGGTCTATTCAGAAAGTCAGTAGAAAACTACATTACCACTACCGGTCAAGACCGTCAGTTTGAAGGGCTTAACGATATTTACCTAGGGCCACGTTGGAACGAAGCGGTAAATGCACTTGAGGCGGCCGGCACGCAGGCAACTGACAGCGCTATTTATGGTTACTTTGTAGATAATGGATTTGCCGATGAAAATGGCGTAGTGACTCCTAATGCAGATGACCCATTAATTACATGGCGTACCACCCAGCCTGGTAACTCTAGTGATGCGAAAACCGTAGAAGGTATTGAGCTTGCTGTTCAACATACCTTCGGTGAAACCGGCTTTGGCTTTGGCGCAAACGCCACATTAGTCGACGGCGACGTTGAATACGACCCATATAACCTTGAAGAGCAAGACCCGTTAGTTGGTATTAGTGACTCTGCCAACTTCCAAGTGTTCTACGAGAAAAATGGTTTGTCTGTGAAAGTGACTTACGCATGGCGTTCAGACTACGTAGTGGGTATTGGTCAAGCTCAGGGCTCATCAGATAACCCAGCCACTCAGTTTGATACCTACGCACAGGTTGATGCAAGCATTAACTACGACGTTGATGAACACCTAACGGTATTCCTTGAAGGGATAAACATTAACGATGAAACCGAACGTGGATACGGACGTTTTGAAGAGCAGTTCTTGTTTGCTCGTCAATACGGCCCTCGTTACACGCTAGGTGCTCGCTATACGTTCTAAGTATGTTTAGCACGGGGCACGTCTTTTAAGACGAGCGCCTCTTTTAAGACAAACCCTATTAAAAAGGCCGCTTCATTCCCATGAAGCGGCCTTTTTTGTATGCGTTATTCAGTAGTTGCTAGAACGACCCAATAACAGACAGTCTTGCATTAATTGGCGCACCAACGGTTGCTTGATGTCTAGAGTGCGCGTTCGGGAAGTATAATGTGTCAGTTAAGTTTTCCACATTAAGCTGTAAACGCATGCCGTTGTTTAGCTCGTAGTATGCTGACGCATCTACACGCGTGTAGCTTGGTAATACCGGTGAATCGGTAGCGGTAACCACAAAACTCTCATCTTGATAGGTTGCGCCAACGCCAAAGCCTAACACGTCACTTACCTGGTACGTTGTCCATACCGACATGGTGTTCTCTGGAAGCTCACGAAGCTCAACGCCACTGGCATTTTCACCGTCTAAGTTGCTGTAGTTGGCAGTAACAAACCACTTATCTGTAATGTAGCCTTGAAGCTGCAGCTCAAAGCCTGACACGTCAGAATCAACTTCGATGAAGCCTTCAGGGTCGTTAGGATCGTTATCTAATGAAGTTTGCTCATTCTCAAATATCGCCGCTGTAAAGCTCATGCTGTCGGCGAAATCCCACTTTACACCAATCTCTTGATTAGTGAACGTATCTGGGTCTAAGCTATCTGCATCGCCGTTAATATTGGCATATTGCTCACCACTGCGTGGTAAAAACGACTCACTGTAGCTGGCATAAATTGAGATATTCTCTTGCGGCTTGTACACCAAACCTGCACGAGGGGAGACTTCTTCATCAGTGC
>OLGX01000679.1_pt1 | contig 9320 bp, 8 predicted proteins | sample 1609451 | NCBI WGS metagenome assembly OLGX01 (sample SAMN05416834, study PRJEB24817) | seawater metagenome | isolation source: Sea water | place: Canada:Atlantic | collected 2013-07
CGCTGGTGTTCGGGTTGTCATGCCAATGGCATTGCCCGGTAGCTACGTTCGGAACGGATAACCGCTGAAAGCATCTAAGCGGGAAGCCGGCCCAGAGATGAGTCATCCCTGAACTTTAAGTTCTGGAAGGGTTGTTATAGACGATGACGTTGATAGGCAGGGTGTGGAAGCGTTGTAAGGCGTTAAGCTAACCTGTACTAATTGCCCGAGAGGCTTAACCATACAACACCCAAGAAGCTTTAGGCTGGTGTGTTGTGAAATGACAAGCACAAAACGAATAAAGCAAGTAGAGTGAAAAGTAAATACTCACTACTCTTTGATTGCATTGATATCAGATTTTCCACAATTGTTAACCAGTTTATTCCTGGCAGCCATAGCGATACGGCACCACCTGACTCCATTTCGAACTCAGAAGTGAAACGTATTAGCGCCGATGGTAGTGTGGGGTTTCCCCATGTGAGAGTAGGACACTGCCAGGTCCCATTAAGAAAAACCCGCCTAACGGCGGGTTTTTTGCTTTCTGCCCCAAAAAATAATGGGGGTCAGAACCGCATTTATCCCCCAATTACATTTATTACATCCAACTCAATATTTAGGGTCAGGTCCCTATTTATCATTATCCACATTGCTTACGACAGACAAACGATCAAGGAATGCATAAAACAGGGTCAGAACCCAATATATTGTCGTTTTCAGCATATAAGTCTGGTTCTCAAACTCAAAAAAAACGAGGTCAGAACTTTATTTATTATCATCCACAATGCTTACAGCAGATAAATGATCAAAGAATGTGGTTCTGACCCTAATTATTGTTTGATACCAGATTTTCCTAAATTGTTAACCAGCTCTTCTTGGAAGCCATAACGATACGGCACCATTTGCCCGACATGTCGACCATCGCGTGGCGACTAACCACATCACGAACTCAGAAGTGAAGCGTATTAGCGCCGACCGGTGACCGGCGCAGGGATAGTGTGGGATTTCCCCGTGTGAGAGTAGGACACCGTCAGGTCCCATTAAGAAAAACCCACCTAACGGCGGGTTTTTTGTTTTCTGCTCCCGAAAAATAATGGGGGGCAGGTCCATATTAACTCCCCTAATTACATCCAATCTAATGACCATAAATTGGGGACAGAACAGTATTTTTAATATCCATAGCGTTTAATTCTGGCTATCGGACACAAAAAATGGGGCTAAGCCCCATTTTAATGATGTTCAAAGTGTTTAAATTGAAACAAAGGGCAAATAATACGGATCTGACCCCATTTATTGCTTATTCAGTTTCTATTTTCTCGAAGTATGCACGGTATTCCATTCTTGTGATCTCTTCATCGCCATCGGTATCCATATCTGAAATATTGCCTTCGACTTTGCTAGCTTCTAGTTCCTTCATAGATAGCGATCCGTTACTGTTCATATCGAGACCTGTGAATCTGCTATCTGCTGTAGCTGACATCTCTGTACGAAGCTCTTTATTCTTCTCTGAGATCATTTCACCATCGTCTAATGCTGACATTTTTTTTCGTTCAGACATTAAAGGTTGTGTTGCAGTTTGCGTATTTGCTGATGTAATAATATCGTCGCTAAACATGCTAGGTTTCTCATCAATAAAGTCATTAAACTCTGTACGACTCACTTTGCTATCGCCATCAGTGTCCATCTTCGCGAGTAGTTTGGGGTTTACTGTACCTTTAGCTTCGGCTTTAGTAACAAGTTCGCTGCCGTCCTTATCAAGTGCGCTAAAGCTTTTCTCTATCTTAGTTTCGTGATGACCTGCTAGAGCTGATGTCGAAAGTACAGTTCCTATTACTACGGTAAGCGTGGCAATTTTCATAATATAAATCCTTCTATGTCTATAGTGTCTCGATTTACAGAGTTGCTCATTGATGAGCTAAACGATGAGATACGAAATACCAGTATCTCTATAAATTTTATTCGCGTTTAAAGTATTCACTTATAACTTTCCAATTGTTTTCATTAGATTATTCACGACTTATGCCAAAAACCTAACCTGCTGTTTTTATTGTTAATTGAGTAAAATCATCATTATTTTTTTCGTTAAAGATTGTTAAAAGGAAACAGTTTTTTGAAAATGCTGCATAGCGGGCATAGCGGGCATAGCGGGCATAGCGGGCATAGCGGGCATAGCGGGCATAGCAGGAATAGCAGTTAGGATAAATTGATTGGTAGGAGAGCTTAATATACGGTGTTGTGATGAAATGTGCTTAGCGCGAAGATCACGACTATAGGGCTAAGCACACGTTATTTTGATTCAAAAATGATAAGCGTAGGATAGGTTGAGAAAGTCTAGTCCTGGGTTGTCGCTGTTAAATCCACCATTTGAAAAGTGCATGTATCTTACGGCCACGTGTTGGCTTTCATCTAACTCAACGAATACACCGAGTCGGTCTTCAAACTGATAGTTAGAGCCAATGTCTTTACCCGCTACTTCTTGATCGCCGATATAGCTAGCGCCAATTCCTGCTTCAATGTATAGAGGGTATTGGTTGGCAATGGTCGTAATCTGCTTCATAAAAACAGGGGTTAAAGAAACCGCATAGCTTGTGCTTCTGGTGTTACTTTCACCGTATTCCCACACAACAGCGCTAGCTTCCCAATAGAGCTTTATATCACCAAACCACTGGGTAGTAATATCTTGTGTAAATGGACGGTAAGCAAACCTCAACCCATCAATACCATCAAACCCGTGCATGTAATCAGCACTTACAGTTTGTTTGGCCGACAGTGAGTTGGTGGTAAATAGTAATGAAGGGAAAAGCAAAATGTAGAATAAAAGTGTAAAACGGTTCATGTGTACTCCTTAATGATAAGGAGTTTTAGCAAAAACGTGACCAAGTAATATAAGTTATTAAAAACAGTAGTTTAAAGATTTTTAGGATAAAAATTCAAGGCATCAGTAGAGAGATTTACCCAGCGATGAGAAGTTTTTACAAAGCAGAAAAGTGTAGGTCATTTATAACCTTATTCTGCGCTGGGCATGCTCTTTGTCCAAACTTCATTCGGTGCTAATTGCTGCTCACTTACCAGAGTATCGAAAAGTTCAGAGAGGGGTGTTATTGCATACCTAGCCCTTATCTCCTTTATGAGCTCAGGGTTTGATGTAATAAACCCGTTTAGTTCATCAATAATGCCCTGATGCGCTAAGGTGGAAATGCAAAATGAGACTTCATTGTGCGGCAAGGTAAGGTCTAAAGTAACATCGTCGTATTGCGGCAATGTTGCAGTTGAGTATTGGGCCACATGGTATTCTAAATCTAAAGCATCAACTTTTTCTTGTTGAAGTAAGGCAAATCCCTGCGGTACATCTTTTACTGAGGTGAGTAAGGTGTCGCCATTATTGACTCTCTCTTGCCAGTTTACAGGGGTAAAACCAAGCGGCATGGCAAGGTTCTTTATTGCCGTTAAGCCTTTACCTGCTTTCTTTTTCTTTACGATAGTACCCGTTACCGCATGAGTGAGCGGAAGAGAAAAGCTTTTATCTTTGGTTTTTGTAATACCGTTGTACCATCTATCGTTGTCAGGGTAGACGAAATCCACATTACCTTTCATTAGCTCCATCTGAAGTCGCCTTATAGGTAAGTCTACATAGATAAACTCGTGACCTGACACATCTGAAAAGGCTTCAAGTATTGCCCACCCAACGCCTTTATCAACATCTGACTCAAAGTCGTAATGGGGGAAATAAGATAAATTTTGCGCGCCCACAATAAAACGTTCAGCTATGGCATTAGCACTACCCAAGATACCAAACACTGCAAAAGTACACGCTACTGCCCAATGCTTCACTTTATACTCCAAAACGATAATGCATTTACGTTACGCTAGCCTGTATGAAGATAACATAAATTATCTCAATGAAAATCGCGAGATGGAATAATAATCGATTCTAGCCAAGGGGTTCTATCAATCAGTTTGCCTGCAATAACGTGTACAACTCCCTCTTTAGAATGCTCAACAATACCGTTAACTTGAAGCAGTTTTGCTTTCAAAAATACTTTTTGTTGAGCTCTAGCAGTGGCTTGCCACACAACAACATTCACATTACCTGTATCATCTTCTAAGGTAAGGAAAGTAACGCCAGATGCTGTACCGGGTGCCTGCCTACCAGTTACAGCACCAAGTATGCTCACCACTGAACGGTTTGGTTTATGAGAAAGGGTGTGTGCCCAGCTAATCTTCTTAAGGTTTTTATGTTGTTTGAGCAATGAGATAGGGTGATTATCAACAGATAGCCCAGTGGCTGCATAATCTTCAAGCAAGTTTTGGGCTGCTGAGGGAGCATTAGACAAAGGTTGAGAAGATTGGGAAGGTAGAAAAGATTGAGAAGGTAAAGAGTGCAGCGGCTCACCGTCTTTTGCCCTTTTATTGTCAGCATTATTGTTTGATATAACATCTTCAAAGAGGGGAAGGCTGGCTTGGCTATCCATCATTTGCCACCGAGTTTCATACCGATTGCCAGAAATTAACTTAAAAGCATCGGCACTTGCGAGTGCCTCTAATTCGTTACTACGTAGCTTTATTTGCCTAACCTGATTTACACTGCTAAAGCCATTTTTAGGGCGCTGACTAACGACGGCATGAGCGCCTTCTTTACTAAGCCCTTTAATGAGAGTTAACCCTAAACGCAGCAGCTTTTGTTCGCCATCTATCACCATTATATGTTCTACATTGGAATTATTAACGCAAGGCGGTAATACTTTAATATTGTGTCGTTTAGCATCTTGAACTAATTGTGATGGCGTATAAAAACCCATAGGCCAACTGTTAAGTAACGCCACGTAAAACTCCACCGGGAAATAAAATTTCAGCCAGCAAGACACATAGGCTAACACAGCAAATGATGCAGAATGAGACTCAGGAAACCCATAACCCGCAAAGCCTTTAATCTGCTCAAATAGGTTGTGCGCAAAAGTACTGTCATAGCCTTTGTCCGTCATTCCCTTAATTAATTTGTCTCTGAATTCAAATATGCGACCGTCTTTTTTCCAACTGGCCATTGCCCTTCGCAGTTGATCAGCTTCGCCGCCACTAAACCCTGCCGCCACCATGGCAAGCTGGATGACTTGCTCTTGAAAAATGGGTACACCCATTGTGCGTGACAATACGTTTTCAACTTCTTTGGAGGGGTAGGTCACTGTGTCGTTACCATGACGTCGAATAAGGTAGGGATGTACCATATCGCCTTGAATTGGACCTGGCCTTACTATGGCGATTTGCACAACAAGGTCGTAATATTTACGGGGTTTAAGGCGCGGTAACATCGTCATTTGAGCCCGTGACTCTATTTGAAAAACGCCTACGGTATCGGCTTTGCAAATCATATCAAAGACTTGTTTGTCATCACCTAGCTTAGTAATAAAGGGAATGCTAACGTCTACTGGAAACTGCTTATTGATGAGTTCAAATGTTCGACGTATTGCGCTCAACATACCAAGGGCCAGTACATCCACTTTAAGTAAGCCAAGGGTTTCTATATCGTCTTTATCCCACTGAATAATTGTACGTTCTGGCATTGCCGCATTCTCAACAGGTACCAGCTCATAAAGTGGCCCCGCACTTATTACAAAACCTCCCACGTGTTGTGAAAGATGCCGAGGTGTACCTAACAACTGTTCTGTTAAATCAATAAGAAGACTCACCCTTTTATTACTAGGGTCTAAACCAAGGTCGGCTAACTGAGACTTCCATGGAATTACCTTGTCCCGTCGATTAATTTGTTTTATGACAAACTCGAGTTGAGATTCACTGAATCCTAGTGCTTTACCCACGTCTTTGAAGGCCGACTTAAAACGGTAGCAAATAACAGTAGCCGCAATAGCAGTCCGCTCTCTGCCGTACTTTTTGAAAATGTACTGAATGATTTCTTCGCGTCGTTGATGTTCAAAATCTACATCGATGTCGGGAGGCTCGTTGCGCTCTTTTGAGATAAACCGTTCAAAAAGAACATTGATTTGGCGAGGATCTACAGCGGTTATTTCAAGGCAATAACACACGACAGAATTAGCAGCTGAGCCTCGGCCTTGATATAAAATACCCTGCTGTTTAGCAAACTGCACAATATCGTAAATAGTGAGAAAGAAGTATTCGTACTCTTGCTCTTTAATGAGTACTAGCTCTTTTTCTATAATTTGCCTTATCTCGGGCTGTAAGCCCTCAGGAAAGCGCAGTTTAATTCCACGTTCAACACACGCTCGTAAATATGAGGTTGGTGTGTAGCCCGAAGGCACCAATTCTGCTGGATATTGGTAGCGTAATTCGCTCAGTGAAAAATGACATTGTGAAGCTAAGGTATTGGTATTATAGATCCACTTTTCTGGGTACAGTTTTTTAATTTTCTGCGTGGTTCGCAAGCTTCTCTCTGCGTTACTTAGCGCGGCGCGCCCTATTTCATCTACAGGCTTATGTGTTCGTGTGGCGTGCAACACATGCTGAAGTGGTAAGCAGTCACTATGGTGCATAAGTACGCCGGTACAGGTTATAACTGGATAGCCATAGGTTGCGTGAAGATAGTTATAGTTTTCAAACCTATGGTGATCTAATCCATCGAGTAGTCGCTGCGCACCGATATGAACCTGAATAGCCGACTGTTTTGCTAGCCAGCTTGCCCAGTGGTCGTCGTACTCCTTTTTACCAGATGGCAGCCATATAAACTGGCAATGTTTAATGGTGCGCAAATCCCACTCTGCCAGTTTGTATTCGCCTTTTTCAGAGCGCCGACGGGCATTAGTAATAATTCGGCATAACTCGCTGTATGCTTCTTTACTTGGGCATATCAATAAAAAAGTAAGAGACTCATCAAATACAAAATAGCTACCTATAATAAGTTTTATCGGTAAACGCTGATGAGTTATCTCATCAAATGCGCGTACTACTCCCGCTACCGAGCACTCATCGGTTATAGCAATAGATTGGTAACCTAAAAACGAAGCGGTAGTCACTAACTCGGCAGGGGAAGATGCACCCGTTAGAAAGCTATAATGACTTTGACAAAAAAGCTCGCTGTAATTCATAACAACCCTAACTGAAAAGACCCTGTGCCCACCACTGATTATCTTCGTCTTTAAATATCAGCATGCGCACTCCATATAAGGTTTGAGCAATAAAATAGTCACGTTTTCGAGACGTCTCGTGCCACCACTCACTGTGTAATCTCACAGGGCCGAAACAGACTTTCGTTGATTGAGTGAGTGGTTTGGGGCTGTCGAACAGAAAAGTGGGAACAATGTCTGAAGTAAATGTTGATGCAGGCGTGCTAGATGAAATTTCATCATTCGACATAGTCTCAAACTGATGTGTATCTGACACTTTTGGCTGAAAAGTACACTCTTCCCCTAATTTCGCGTTTAAACGTCCAATTAATTGTTTCTGAGCTACCTCGTTAAAGCGATTGCTGAAAAAGTCACCATTGCTGCCTTCAATCGTTTCGAAGTTGTCGCAGCGCAGGGTTATCGACACTGCTGGCTCAGGTAATACTTCGTTCTCAATGCGCAGTGTGAGTATCGACAGCCAGCTGTCGACGGTGCTTTGTGGTAGCGCTGACTTTATTTCTAACTGCGTTGATGGGTGCTCTCGAAAATCAATTTGAAAGCAGAGTGTGGACGTTTGTAAATTTCTGGCGCGTAAGTAGTGGGCAAGGTAGCCCAGCAGCTTTTCCATAAAAGGAGTGAGATGTTGCGTGTTTTCAACATCAAAAGGGAGAAGCGTAAAGTGCTCAAAGTGCTCTGCAGGCCGAAAAAGGGTGACATGAGGAAAGGTTTCTCCCCGCAGGGCAGTGAGGTATGAAATGGTGTTGTTATCGAATCGTCTGCCAAGTTCATGTACAGGCATGGCAAGTAATTGATGAACATGACGTATGCCCACACGAGTCAGCGCTTCTTTTGTTTTTTTATCCAACGCAGTTAATGACAGCGAGCATTGCGATAACCTATGTTTGATGTTGTCACAATCGCACTCATAGTTATCAAGGCCATTTAAAGCCAGTATTCGTGCGGCTTCAATAGACCAAGCTGTAGCGAAGTGGTAGCTCACTTTTGATAAATTAAGTTCATGGGTGATAGTGCTCCACAGCTCTTTGTGGCCGCCATAGTAATGCACTAAATTATCAAGTCGTATAGCCAGTGTGTTATGTGTGTCTATGACAATATCGGAAACAAATGGATAGAGGCGGTGCGCTAATTGCACGAGAGTGAGGCGTTCATCTGCTTCGCTAAAAGGAATAATACATACTTGAGGACACAGTGCACCAGCCTGAGCAAGCCCGTGTCCTATCTCTATACCTTGCTGTCGTGCCCCGTTATTTCGTTGAACGATGTGGTTTGTTTTTTCGCAATAAACAATGACAGCCGGTGTTTGTGTTTTGCTCGGTTGGTGTAGCCCGTTCGTCGATTCACCTGTTCTTTTATGTTGTACTTCTTTTTTCGTGTCGTAGTGTGAGTTATTGCCCACACTCAAACTCGCTTTTTCATGCGTATCCAAGGTGATTTGATGAAAATACAGGTATGCCCACAACATCATTAACTCACTGAATGAAGTACATGACGTTTTACTTTGTTATGTTCAACTGCCCACTTGATTGCACGGTTGTTCGGAGTCCAGTCGTTATGTATGGCAATATTATCTTTTGGCCAGCCGTGGCGCTGCTTTAGCACGCTAACTTCCAACGCATGTTGTCGATAGTTAAGGCATAAATCTAGAGAGATAGGTAATGTCTGCAGTGCTGCGCTGTTGTGCATACTGCTTCTGTTAGGGCGGGTGAAAAGAAGACAAAGTGCATCGTTATGTGTTGCTGCCACTTGTAGACGTCTGGCTTCCTTTGTATTCACCCCGTTACTCCACAAAATAACGCAATGGCAGGCCGTACTCTTCAAACACTGTTCAGTTGCCCACAGTGACTCCTTTTCCGTACTAGGCTTTATAATTAAAACCTGTTTAACATCAATTCCAAATGTTGCTAACCAAGGGGTTTGAATATCTCCTGGCGGGTTTACAAACACAATCATCTTGTGCGAGCGCTGCTTGCTGATGACTTGTTTGAATAGAGATAGCTCGCCAATGCCAGTTAGTGTGCGTATACGAACCACGCCAGAGGTTGAAACGCCGCCGTTTAGCGCTTCATCTAGCTGAGCAAAACCCAACGAAAATCGCTCTTCTTGCTGACTCTGCTCTCTAGCCCGCCAAATATGCGGGTGGTTTTCTAACGTAGATAATGACTTATTCATAACATCAACAAATACTGTATGCATGTACAGTATTATAGCTGTCTCTTATACACATCTGACGCTGCCGACGAAGAGGATAGT
>OLGX01000681.1_pt1 | contig 9280 bp, 14 predicted proteins | sample 1609451 | NCBI WGS metagenome assembly OLGX01 (sample SAMN05416834, study PRJEB24817) | seawater metagenome | isolation source: Sea water | place: Canada:Atlantic | collected 2013-07
TCCGTAGTAGTAAATATAACTATACAGGGTGTCTACTAATTATGGGTAACACGGAGGTAGTTGGAAATGTACAAATTAATAATAGTTTCTTTATTAACTGTTGGGATGTTGCAAATATCAGGTTGTGGATCTGATGCAGATGCAGCAGATTTATCAAATAATATGTTAATAGATTACGAAGTATTTGGTGGGATACAAACCGACATATTCCATCAAAAAGTTGAAGTTATAAATACTATAGAGGTATTTAATAATTTTTGGTTATCAATCCCATCAATGTCGGATGAAATGCCGCCTTTTGATGAAAGTGAAAATACGTTTATTGGTATAATTTCTGAGTCGGTATCTTGCGTTTTTTCACCAAGTATCGTGGAGGTTGAGGCCTCCTCACAAACAATCACAATTCGTGTTGTTAATGAATTAGTACAGATACCTGAACAAGCCGTGTGTGATCCGTTACCATTTCCCTTTTACGCGTATAATATCGTAAAAATTGGCAAGTCAGGTTTACCAATTAGTGTAATCATAGAAAATGAATAGCTCTAACAACAAATAAGACAGTCACTTGGAGTAAAAAACCTTCGAATTGTGACGTTGATTTCAACCGATAAAATTTTCTAGGTAGGAGTAGGCTTTAAGTTACTGAAGTAATCTGATTTTAGTGCGATTTAGCTGTTTTTAGGCGAGGCTTACTCTCAGAGATTTCTGATATGAAGTGTTTTTCATAAGTTGGTTGAGCTAAGAAAGCCTTAGCTTGCAAGCCTGAATTCCAGCGGTTCGCCTTCGTTCTCGCTGCTCATCCCAGAATAGAGATATTTTAGATTTCACTTCGTCAAACGCGCCAACGATGCTTTTGAACTCTGATTCAAAATTCTGGGTGATGTAGAGCCAGTTTTCTGCATCAATTCCCAAGCGGTTCATAATTTCTGGTTCGCACTCTGAAATCGCTCCGCGTTTGTTTTCTCTAACTTGGCGGCCTGTCCACAAATTGTAGGGAGTAATTTGCACAGCCTTTAGGCTGCCCGCAGGGTGAGTCTCATGGACGAGACGAATGAATCGACTAAATCTAAGTAATCAGTAAGTCGCATTGGAATACCATCGGGCATATCTTGTTTGGGATTACCAGCGAAGTTGAGTAGCTCTGGTACTTGCTGTTGAGGGTGGTTCGGTGAGTGAGCTACCTTGGCTTTTTTAGCGCGTTTTTGAATTGAGGTGTGAGAGGAGTTTTCTGGGGTTTTCGCCATCTTCGCGCGTACAGGATTGAGATCAACGTATGCCATACAGGCAGTAAGAGCTTTCTCGTCGAGCAAGGCCTGAGATTTGAAGAGGCCCTCCCACAAATTGTATGGAACAATTTGCACAGCCTTTAGGCTGCCCGCAGGGCTAAGGCCATGGATGGCCTTAGTGATAAATGGCCGGTGCAGTTGTCTTCTTCGTTGGCGAGTCGTGCAACCGTTTCGTTAAGCCTGCGCATGTACCAGCTAATGCTCATGAGTCTTTCGCGTAGTTCTTTAATCATATCTTCAAGTATTGCCATTTGAGCCTCTGAAAGCTCATCTCCACGTTCAAACTTCTGGGTGAGTAGATTGCCTTTATAGAGCTGATGCCAGCGTTGAACAATTTCTAGGTTACTTAAATCACGCGCTTTCGTTTGATCGACATGAAGAACGATGTGAAAGTGATTCGACATCACGGCGTAGGCGGCGATGTCGTTGCAAAAGACTTTGGCTTGTTCAATGAGAAGATGCTCGATCCAGCCCCTACGATGCTCAAAGCTACGGCCACTTGAATCACTGCCACACAGAAATGCCTTACGCACACAGCGAGAAACGCAGTGGTAGTAAGGTGTCGCTTCAAGCGAGATCAGTTCCTTCCTTGGCTTGGGCATAAGCTTGCCTCCTTATTTTGGTTCTTATTAGAACCGTACAGGAATTGATCTCACTAGAAAATCAGGCATTATCATTAGGCTAACAGCTCGAATTTAACGGATGACCTAATTCAGTCAGTGAAAAAACTAGGAGAAATATATGTCAGATTCGATCTCAACTTTTTTTGAAGCATGGCAAATCCAAGATGCGAGTGCTCGACGTGAGAAAATCATCGGCGCTGTAGTGCAAGACGTCAAATATGATGACCCTCGTACACCGGAGACCATTAACGGCATCGAGGCATTAAATGATTATCTTGGTATGTTCAGTGCGAACGCTCCGGGCTGGGCAGCCTACGTTGTTAAAACCGACAGTATCGGCGGTGTCACTAGATGCACGGTTGCCTTTGGCGGAAAAGGTCCTGACGGCACCGAACAGGTTCAACTGGGGCAATATTTCGCAGAAACAGAGGGTGGGCTAGTTACACGATTTGTGGGCTTTGTTGGCACCGGCGAACTGTAATGATGGCTCTTGGTGTTTCACCTGACACATTACATCGTTTTGCAACCGATCCAATTTCCGTTTCTTTCATTCAAGCATTCGGGCATTCGTTTCAACTAGGCGGCTGAAGGCAGGCGTCAGGTAAAAATTATGGATTACATCGAGTTAGCATACGTACATTTAGCAACGATATTTCTAGCCTTCTTGATAGGGACCTTTTTATTATTAAAAAGAAAAGGCACGCGATTTCATAAGCAGCTTGGTAAAGTGTATATGTTGCTCATGTTGTTTACGGCGAGTGTTACTTTATTTATGCCAGCGGAGATTGGCCCAACTTTTTTACATTATTTTGGGTTTATACATTTGTTAAGCTTGCTTGTGTTTATATGTGTTATAGCTGCGTACTTAGCTGCGCGGAACGGTAATATAAAAATACATAAAGCTAACATGCTGGGCCTGTATATTGGTGGGATTTTAGTAGCCGGTGGTTTTACCTTTTTACCGGGAAGGTTACTCAATGGTTGGGTGTTTGGATAGTTTCTCATCTAGCACGTTGCTCAAGTGTCGTTTCGGCCCAAAGTGGCCTCTACTTGAAAGCTCCCCCCGATTTAACGATGCCTAAGCACCTGTGTATTCTGTTGAGCTAACTATGCCGCAAGTTTATAATCTGCTCATCATAGTTTACAGGCATGAGGGGGTGTTGTGCTTTTTTTCCCGATTCAACAAGAGCTGGATTGCATCTCTGAGAGCGGTCAGATTCTTGGCAAGATCAAGTTTGATGACCCTAACGGTGTTCATGTCTTTTACCGTATCAACGATAGCGTTGTTATTTCCAGTGCTGATGACGCTGCGATTGCAGAGCGCTTGGCTGGTTTAGACTCTGGAAAGTACTCTATCCCAATGCAGGATGACGATTAAGAATATTTTACAGCGTCATTTAGCAATGGTGCTTGTATGTAATTATATTGTTTTGGTTTTGCTATTGTTTTTATGGAGAGTTTTAAGTTGAGCAGTAACGCAGTGAATGATCGTTTAGATGAAATTAAGAAGGCCACGCTTGTTAATGGTTTGTTGAATGCCCCGGCTTCTTTGGCAATTGGCTTTGGGCTGTTTGCTCGGTTTACTGAGCAGCCGGAGTCTCTGCATCCTTTATTAGGTGATCCTACGTTTGTGAATGGCTTATTTTTGTTCGGGCTGCCTTTGTCTTTATTCTGTGCATTCCGCGGTTTTAAGTTGGCGAAAGAGCGTAACAAGCTGATGAGTACTCCGAGTGCATAAAGCGCTGCTTGCAAGTGCGGTAGGGCCATTGACCTGAGGTTCCATTCAGGCATTATTCTCCCCGTGATTGTTCTAGGGCACCTCTGAAAAATACAGTAGTGCTGCGCGTGAGTCTTGTAACGCTTTAGATCGAGGCGTTGATCGAAGTTAATGGCGGGTCCTTAATAAGATCAACAACAAAGATATAAAGTGTCTACAAGCCACGCCCTCTGGGGCTTTCAGGAAAATAACATTTCTGTGTTGCTACTTTTTGACGTGACCCGCCATGCCTTCAAAGTAGCGCCTTGAACTGTCACTTTCCTGAAAGCCGCAGCCGCCACTGCATTTTTCAGAGGTGCCCTAGATTTTTCTAGTACGAATTTTACTTTAGTTGGGTCTCTAATATGAATGATACAAGCTCTCTTCCTGAATTACCGGATCGCCTTTCAGGTAATCCTCGTAGCCCGCATCATGTAGAAGAAATTTTTCAGCATACGATTGGTATTAAGCTGAATGGCAAAGAGCGTACGGATGTAGAAGAATATTGCATCAGTGAAGGGTGGGTTAAAATTCCTTCTCCAAAAGCGTTAGATCGCCGTGGCCAGCCGTTGTTAGTGAAACTTAAAGGTACTGTCGAGGCCTTTTACAAGTAAGCCGTTAGCCTGTTCTAGTCTTCTTTTTGAAGGCTAGAGCACCTCTGAATAACGCAGTGATGATATCGGCTTCCAGTAAAGTGTCAGTTTGAGGCGCTAATTGGATGGTATTGGGTTACATCAAAAAGTAGTAACAAAGAAATGGCGCTTTCCTGAAAACCCCTGTGTATTGCTAGTGAGGGGCGTGGGCTGTATTGAGAATATAAGCCACTTCATCTCTTTGTTATTGATCTCATCAAGGACTCGTCATTACCTTAGGTCAATGTCTCGGCCTGAAGCACTATAGCACTCACGTTCTCGACTGAATAGATGCAGGAGATAGGCGTCGCAGGATGCCAAATCCGAATATGACTGGGTTATTCAGTGGTGCCTAAGGTTCTAAAAGTGGTTGCGTGAACATATCACCCTAGCTACATTGAGTTAGTGTTTAAACTCGTACCCATGTGAGGAAATAAAATGACTGATATAGATATTGGCATAAGCAAGGAAGACAGAGCCGAAATTACGGATGGTTTAAAACGTCTGCTAGCAGATTCCTACACTTTATACTTACAAACGCATAACTTTCACTGGAATGTGACGGGATTGCAGTTTCGTGAATTACATTTAATGTTTGAAGAGCATTATACCGAATTAGCCATTGCCGTGGACGATATTGCTGAACGTATTCGAACGCTTGATGTTCCTGCTCCAGGTACTTATAAAGAATTCGCAAAGCTTAGTTCTATCAAGGAAGTTGAAGGTGTTCCAACTTCAGCTGAGATGGTTGCGCTTTTGACTAAAGGCCATGAACAAGTTATTAAAACTTGCCGTGAAGTCTTGAAAATAGCACAAAACGCTGATGATGAATCAACGGCTTCATTGGTTTCTGACCGTATGCGTATACATGAAAAAACGGCTTGGATGTTGCGAGCAACTAAAAAGTAACAACCCGCAACTTAGCCTTTTTTCACATTTCAGGGTGTAGGCCAAGGATGGCGATGTTGTTAAGTTAGTTAATAAAGGTTTAACCAATGAAAAATATTCGTCCTGAAGATCCCAGAAGGTTAGGTATGTTCAATACCGCTACACAAGGCTTGCAGTGGGACGGCGAACATATCCAGGAGTCTCTCGAACAATTATTCCGTGCGGTTGATGACTTAGCGACGGCTGAGATTAAGTATTATTACCGCCGTCGTACAACACGGGCGTGGATTTCTGGAGTATCACGTATGGCCGCTTGGATAACGGGCACGATCGGCTTGCTTCTTCCTTTGTTAGCAGCAACAACAAACCCAGAATTTAAAGAGTGGGCGCAATATGGTTATGCATTTCTTGCGGTTGCAGCGAGCAGTCTAGGTGCAAACTCTCTTTTTGGGGGCACGGCGGGGCATGTTAGATTTTTGTCGACTCAACTGGAGTTGGAAAAATTAATGACCAAAGCGCGAGTGGCTTGGTGTCACTATCTGGCCACTGGTGTTAACAGTGCTGGTATTAATAGCACTAGCAACACAGATGCGGGGTTCGCTTTGATACAAAATTACGCTCACGACCTACATACACTCTCGATCACAGAGACGGGCGTTTGGGGCGAGACGCTAATGAAAGAGTTGGCAGTTTATCAACAGGATATTAAGTCGAATAAGGCTTAAGGTTGCAACAGTGAAGTGCATTATGTTGCCGTAAAATCAGCTGACGCTTAGTCTTGATTCTGTCAGGCTAGTTTTTTGTTTTGAGTGTATTGGTTATGTCGGCTTTAACCCAACTCCCTATCTCGTTATTAGAACTCGCATCGGTGCCAACAGGCTTGGATATCCGTACTACCTTGCTTGAGCTACGCCGTTACGCGCAGAACGCAGATCGCTTAGGGTTTACCCGCTTGTGGTTGGCTGAGCACCATAATATGGAAGGCATTGCGAGTAGTGCAACGAGCGTGCTTATTGGTGATTTGGCGGCCAATACAGAGCGCATGCGTATTGGCTCTGGCGGTATTATGTTGCCCAATCATCCGCCTTTAGTTGTGGCTGAGCACTTTGGTACGCTTGCGGCCCTTTACCCTGACCGTATTGATTTAGGTTTGGGGCGTGCTCCGGGTACGGATGCCGCTACGAGCAGAGCCTTGCATCGTGATGAACGTCGTGCGGAGTATTTTCCGCAAGAGGTGGCTGAGTTGCAAAGATTGCTAGGCCCAGATAACGATGCGGACAAAAAACAAACGGAAGGCAAGGGTGTGCATGCCTATCCAGGGCGAGATTCGAATGTGCCGATTTGGTTGTTAGGGTCGAGTTTGTTCAGTGCTCAACTAGCTGCACAGCGTGGCTTACCTTATGCTTTTGCGGGACACTTTGCTCCGGCGTTAGCCCGTGATGCATTGAGTTATTATCGTGAGAACTTCCAGCCATCCTCAACGCTTGAGACACCTCATGCTATTTTATGTTTGCCGTTAGTTCTGGCGGATACTGATGATGAGGCGCGTTATTTGGCCACGAGTTCGCAGCAGCGAGTTCTGTCGTTATTGTATGGTAAGCCTTTGTATTTACCACCGCCGGTAAAAGATATGGATGCTATTTGGGATCATGCTAGTCGCCGGCAGGTTGAGAATTTTTTGGCGCTATCTGTAGTCGGTAGTCCGAGTACTGTCGCTCTTAAATTAGAGTCTTTGGTGCAGCAGTTTGATGTTGATGAGCTGATGTTTACTAATGATATTTATGAGCGTGATAAACGGATTCATGCGCTTGAACTGTTAAGGCAATAATGGGTTAAAAGGCTCTTTCCTTTATCCCATTACGGCCATTGTTTTTTACGTCATACATGGCTTCATCAGCCTGCGATAGCATCAGCTCAAGTAACTTATCGACTTCTGGATAGATGCGATTATCTGTGCCGTTTGAGGGAGTGTTTTCAAAGGTCACCACGCCGATGCTGGCGGTGATGTTAATCTTCTCACCGTTATTGGCCATTAAGCTGATGTCTTGGAGTGCGCAGTGCAATCGATTAACGAAAGTATGCGTAGCGTCCGCATCACTTTCAGGCAGTAAAATAACAAACTCTTCTCCACCGTAGCGGCAAATTAAGTCTCCTTCACGGGAGGTACGTTTTGTCACGGCGGCAATTTTTTCTAATACTTTGTCACCCACGCCATGGCCGTAGGTGTCGTTGATGCTTTTAAAGTGGTCGATATCAAATAACACGAGGGCGAAGGGGGCGTGGCGGCGTAATGCATTCGCAAGTTCTCGCTTGCTTTGTTGTACAAAAGATCGACGATTGAGTAACCCGGTTAAAAAATCTTCTTGCGCGAGTTGCTCCAGCCGCTTTTGGCTTTCGGTGAGTTCGTACGTGCGTTCTTCAACTTGTTTTTCTAAGCTGTTCATTAATAGGTTTAAGTTGATTTGCTGATCTCTGTCTTTGGCTAAATATACGGTGAGCATGGCGAGAGTGAAAAATACTAAGCCCCATTGGCCAGCGTGTGAGATCCAAAATAAAAAGTTGTAGGCGGAGAACATGTCAGCCAATAGCGATAAAAATAGGGCGAGTATGCCAAAAATAACTAAGCCATCTTGGAACCCAAGGGGGGCGCGCCGAAAGAAGCAGCCAACGAGTAGGCTTAATACGAGTAATATAAATAAGCCATCAAAAATACTGTACGCATTAATAAAGCTAACGCCAAAGTTATAGGAGGCAAAGATAACGCCTAAGATAAACACGCTGGTGATAGCACACACAAGCAGGGCGATTCGTTTTACCACCCCCGTAAACCACTCGCGCACGACAATAGCTAAGAAGAAGGGGACTAGGAAATAGCTAAAGGCTGCTAAGTAGCGCCACATGAGTGGATCATTGAATACCACTTGGCTAAGCTCGTTTTCAGCGAACATCATGATGACTAAATCAAAGGATAGTAGGCCTGTGGAGAGAGCAATACGACGTTCGCGTTTTATGATGCCTAGTGTGGTGACTAATATTCCGGCAACAAACAAGATGACGATAAACACCATGCCTGCCATGCCGCGTTTATATACGCGTTGTAGTAGGTCGCTTTTTTCGCCAATGACGACCTCACCAGATAACCCAATAAAGGCATAGTCGGAGAATATTCTAAAGTAGATTTCGGTAGGCTCATCAAGGCTACTTACGGGCACTAGATGCCAAGGCCACCCCTCAAACTTACTCGTTCCTGCCAAGCTAATGTGGCTAAATTCGTAGGTGAGTTGCTCATGTTCAAAGGCTTGAATCGTTAAATCAACGCTGTCTATAAATAAGTAGGGATCGCGCCAGTGCCCTGCGGGCAGTGCAAGCTTGATCCAGAGAATCGTTGTACCTTTGGGGCGGCCCGGAACATCATTGAATACGTCTAGGGGTGTCCAGTCGGCGGTCTGCATTTGCCAGCTGCCATTGTAGGGCACGTCGCCCCAGTGATACGACCATCCCGTGTTGACGGTTTGGATATCTAACTGATCATTATCCGCTATTGATAGCTGAGACAATAAAACAAACAGTGTGGCCGTTAATGCACGACAGATAAACCGCATACCGGGGGACATATAAAAGCTCGTTGTTTCATTGTTAGCCATAAGTTTTTGTTGTTAACGACTTAGGCTGTTTAGTACGGATTGCGTTTATAAGGATAGTTAAGAATAAACAAAAGTGACAGGGATTATACGCTCTATATGTTACCCGTAATCTTGATATGTCGGCTCTTAGACATAGGAGTAATCAAGCAGGAGGTATGATTCAGTATTGCTATGTGTAAGTGGGGTTTTGATTTTTTATAAAAAATACATATAAATCAATGGCTTAAATAGAGGGCGTTGGCCCAATGCTGTCTCATAGTTTGGAGTGATATGCGTCACTCCAGACTGCTCAATTTATTTAATCGCGTTTATTTGAAGCTCAACTTTCCAATTCAACTCTCCAATTCAATTCTCAAACCCAATTCTCAAACCCAATTCTCAAACTCAACTCCCTTGCGGGGCTCCGCCCCCGGCCCCATGCAAGGAGAGGTTTCTCCTTACGATCCTCTCT
>OLGX01000682.1_pt1 | contig 9278 bp, 10 predicted proteins | sample 1609451 | NCBI WGS metagenome assembly OLGX01 (sample SAMN05416834, study PRJEB24817) | seawater metagenome | isolation source: Sea water | place: Canada:Atlantic | collected 2013-07
ATCTACACTATCCTCTTCGTCGGCAGCGTCAGATGTGTATAAGAGACAGGCTTAAGTTTATTCTGAACCCTTGGCAGAATAAATAAGAGTGACGGCCTAAGCATTTAGAAAAGCATTTAAAATATCGTGACCATACTCGGTTAGTAAGGATTCAGGGTGAAATTGTACACCCCAGATAGGGAGTGCGTTATGAGAGATTCCCATAATCTCTTTTTCCCCATCATCAGTCACGCACCACGCATCTATATTTAAAACGTTAGGGAAGTGGTTTTCATCAAGCACCAATGAGTGATAGCGAGTTACCGCGTAACCTTGTTCAAACCCATTAAACAGGCCTCGGTTTTTATGAAAGAGCGCAGAGGTTTTGCCGTGCTTAATTTCTTTTGCACCGATAACAGAAGCACCAAAAACCTGGCCGATGGCTTGATGGCCTAAGCACACACCAAGTAATGGAATTTTCCCAGCGAAGTGCTTAATCACCTCTAGGCTAATTCCTGACTCATTAGGTGTACAGGGCCCGGGTGAAATCACTAAATGACTTGGCGATAAGGCTTCTATATCGGCAATGCTTAGGGCGTTATTTCTCACCACTTTAACGCAAGCACCTAATTCAGTAAGGTAACGGGCTAGATTGTGAGTAAATGAATCGAAATTATCAATTAACAGCAACACGGCAATCTAACCTGTTCAATGCAACACTAGTTAAGGCTTTGGAATAAAACCAACGGCTTCATACACCTTTTTAAGGGTTTCTTCTGCGCGGGCTGATGCTTTTTCAGCGCCATTTCGCATAACATCGTTTAAGTAGTCACGATTCGTACGAATATCGGCATAGCGTTGCTGAATTGGCTCTAGTAGTCCCACTACCGCTTCTGCTACGTCACCCTTCAAGTGACCATACATTTTATCTTCGTAAGCGGGAACCAGCTCATCTATCGTCTTACCTGTCGACAGCGACAGTAAAGTAAGTAGGTTCGATACCCCTGGCTTTTCCTGTGGATTGAAGTAAATGTCAGCTTGCTCGTCTGAATCGGTTACCGCGCGTTTAATTTTCTTAGTAATCTTTTTAGGATCTTCAAGCAAACCAATAAAGTTATTTGGGTTAACGTCAGACTTCGACATCTTCTTTTCAGGCTCTTGTAGGCTCATGATACGAGCGCCGAACTCAGGGATATGAGGCTCAGGTACGCGCAATATTTCGCCGTACAAGTTATTCACACGATTTGCGATATCACGGGTAAGCTCAAGGTGTTGTTTTTGGTCATCACCAACAGGTACTTTGTCTGCTTGGTACATTAAAATATCTGCGGCCATTAATACCGGATAACCGTATAAGCCAACATTAATATTATTCTCGTTTTTTGCCGACTTATCTTTAAATTGTGTCATGCGATTTAGTTCACCCATTTGGGTGTAACAATTTAGCACCCATGAAAGCTGGGCGTGCTGAGGCACGTGAGACTGCAAAAATAATGTGCTTTTCTCTGGATCAATACCGCAGGCAAGGTATAGAGCTAGTCCATCAAGCGAGGCCTCAAACAATTGCTTAGGATCTTGCCTAACCGTAATGGCGTGCAAATCTACCAACATATATAGGCAATCATGATCGTCTTGCATGGAAACCCACTGTTTAAGCGCACCCATGTAGTTACCAAGGGTAAGTTGTCCAGAAGGCTGACAGCCACTTAATACAATAGGCTTGTTACTCATAATGTGTACCTGTACGTTAACGTTGTTTAGTTACGCCTTAGAAAGACGAGATAATTCACTGCGCATGTCATCAATAACTGCGCGATAATCTGGCTCGGAAAAAATAGCTGAACCGGCTACAAACATATCAGCGCCAGCTTCCGCAATGGCGTGAATGTTATCGACTTTTACGCCGCCGTCAATTTCTATTCTTATATCGTAGCCACTTTCTGCAACGCGCTGCTTAACTGCACGTACTTTATCCAATGTCGATGGGATAAAGGCTTGTCCGCCAAAGCCTGGGTTCACCGACATTATAAGAATGTGGTGAAGTTTATCCATCACATGATCTAAGTAATGTAGCGGTGTCGCTGGATTAAAGACCAATCCTGGCTTACATCCCGAATCGATAATGAGCTGCAAAGACCTATCGATATGCTCAGAAGCCTCAGGGTGGAAGCTGATATAGGATGCACCCGCATTGGCAAACTTTTCTATTAGATCGTCTACAGGCTTCACCATTAAATGCACATCAATGGGTGCGGTAATACCGTAGTTTCTTAATGCGTCGCAAATCATAGGCCCAAAAGTAAGGTTTGGGACATAGTGATTGTCCATCACATCAAAATGAACGATATCCGCGCCCGCGCTGATCACTTTCTCAACGTCCGCACCAAGTCGAGCAAAATCTGCGGAAAGAATAGAGGGCGCAATTAAAAATGGTTTCATTTTTCATCCTTAGTCATTAATGCATACACAGCGATTGATGCTGCAGTGTACATATACGCAATGTACACAGATGCAATGTGCATAGATGCAGGTTGATGAAAGTTTAACGAAATCCGTCGTGCTTTACTACGAACTCTGTGTTTCCTCCAGACAATTTAAAATGCGCCCCTATTTCGAAGAGTGAGAAATGCAATACAGCCTGCCCAATTTTGGGGAGTGCGCGTTAATCTGGTGCATTTTTATTCATTTGAGCTGCATGGATATTTTCATTGGGTTCTTTAGGTTTTTAAATAAAATCATTAAAATCAATTATTTAAAATTAATTTCAACTCTTTTTTACTTGTGCCATAAACGGGCATCAGTTTTGCGTTAGCTAGTGCAAATATAAAAATACAGACAGAAAAACAAATTAGAATTTGACTGGAGAACACACATGAAAAAGTCTACAAAAAGAACTCTTCTTGCCGCTGCTATATCAACAGCGTGCCTTTTTACTGCAATGCCTACTTATGCAGAAGTTACTGCAAACGCAAGCTTCACAAGCAACTACATCTGGCGTGGTCTTACTCAAACAACGAATGATGCAGCTGTTCAAGGCGGTATTGACTATGCACACGAAAGCGGTTTTTACGCAGGTACATGGGCGTCAAATGTAAACTACGGTGCAGACGATATTTATTCGTATGAGCACGACCTGTATTTCGGTTTCTCTGGTGAGTCTGACCAAGGTATCGCTTATGATGTGGGTTACTTGTACTACAACTATGATTCAGAAGCTGAATTTGATTTCGCAGAGGTTTACGGCTCAGTAGGCATGGGGGGTGTTAGCCTTACGGTTTCATTGCTAGCGCACACAGAAGCAGATGAAGGCGAAGGACAAGATTTTGGTTTTGGTAAAGCAACCTATGTTTCATTAGACTACGGCATGCCAGTATTAGACGGTGCTGAACTTGGTTTCCACGTTGGTTACCACCAAGGCGATTTCGCAGAAGCGTTTAACGGTGTACCAGATGGTTACGCAGATTACGGTATTTCATTATCTAAAGACGGTTTTAGCTTTGCGGTTACGGGCACCGATTTAGACGATACTGGCGCAGATGCATACGACAACGATGCAGTAAAATTCACAGTTAGCTACGGTATGGACTTCGAGCTATAAGTGTATTGAAAAGTCTGTTTAGTAAAGACTTTTATGTTAATTGAAAAAAAGCCCAGCATCATAATGCTGGGCTTTCTCAATGAATACGTGGGCTAACAGCAGGTTAAAATAATTAGCTTGTTCATTAACCTATTTAGATTATACTAAGATGGAATTTTAACCGAGTGATAGGAGTGTTCATGATGAAAGTTCTCCCATTTTTTGCCTTGTGTGGTGTCGTTGCGCTTGCTAGTGCGACAATGGTTTCAGCACCCAACGCTCGCTCGTCTGTCTGTGACTTTCAGCCTGTGACAGAGTTCAACCCCAAGCTACCCGCTAGTCATGTCATGAATCAATGTGCTCGTTATCAAGAAGGCGTTGAGGAAGTCAGCTGGCTCTCATGGGTTGCAGGTAAGTCATCGTCATTCCAGTTTCACTTCCTCGATTTATTAGAGCTGTTACACAGCGACAATTCTCACCAAGACTTTTCTTCGTCTCCTAAAGACGCTCAGTAATGAGTCACAAGTCCGACTCTGGCTTATGGGCGATAGTTGGCAGCGTTCTAGCTAGCTTGTTTGGCGTGCAAAGCCACAAAAATTACGAACGGGATTTTACGCAGGGTACCTTTATTACCTATGCGGTAATTGGCGTGGTCATGGTGGTATTGTTTGTGGTGAGCTTGTTTACTTTTGTGAAGTGGTACGTAGGCTAGCTAATACCAGTCCGCATAGATAATTACCCTAACTAACGCCTGTCTAATCTCTTCATAACGTCGAACTCTCCTGCCTAATCTTTTCATAGCGTCGTGTCTACGATGTGTTGCTTTTACTTGTCTGCACTGCTGATAAATTTAACGCAGGCTTTTTTGCTTTTCTCGCTCCTTTCGCTTTTTTCGCTGACGGCATCACCGGGGGGAAAAACGCGAGTATTTCATCGACAGGATTGCGCTTCGCGCCATTTTGACTGATGGAGCGTTTTACAGACAACATGCTGAAATCTGCCCCTTGATACAAGTCTCTGGTTAATGGCAAGTCGTGATTTGAGACTAGCACTGGGATCCCTCTTTTTTGCGAGGTTTTAGCTGCAAGCTTCGCCAATTTTTCCTGCGCTTCTTGCCCAAAACTATGACTGGCGTAACTGGTAAACGCGGCAGTTTTACTTATTGGTGCGTAGGGCGGGTCGCAGTAAATGACATTACCTTGTCTCGCCCTAGTAAACACCTTTTCAAAGGGTAAGCAGGTAAAGGTCGCTTTTTGCGATTTTTCCGAAAACACAAACATTTCATGTTCTGGAAAATAGGGTTTTTTATAGCGCCCGAATGGCACATTAAACCGGCCTTGAAGGCTATAACGACACAATCCATTGTAGCCATGTCTGTTTAAGTAAAGAAATAAAATGGCGCGGTAATACTCATCTTCGGTTTTATTAAACTCTTCTCGTAACGCGTAGTACATGGGCTCATTGTTACGAGCAGCACTAAAAAAGTCACGGGCATCATTAATAAGTGCGTCAGGCTGCGCTTTGAGAAAGTTATAAAGATTAATTAAATCTGGATTGATATCGTTTAAGAGATAACGTTTGTATTGCGTATTCAAAAACACAGATCCGGCGCCGACAAAAGGCTCAATAAGCTTATTTGCTTGCGGTAATCTGGCTTGAATATGCTCAACCAAGCTGTATTTGCCACCGGCCCACTTCAAAAAAGCACGGTTCTTTTTTTGCATCATGCGAAAACGTTACTACCTACACGGAATGAAGACGGTGGTTGTTCCTAACGTCGCCGTTCTAGGCGTATTGCTGGGGAAGGGAGCCTCTCGGCGTCACCACACTAATCGGTAATTGTATCTTTCATCGTTTAAACGGACAACCGGCAAGTGCCGGCCATTTGATATCTTTTTCAAATCGACTAAAAAGCCTGCAGCTAACGCCCATTTACGGACTTTCAGATAGTGCTATTTCCTGCAATATTTGTTGTCCATTTTTTACAAACGCTGACCCATTACCGGGGTAATCAGGCAGCGCTTGTTTGGCTTGCTGAGCCTGTGTAGCAGATGAAAACGTTTGGGCGTATATCACTACATACCAATCGCCGCTATAGCGACGTGTTTTATAAACTCGGGTTTGCTGTGCCAAGTTATTTTCTTCAATAAAGTCGTTGAGCACTTGTTCGTTTTTCATTGCTAGCATTTGTAGCGCGTACTCATTAGGAGCAATGAACGGAGCTTCTGTACTGCTAGTGACACCTAACTCAGGCCCGGACGCAGATGCGTCAGTGTTTAGACTAGGTTTAGGTTCAGCTAAATTCGCTGTGTTAGCCCCATTGGCGTTTTCGCTTGTGCCGCTGGCAGCCCTTTTATCCTGAGGTAAGGCACTGCCTTTCTTCGATAAGTCACCAGTATCTTTTGATATGGCATTTTGCCAACTGGTAATTAACGCCTCCGGTTGGTTTTGTGCGGCTTCATTGCTTTGCGTGTTCACGCTCGCGTTTACTGTGTCATCAGAGGATGCGAAATTATTATTGATATCATCAGCGCCCTTTATTGTGGCAGCCCCACCGATTAGAGAGCCCTCAGCGTTCACTCCCGCTTCATTACCCATAGTTTCTGCTGCTATCTGATCGTAAGCAGAACCAGGCGCAACAAGGTTAGCGTTAGCACCATCTGCGTTGTCTATTGGCGCGAACAAAGAAGCGATGTCGTCGCCGTATTGCCAATAAACTAAACCTGAAAACGTGCTAACAAAAACGCAAAGCAACAATACATAGAGCCATCTCGACTTTAGCGGGTTGGAAAAGGTCAGTGCGCTTTGCTGCTGTCGGTTTTCAAGATGCGCTTGAAAGGCCTCTCGACGCGTTGCAATCATTTTATCTAAATCAGATGCAAAGTTAGGTTGCTCATCGATGACAGACTGACTGCTAATAATTAAGGGTGTTTCCGTATTTTTGGCGGGTAGCCACTGCTTTGCTCGTTCTGCCCACTGGCTATCGGCAAACAATAATACGTTTAAATGCTGCTTATTGCCGGCAAATCGACTTTGAAGAACAAGGTCCCACAACTCTTGTAAAAAGCTATCCGGTAGATGATGAGATTGAGTAATGGCAACCAGTATAGGCCCTTCGTGATTATTTAAATCAACAAGTAGCTCGTTTAGCGGTCTGACAAAACTGCCTACTACTTGCCCTAACAGCTGGCGACAGAGTTGGCGACGGTAGTCAGACACATCCATCGTCTCTTGTGCTGTCAAATAGGCTATTTCAGTATCATCATGCTGCTGAAAGACAAAGGCTTCTAGGGTTTTTTGCTGCTGAGCAATAGAGTCTCCACTGACAAAAATCAGTTGCGACGAGTAGTTAACTAAATACTCCAAACGTTCATGCAGTTCATTTTGCATGTGTTTGCCCCTATAAAAACCTTGCGGTGAGTAGAAAACAGTAACACCGCAAACGAATGTGTTTATTTGCGGTGTCGAATCTTAAAGGCTAGGAAAGTACGTTAGTAAGTATGTCGTCGGTCACTGCTTTTGTAACCACCGCGTTGCCAATGCCTTTAGGAAGCACAAATCGTATGCTACCGGCTTCTACTTTCTTGTCTCGCTTCATATGCTTGACGTAGTCAGCTTTGTTCATACTCTTAGGTCCTTCAACGGGAAGGTCGAAGGCTTTAAACAGCGCGGCAACACGACGAGTTTCTGACGTTTCGAACCAATCTAGCTCTTGTGCAGCTAAACAAGCAATTATAGTACCAGCTGCCACGGCTTCACCATGCAGCCAGTTGCCATAGCCTTGCTCTGCTTCTATAGCGTGACCAAACGTATGGCCCAAATTTAGAATGGCGCGTAGCCCGCCTTCTCGTTCGTCTTTTTCTACCACATCGGCTTTTATTTCACAGCAGCGGTGAATAGTTTGGCTTAACACGTCGTTGTCGAGCGCTTTCAGCGATTCTACTTGAGACTCAAGCCAAGTAAAGAAAGGTGCGTCGTAAATAATGCCATACTTCACGACTTCAGCCATCCCAGCCGCGAATTCTCGCTTTGGAAGGGTGGACAATGAGAGTGTATCTATTGCTACAAAAACAGGTTGGTAAAATGCACCAATCATGTTTTTCCCAAGAGGATGATTGACTGCAGTCTTTCCACCCACTGATGAATCAACTTGGGAAAGTAATGTAGTAGGAACCTGAATAAAAGGGATGCCGCGCTGATAGGTTGCTGCTACAAAGCCAGTAAGATCGCCAATTACCCCGCCGCCTAATGCGATTAACGTGGTATCGCGAGCGGCATTTAGCTCTAACAAACGGGTCATAACGACTTCGAATTGTTCGAGGTTTTTATACTGTTCGCCGTCGGGCAGGATAATGGTTTCTACGTTAACGTCGCCACAGGCAGCTTTTGCTGTCTCTAGGTACAATGGCGCAACGGTTTCATTGGTAACGATAACAGCGAGAGGCCCTTTTATGTAAGGGCTAAATAGAGCAGGCTGCGAGAGCAAACCTGCTTCTATCTGTATTGGATAGCTACGGTCTCCAAGTTCCACAGTTAAGGTTGACATGGGCGCAGCACCTCCTAATACATTATGCTATTTAAAGACCGATTTTACTGATGATTTGGTTTGCTACCGCACGTGCAGACTGGTCGTCGGTATCAACTACGTAGTCGGCTACCTCTTCGTACAAAGGGTTGCGTGAGTCAGCTAGGTCGCGAAGTACCTTCTCAGGATCTTCGTTTTGAAGAAGAGGACGACGCTTGTCACGTTGTGTACGAGCTACTTGCTTATCGATAGTGGTTTGCAAGTAAACAACGATACCGCGGGCAGATAAACGGTTACGTACTGCTTTAGTCACGATAGAGCCACCGCCAGTAGCAAGCACAATGCCTTGCTTGTCGGTTAAATCGTCGATGACGTTTTCTTCGCGTGCTCTAAAACCATCTTCACCTTCTAAGTCAAAGATCCAGGCGATATCAGCCCCAGTGCGGCGCTCAATTTCCTGATCCGAATCAAAAAAATCCAAGTGAAGTTCGTCTGCTAGATGTCTACCGATTGTGCTCTTGCCAGCACCCATCGGGCCAACTAAAAAGATATTACGTTTTTCAGCCATATTTGCTTATATCACAACTTAATCATGTTAGGGGCAGTGCACTGTTGCCTTACCAGCCTACCCATTGACTCGTGCCTATTTAATGTCCAATAAGCACCACTCCTTAAACCTCGTTAATATTTCGAGGCGGCGATTATCTCAGTTTCCTACAAGGCGTTGCAAGTTTTGTTACCAACAATATGCATATACCTGTAATTTCACTTAAAAAAACAGGGTTAAAACAAAAAACGTGCAAGGTTATGCACGTTTTCTTGGTAACTCAGGGAGGGGTTACGGTTTTTCAGTAATTATTTTCGGCGTTACAAAAATTAATAACTCGCGCTTTTGCTGTAGCTCAGTGGTATTTCTGAACAATGCACCAAGCACGGGAAGGTCGCCAAAAAGTGGTACTTTATTTACACCGTCACTACTTGTTTGCTGGAAGATGCCGCCTAGAACAATTGTTTCTCCATTCTCAACCAGCACCTGCGTCTGTATTTCTTGTGTATCAATTGCTACTGCATCCCCAGTTGATGTGGATACTGTTTCACCTCGGGTATCTTGTGTTACTACCAAATCTAAAATAATTCGGTTGTCCGGTGTGATATGCCTGTCTCTTATACACATCTGACGCTGCCGACGAAGAGGAT
>OLGX01000688.1_pt1 | contig 9181 bp, 8 predicted proteins | sample 1609451 | NCBI WGS metagenome assembly OLGX01 (sample SAMN05416834, study PRJEB24817) | seawater metagenome | isolation source: Sea water | place: Canada:Atlantic | collected 2013-07
ATCGCAAAAGCCAATGCTGATTTTGCGGGTGTTTATAACGATATCGGCTTTAGTCAGCAAGATGCCACTAAATCATCACCACCTATCGCTACACCAGGATACATTGTGTCAAACCCGCCATACGGTGAGCGATTAGGAGAACTGACGTCACTCATTCCGTTATTCAGTGAATGGGGCAAGCGCTTTAAAGAAGCGTGGAAAGGCTGGCATGTATCTCTTTTAAGCAGTAACCGGGACTTATTGCGAGTACTTAAGCTGCGCGCGAGCAAAGACTACGCAATGAATAACGGTAAGCTAGAGTGTCGTTTAGCTAATTATGTATTAAACGAAGAAAATACCGTTCAGTTTAGCGAAGACACCGGTAACCATGAATTTGCTAATCGCCTTAAGAAAAATCTTAAAAAGCTCAAACCTTGGTTAAAGAACGCAGATACAAACTGCTATCGCATTTATGACGCTGACTTGCCTGACTACAACGTGGCCGTGGATAAGTATGGCGATTGGTTAGTGGTACAAGAGTACGCTCCCCCTAAGACAGTGTCAGAAGACAAGGCGCGCAGACGCCTTCAAGAAGTGCTATTGCATTTACCCGCAGTAACGGGCATTGCGCCTAAAAACATTGTGTTAAAAGTGCGTAGCCAGCAAAAAGGCACCAAGCAATACGAAAAATTTAATCAGTCTGGCGATATGATGGAAGTGTATGAGAACGGCGCACGTTTCTTAGTCAACCTGACGGATTACTTAGATACCGGTTTGTTCTTAGACCACCGCGATACCCGCCAGATTGTGATGAATATGGCCAAGGGCAAAGACGTGCTTAATCTGTTTTCTTACACGGGCAGCGTGTCTGTATTTGCGGCAAAAGGCGGCGCTAAATCAGTCACCACCGTGGATATGTCGAATACTTATTTAGATTGGGCGAAGAAAAATGTAGCGCTTAATAAGCTTGATGGGCCTCACGCTTTTGTTCAGGCTGACTGTACAACTTGGTTGGCCGACCACAAAGGCAAATACGACCTGATATTTATCGACCCACCCTCGTTTTCTAATTCCAAGCGCATGAGCAATACATGGGACGTTCAGCGCGACCATGTAGATATGCTGACACGGGCAAAAGCTTGCTTAAATGACAACGGCACAGTTATTTTTTCCAATAATAAGCGCGGGTTTAAACTTGATACCCAAGCCCTTGAAGCCCTTGGTTTTGGTATTGAAAATATTACGGCAAAGACCATTCCTGAAGACTTTGCCAGAAAGGGTAAAATTCATCAGTGCTGGACATTACAGTCGTGAAGATAGTGTTTTATACCGGCCCCCAGTGCAGTTTATGTGACTTAGCTGACGTCGAGCTTGCGAAAACCAGCGTGTTTTCGTCGCTAACAGTAGAGAAAGTAAATATAAGAGACAGCACCGACCTTTATCATCACTATGGTGCACGCATTCCCGTATTAAAAAGGGAAGACACAAACAAAGAAATCGGTTGGCCTTTTGACAGTGCCGACCTGGAGGCATTTCTGCAGTGAGTATTTTGCAGTTAAAAAATATTACGGTTATTTATGGAAACCCGCCGCTATTAGACGGTATCGAACTTGTTGTACAGCCGAAGGAAAGGGTGTGCCTCGTGGGTCGAAATGGCAGTGGGAAATCAACGTTAATGAAGGTTATCTCTGGTGACATCATTGCTGACGATGGCCAGCGAATTATTGAGAACAACACAGTAATCGCTCGTTTAGAGCAAGACCCGCCGCAAACCACAGACGTCACCTTGTTTGATTACGTGGCAGAGGGATTATCTGACATTGGCGAGACGCTGAAAGACTATTTTCATCAAACCCGATTGGTTGGTGAAGACCCCAGCGAAGCTAATCTCAACAAATTACAGCGTTTACAAGAAACCTTAGAAGCACGTGATGCTTGGCAGTTTGAACAACAAATTGAACAAACCCTTACCATGCTTAAACTTGAGCCAGAAACGTCGTTATCGACGCTTTCCGGTGGTTGGAGAAGAAAAGCGGCGCTGGCTAGAGCACTTGTTCGTTCGCCAGACCTACTGCTCCTTGATGAGCCGACAAACCACTTAGACATTGAAATGATCAAGTGGCTAGAGTCAAGCCTGAGTAATTACAATGGTGCGATTGTGTTTGTCAGTCATGACCGGGCATTTATTCGTTCTATGGCCACCCGTATTATTGACTTAGATCGTGGCGGCATCACCAGCTATCCAGGCAATTACGAAACCTATTTAGAGAAGAAACAGCACGACCTTGAAGTCGAAGCTTCGCAAAACGCAGAGTTTGATAAAAAACTGGCTCAAGAAGAAGTGTGGATACGACAGGGCATTAAAGCCCGTCGCACAAGGAATGAAGGTCGCGTAAGGGCACTTAAAAAATTACGTGATGAACGCAAGGCGCGCCGCGCAGTGCAAGGAAGCGCAGTGGTAAGTCAACATCAAGGGGCTCGCTCTGGAAAAGTAGTTTTTGAAGTTGAAAACCTTTCATACAACATCGGTGAGCTTTGCATTGTTAAAGATTTAAGCCTGAATGTACTGAGAGGTGACAAGCTAGCGCTTATCGGCCCTAACGGCAGTGGCAAAAGTACGCTCATCAAACTGCTGCTAGGTGAGCTAGAAGTAAACAGCGGTAGCTGCAAGCGAGGTACCAATTTAGAGGTCGCGTACTTCGACCAGCACAGGCGTGGTCTTGACTTAGAGCAGACCGTGATTGACGCTGTAGGCGATGGTAAACGAGATTTAATGGTTAACGGCCACCCCAGACATGTGATCAGTTATCTGCAGGATTATCTCTTTTCGCCAGAGCGCGTAAACGCGCCGGTGAAGTCACTTTCTGGCGGAGAAAAAAATCGCCTTATGCTGGCTAAGCTTATGCTTAAACCCAGCAACCTGTTGGTTCTCGATGAACCGACTAACGATCTGGATGTTGAAACACTGGAAATGTTAGAAACCCTGCTAAACGAATATACAGGTACCGTGTTACTTGTGAGCCACGATAGGGAATTTGTGGATAATGTAGCAAATAGCAGTTTAGTATTTGAAGGTGAGGGAAGACTCCGAGAATTTATTGGGGGTTTCACTGACGTTGAAAGCTGGTATAAAGGGCAGCAGGAAAAACGCCTTCAGATTGAAAAAGAAGAAAAAGCTAAGTCTAGGAATGAAACTAATTCAAGTTCAGATAGTCCTAGTGCTAAGCCTTCACCCCGCAAGGCGAAAAAGTTATCATACAAAGACCAACGTGAACTGGAATCACTTCCCGCAGAGCTAGAAAGTCTTGAGGCCGAGCTAGAAGTAATGCAAGAACAGGTAAACGACCCTGAATTCTTCAAAAAAGACAGTGACACTACTGCAAAAGCCTTAGCGCTTTTGGCAGACCAAGAATTATTGTTGTCCCAGAAATATGCGCGCTGGGATGAATTAGAAAGTATGCTGGAAGATAATCAGCAGTAAATAGGATTTTAGATGAAACGAACTCAGCTTGCCGCCGCCGTTCTGTTGGCAACAGGAAGTGTTTCGGCTTTTGCCGCGACTTATTCAGTGACACCTCTTCCGCTACAGGATTCTGCAAGAAGCAATTTTGGTCGCTCTATTGATGAAGCAGGACAAATGCTAACGATAGCGCAGCTTGAATACAATCCTCCCATCGACGTTGACCAACTAATCGATGGTACCGTTTTCTTCGAAACTTTTGGTCCTTCGCTGGAAGATGAAGATAGTGCGAGAGAAGGGGTGTTCACTGACTCAGATTACTCCACTATTGTCAGCTATATTATTAGCAACCAAACGTTTCCTCAGATTCAAAAGCTGACACAGTTTAGAACTTACATTACCGATACAGTAGATGCGGAATTAGTACCTGGGTTAGATGAAATTACCGACAAGTTTGACGATTACACTCAGTCAGTTCGAGTATCAGGCAGAGACAGCCTTAGCGGTAATTATATTGTTGGTGACTCGGGCGGCTTAGTTGTTTTAGACCCCTATGAAAACGCCGACGGCGACATTATCAACTATACTTATCCGGAATCTTCACAGCAGGCGTTTGTGCAAGTGTCGGGGGAGACGAAAGTACTTCCTCCTGTAGATGATACCCTTGGCGGTTTTGCTTCAGCGCGAGCTATCAACAATAATCTACAAGTAGCTGGATTCAGTACGGTAAGCTTTCAAACTGCTGTTGATGATGCGGTAGGTCGCTGTGACGATGACGAGGAGCGCGGTGATATTTCTGTTGATCGCTGTCTATTCAATTTATACACGGGTGAATTTACTGCCCCTCGCGTATCCACGTACTTTTTAACTACACAAAATACTACGGTTCCAGCTTTTGTAAGTCTGTCAGAAGTTAATGCCACTATTTGGCAACTTGATGTTAACGGCGATGTCATTGACACGCAGACGTATCCACTAGTAGAAGAGCCTGCCGAGGACAATACTTTTTATCTGTACACCTATGCTTTCGATATTAATGAGCAGGGTATCGCAGTAGGTGAAAGCTTAACCGGGGATTTTGTTGCTATTACTCGCCCCAATTCATCGGCAAGAGCGGAAAGTGAACGCGTAGCAACCGTGTTTAGAGACGGTGAAACTATTGAGTTATTGCCTCGTGATGAAAACATTATCAGCCAAGCCATTGGTATTAACGACAACAACTGGGTAACGGGTGCAGTACTGCCGCCATCAGACACAGCTTCTCGCTCTCGTCTTTTTGTCTACAACTTAGAAACTGAAGAGAAAGTATACCCAGAGGGATTTTTCACTAGTGGTGGCGTAACGCCAAATGCAATTAACAACAATAATATTGTTGTGGGTAGCGCAGATGTAACAGCGACGAATGAAACCCAGCGTCAAACCACGGCTTTCATGTACAACATTGAAACTGAAGAGTTAATTGATTTAAACGATTTGGTGTCTTGTGATAACACCTACGAGCTTGTTGAAGCCGTAGATATTAACGATAACAATGAAATAATTGCTAACGCACGCTTAAGAACCACCAGTAAGTATATTACTGGCGTGGAAATTTTAGACAGCGCCGGGGAAACTAACGCCGTAGATTCAATTGTTGCGGTTAAATTATCACCGCTATCAAACGGTACAATAGACGACTGCGAAGTGCCTGAAGATGAGCAGCCCTATGAAAGACAGGCCGCGTCGACGGGATTCTTAGCATTAGGTGGTATATTGTTGGCTGGATTATTTAGACGCAGAGTAAAACGCTAAGGTTTTTATTTATTACTAATTAGCTTTCACACGAAATAATTCGCACCTAGCTGTGCATTTCCTTGAAAGTGAATGATGTTAAAGGCTACTCTTGTTGAGTGGCCTTTTTTATGTCTGTTCATAAATCAAACGTTCATTCGTTCACAAAAAATATGTGCAAAAAAAATTCACAAAACTGTAAAAATAATTTCATATAAACTTCATTCATTTATTAAATGTCAAGAATTTTAATTTCAAAATTCTCTTGAACCAATTGGCTAAGTGCACTATCTAAGTAATGTACGCAAAAGATTTTCCGGCACTTTTAATAAATATGATGTAGAGCGCCCGCGAACTGACGTTGTTGTACTTTCAACAAACAGAAGAGGCTAGTCAATGAAAAGACAAAAAAGAGATAAAATGACACGTGCACATTCTAAAGGCTATCAAGCTGGTATTAGTGGTCGTGCGAAGGAAAATTGTCCATTTCAGCAGAACGAAACCCGTTCACAGTGGTTAGGTGGATGGCGTGAGGCGGTAGAAGATAGGCACTTAGGACTAACTGTAAAATAACACATTCTCTTTTATACTGATTATGGAAAAGGAAAAGCCCCTAAGTAAGGGGCTTTTTTTGTACTTGCGGAAAAATTAGAAATTTGATGTATCTTGAAATAGACCTACTTTGAGGTCTTTCGCCGCATAAATTTCTCTACCATCAACTTCAACTGTGCCATCAGCCATACCCATGAAGAGTTTGCGTTTTATCACGCGTTTCATAGTGAGTTTGTAAGTGACTTTCTTTGCTGTTGGTAAAATTTGGCCAGTAAATTTAACTTCACCTACGCCTAATGCTCTTCCTTTACCCGGACCGCCGCTCCAGCCTAGGAAAAAACCGACAAGCTGCCACATAGCATCTAAACCTAAGCAGCCGGGCATTACCGGATCGCCAGGAAAGTGACAATCAAAAAACCATAGGTCTGGTGATATATCTAACTCAGCGATAATTTCACCTTTACCGTGTTCTCCACCATCTTCTGTAATTGAAACCACACGGTCCATCATTAACATATTAGGTGCAGGAAGTTGGCTGTTACCTGGTCCAAACATTTCCCCACGACTACACGCTAGTAAGTCGTCTCTAGTAAAGCTATTTTTTCTCTCAGACATTCCCAACTCGTATTGTTTTAAATTTCAGTGCTAATTTAGCGAACAGTTGTGCGCTAAACAACTCCGAACAGTCATTTTTATAAAGAAAAACGCGTGGTACACTAAATTCTTCAAAAGGTACGTGAACAATATGACAGAAAAACAATCAAAAACAGCGCTTCAAAAAAATAGCAGCGATAAAGCGAAAGCAAATGCCGATAAACAGAGACGCTTTAGAGAACGTCAAAAAGAAGCCGGTAAAAAACTCGTGCGCGGCTATGTGTCTCCAGAGGCCAAAGCGTGTTATGACGAAATTCGCGAGAAGACAGGGTGGACAGATAGCGAGGCCATGTCAAATGCTATGCGCCTCATGTATGCATCGTACAAATGCGGGCAAATTAAGCTTCTTACCGAGTGGCTCAGAAAAAACAATCGTTAACAGGTGGTGTGATAATCAAAGTAGGTGATAACTGAAACTAGGCTTTCTTTTTTAGCCACTGTTTACTCGGGCTGTTTTGCATGGTGTGACGGTGCACTATTCGTCGAGCTTCGCGTAAGACGTCATCGCGTTCTCTATACTGCCACAATCTTTCCCCAGTCTTTCTAGCCATACTGCCAATATCCACAATTGGCAACACATAATCTTTTTCAACGTCGAAATTCAGCATAATCGCTTCTAAAGGCGGCATGGCGTAGGGCGCATGCACAGTGTCACCAGGCAATTCGGCAAGCTCTGGTACCCACTTTCTAATAAACACCCCCTCTGGATCCAATTTCATAGATTGGGTGTGTGGATTGTATAAACGCACTGTATGAATGCCTGTTACGCTGGCCTGCATTTGTATTTGCGGGTAATGAATACCAGGCTCAAAGTCTAAAAATTGTGTGGCCAAATAGTGCGCCGCCTTTAGCCAATGTACATTGAGATGATGGCACAAAAAGCTCGTTACCATTGCCCTCATTCGAAAATTAATATAACCCGTTTGGGCGAGAGCCCGCATACAGGCATCAACCAATGGGTAGCCGGTAGTCCCGTTTTTCCAATGATAAAAACGTCGCTCTGCCTCGGGGCCATCAATAAATGGAAACTTTTCATAGGCAGCATTCATCGGTCGCCATTCAATAGTATGCTCACTTTCAAACTTTTGAATGAAATGACAGTGCCAATGCAGCCGAGATGTTAATGCCGACAGTGCTCGCGACCACAGTGCTTTGTCTTTACCGGCGGACGCTTTCTTTATTTGCTTTTCTTTTTCTACAAAATGATAAACCTGCCTGATGGAGATATTTCCCCAAGCAAGGTAGGGGCTTAATCGCGAACAGGAACGACGAGCATCAAAAGGGCGAGATATATGCTTGTGATAATACTTTCCTCTCTCCTCAAAAAAATGCTTCATTACGTGCCACGCTCGTTTTTCTCCTCCTTGCTGCATTTGGCCTCTGTCTTTATCAGCTGAGTTTTCAGCTGAACCTTCAGATAAGCGCTCTGTTGCGCTACTTGATGCTGATGCGCCACCTGATACTGATACTAATGGGTTTTGAAGTGCACCTGAAATTGAGCCAGGTTTCACATCATAACTTGAGCCAGAAAGTGAAAAAGCCGAGTAGGTGGTGTCACTATCAGCTAACCGCGCATGGTGAGTCCAATTGACCCATTTTGCCAAGTGAATATCGAAATCATAGGTTGGGGAATTAAAGTGCGTCTCCCAATTTTTCTGCCAACGCGCACGGTTAGGCAAGCCCCTTATCACTGCGCCTGTATTACACTCTAAAAATGGCATTTTGCTTTTAATACAATAGGTTGCTATTGCCTTGTCGCGGTTATACGTAACCAAAAGCCCAATTTCTTGGTAGCTTCTTAGGGAGGATATGGTGAAATATTCCTGAATCTGCGATAGAGCCTCATGCACCTCCATGTGCATCTGCAATACTCGAATCCCGCTGGGTAATTGGGCGTTGATATCGGCAAGACTCTGCTCTACAAATCGCCAATGACGAACATCCATATGAGGGTCGGCAAGCAGGGACGGCTCCCAACAATAGAGTAAAAGGATGTTGTCACCGTTATTGACAGCATCAAACAGCGGCTGATGGTCTCGAAGCCTGAGGTCGCGCTTAAGCCAAATTACAGAAACGGCTTGTTGAGTCATATTTCTATGTTTACCTGCTTGCAGTTCATTTTCTTAAACATTTCGTTCTCAAAAGCACTTATATTAAACATCTAGGTTAACCATTTATTGCGAAATGCACCGTCGCGGTCGTAGGTGGTCGTTTGTTTATCTAGGTTAAACTGTCTGTGTCCACGAGGGTCGCTTCCCACGCCGGCAAGATAAAGCCAATTGCCCCAATTGCTGCCCACATCAAAATCGAGTAACTGATTTTCAAACCATGCAGCGCCGTAGCGCCAGTCTTGCTGCAACTCATGTACAAAGCAGCTCGCTACTAATTGCCTTCCGCGATTAGACATATAGCCTGTCGCTTTGAGCTGTTTCATGCAGGCATCAATGATGGGATAACCGGTATTGCCATTACACCAATCAACAAACACCTTGGGGTTATGCTTTGTGTCCGGCACTTTTTGCTGAATACCACCAAATTTAAACCATTTTTCACCGTACTTTGCTTGAAGCCAATGAAAGAACTCACGCCACAACAGTTCAAAATAAATCCAATAAGTGGATTCATTTTTCTCAACCTGCTCTTCAAACAAGGTAACTTGGCGTACTACCTCTCTTGGCGACAATGCGCCTACGGCCAGCCACGGTGACAACTTTGTGCCTGTCTCTTATACACATCTCCGAGCCCACGAGACGCTACGCTATCTCG
>OLGX01000690.1_pt1 | contig 9163 bp, 8 predicted proteins | sample 1609451 | NCBI WGS metagenome assembly OLGX01 (sample SAMN05416834, study PRJEB24817) | seawater metagenome | isolation source: Sea water | place: Canada:Atlantic | collected 2013-07
TACGAGATAGCGTAGCGTCTCGTGGGCTCGGAGATGTGTATAAGAGACAGACTTGCAGGAGGATAACGTCTGTCCCCTCCTACTTTTTCATAAACACATAACAAAAAGAGTCCGAAATGGAAAAGCTGTCAATTTCTGATTTACATATTATTTTGGTAGAGCCCTCTGATACACAGAGAAAGATCATTACTACCTTGTTGCTCAAAGAAAGTGTTAAGGAAATTGATCCTGTTAGTACATTCGGTGAAGCAAAATCTGCCATTCGCGCACATGGCGCAGACCTTGTCGTTAGCGCTATGTATTTTGAGGACGGCACAGCGCTTGAATTGCTGAAATTCATAAAAGAGAGCGACGAGTTCAAATCTATCCCATTCATGTTGGTTTCAAGTGAAAACCGAATGAGTAAGCTAGAAGAGTTTAAACAGGCAGGTGTGGCAGCCATTCTTCCAAAACCGTTTGAACCGCTGCATCTCTCCAGAGCGCTAAATGCTAGTCTCGACCTTATTAACCACGATGAACTTGATTTAGAGTTTTTTGATGTTCACGACGTGAGGGTATTGTTAGTCGATGACAGTAAGCTAGCCCGTAACCATATTCGCAGAGTACTCGAAGGTATGGGGCTGCAAAAAATCAAAGAGGCAGAAAACGGGGCTATGGCTCTTACATTTATTAAAGATGAAGCCTTTGACTTAGTGGTAACAGATTACAACATGCCAGAAATGGACGGCAGAGAGCTATCAGAGTTCATCAGGTTCAATCCTGAAACTACGCATATCCCCATTATTATGGTTACATCGGAATCTGCTGACAGTATGCATATGGCAAACATTCAGCAAACCGGGGTAAATGCGCTTTGCGACAAGCCCTTTGAGCCTAATGAAGTAAGACAAATGCTCTCAGCCCTGTTAAGTCACTAGCAAAAACTTATTTCAACTTTTTTGTTCAAATAATTAAACCAGCTTGTAAAAAAGAATTGACAGCATTAGACATTAGACTTACATTCACTGTATGAAAACGAACATACAGCACGTAGCAATTCTATTTTTCGCGTTTACATCCTTATGCTAGGAGGGCGCTGCTACATGCATAAGAACCTCCCTTCAGGGAGGTTTTTTTTTACCACTTATTCAACACAACTTTTGAAGTCATAGATTTAGATTTTTATACGGGAAAATTATGTCAGACAACGCACTAGATACTGTCAGAAAGCGCATTACCGCTCTAGACAGCGAATTACTAAACTTACTGGCTGAAAGAAGAAAACTCACCAACGAAGTTGCAGAAACAAAAATTAAACATCATATCCCCGTACGAGATCAAAAGCGCGAAGAGCAACTGCTCGTTCGTTTGATTAAAGAGGGGCAGAGTGTAAATTTAGACCCTCACTACGTGACTCAAATCTTTCATGTGATTATTGAAGACTCGGTTCTCAACCAGCAGGCTATGCTTGCGGAGCGCGCTAACCCGGGAAGCACATTACCCCTTAACCGCGTTGCGTTTTTAGGTGACAAGGGTTCTTATTCCTACCTTGCTACCCAAAAGTATTTCTCACGTCGCCCAGGTGAACTACTAGAGATTGGCTGTCAGAGTTTTGGCGAAATCATTCACAAAGTAGAAAATACGGAGGCTGATTACGCCGTATTGCCCATCGAAAACACGACATCCGGCAGTATTAATGAGGTTTACGACCAACTCCAACACACACAGTTGAGTATTATTGGCGAGCTTACCCACCCTATCCGCCATACTCTATTAGTTGGTGCAGACACATCGATTGAAAAAATTAAGACGCTGTACGCTCACCCTCAAGTTTTCACACAATGCAGCCACTTTTTAGCAGAGCTTGGCAACGTGGAAGTAAAAACCATGGACAGCACCTCTTCTGCCATGCTTACCGTAAGCGATTTAGCACGGGATGATGTTGCCGCCATTGGTAGCGAGGCCGGTGGAAATCTTTACGGTCTTACGGCGATAAAAAGTAATTTAGCCAATCAGAAAGAAAACCACAGCCGCTTTATTGTGGTGGCAAGAAACGCGGTGACGGTTCCGCTTCAAGTACCTGCAAAGACCACGCTGGTCATGTCAACGATACAAAAGCCAGGCGCACTCGTAGAGGCATTGCTGGTATTAAGAGAAAACAAAATCAACATGACCAAGTTGGAGTCTCGTCCCATTCCTGGCAATCCGTGGGAAGAGATGTTCTATATTGATGTGGAAGGCAACGTTGAGGATGGGCCGGTGCAAACCGCGTTTGCCTCGCTGCAAAGTATCACTCGCTATATAAAAGTACTTGGCTGTTACCCCAGCGAAGAAATAAGCCCTACCAAAGTAGCGGCAGCAAGTGCGCTCTCTCAGTAATAGAATATTAGAATACCAGCCCTTCGATAGTTGGTTGGATAACACATAGCAAAAAGGCGAGGTAGCATTTGCGCTTAAATGCCCTCGCCTTCTCTTTCTTCTTATTTATTAAAGGTCTATTTGTCTCTCAATAACTGCCCATCGTCGGCTTTTAACAATAGCTGCTTACTATCGACTAAACATTTTTTTGCATAATCACCAAACCAGCCGCCAACTTTCATAAACTGCTCAACAAACCCTTTCTTATCGCCACTTTCTAGCAGTGATAACGCTAATCCAAAGCGCTCGTAAAATCTTCGCAATAGTGCAAAATTATCGGGGTTATTAAAAATAATGTCGGCGTATAACTGAGGAGACTGGGCAAACAATCGTCCTACCATAGCCAACTCTAAGCGATAGATAGGCGAGCTGAACATGGTCAGTGAGTCTAAATTGGGGTTTTCACCTTTAAGATGCTGACCATATACAAACGTGTTGAAGTGGCGCATAACCTGTATATATGCCATAGCTTCATCGTGCTCTTTTGCACTGGAGTTGTGAACAGTCGCTCCCCAAATTCGCATTTGCTCTATTAGCCACTCGTACTTATCACTCTGGCGCCCGTTACACACCACCACCACCTGCTTAATCATACCAGGAGCATCGGGCCCAAACATGGGATGTAATCCCACCACTGGCCCTTTGTGTACACCAAGCATGGCGTTAAGCGGCATCGCTTTTATACTGGTAATGTCTGCAAGAATACAGTTATCAGGTAACATGGTTAGGCGCTTTATAACCGCTTCGGTTAAATTGATAGGTACTGCCACAATAACTAACGAGGCGTTTGACAACAGCGCCTGCGCGTTGCCATTTTCCCAGTCGTCTTTTTCAACAACGCTAACGTTGTATTTACTGCGTTGAAACAAACTAACAAACACCCGCCCAAGCGCACCGCCGCCACCAATAACAACCACATTGTCGATATCTGGTTTCACGCAGCGGTATTCATTATTTTGAGTATGGTAAGACTCGCGCATAACGCGGCGAAGAAGATCTTCTGTTAAATCGGCAGAAACTCCCATTTCTTCAGCTTGTTGTCGCCTAGAAGCAATAAGGGCTTTCTCCCGTTCGGGCACGTAAACAGGCATTCCCGCTTGCGCTTTAATCTTCCCTACTTTGGTGGTGATTTCATTGCGCTTTGCAAGCAGTTCAACGAGCTGGGTATCCAGCTCGTCGATGCCTTCGCGCAGTGATGCCAATTGCTGTGAAAAATCGGCCATTGTGGTTTATCCTTGAATCAAATGGCACAAGGTTATGCTACTGTGCGCTTATTTTGACGTAAGGGTAGCACAGTTATCAATTTATCTCTGGTTTGAGATATGAGGTTTTCAGTGCTTTCCCAATCAATACAGCCATCGGTAATTGAAACACCATAGTCTAACTCCTCGTACTTCTTACCTTCTGCTTTTTGATTGCCAGGCTTTAAGTGACTCTCGAGCATAATGCCGATAATAGATTGATTACCTTCCAAAATTTGATTGACCACATTTTGCGCCACTAAAGGCTGACGACGGTAATCTTTTGAAGAGTTAGCGTGGCTGCAATCAACCACTAAGCCCGCCGTAAGATTCGCATCTTGCATCTCAAGTTCACACTCAGAAACGCAAACAGAGTCGTAATTAGGCTGCTTACCGCCGCGAAGAATAATATGACCATCCGGGTTTCCGCTAGTGCCAATGATACTTACTTGGCCTTGCTTATTTATACCCATGAAACGATGCCCAGATGCAGCTGATTTAAGTGCATTAATAGCTATGCCTAATCCGCCGTCTGTACCGTTTTTAAAGCCCACTGGCATGGATAAGCCACTCGCCATTTCACGGTGAGTTTGCGACTCTGAGGTACGTGCACCAATGGCTGACCAGCTAAATAGTTCAGCGAGGTACTGAGGGCTGATAGGATCGAGTGCTTCCGTTGCAACCGGAAGCTCTAATTCTGCTAACCAAATAAGAAGCTCTCGGGCTTTGCGTAAGCCAGTTTCAATATCGAACGTGCCATCGATATGTGGGTCATTAATTAAACCTTTCCAGCCTGTCGTAGTACGCGGTTTTTCAAAATAAACCCGCATCACGATAAATAGCGTGTCTTTGCATGATTCGTGAAGCTCTTTTAGCTTCAACGCATACTCTTTAGCCGCTTCAACATCATGGATTGAGCAAGGACCGCATACCACAAGCATACGGTGATCACGTCGATGGATAATATCTGAAATAATTTGGCGTGAATCTGAGATAGCCGCTAACGCTTCGTCTGAAACAGGCAGTTCAGCACTTAACGCATCGGGAGTAATAAGCACATCTTCTGCACTTACGTGAACATTATTAACAGTGTCCTTTATCATGGAAAGCTCTCTTAACTAAAAAATGAAAAAAATTATTAAACGCCAAAAGAGTATGCAACCTGCATGTAAACCTTATTGTACAACCAGCTTTTTCTATATTTCTTTAACGTCGTTGACTTTTTAACAATTAACCACTAAGGAAGCAAGCAATAACGCATAATACTTTGATCTAGGTTAGATGGGATGTGAATGAAGGGTCAAACTGGGGTTTTATTTCCCACAACGAGCATAAAATGACCAACTGTGATGCTTGCTTAGGAACGCCGGGCTGTTTTACAAGAAAATTGGCCTGATGGGGGACTCATGTCGTATGAGTATAAAATTAGAAATTAAGTGGGCTATATGGACTCTCTCACACAGGCGGCATTAGGTGGCGCAGTTGGTTATGCGGTACTTGGAAACAAAGTGGGTAGAAAGGCCGCTTTATGGGGCGCAATACTTGGCACCCTTCCGGACTTAGATGTTTTTTTACCCTACGAGGGTGCTGTTGAGGCATTTACCTACCACCGCGGATTTAGCCACTCGCTGTTAGTCCACTTGCTTATCAGCCCTATAATTGCGTGGTTACTTATACGCATTCACAATGACACATCGAGATTCAAACACCGGTGGTTTTGGTTGGTATTTTTGTGTTTGTCTACCCATGCAGTTTTAGATAGCTTTACGGTTTATGGCACTCAGTTGTTATGGCCCATAACCGAATATCCTTTTGCCATATCGAATATTTTTATCATCGACCCATTTGTCACTATTCCATTGCTCGTTGGCTTAATTATGGTGTTATTGCCCAATATTCAATACATAACAAAAGCGCGAGCCAATGCATTCGGTTTACTTGTAAGTTGCATCTATTTAGGTTGGTCACTTATTGGCAAAGGTATTATTGATAACAACGTTGAATCGGTGTTAGCCAAACAAGGTATTCAGTCACAGCACTACATGAGTACACCTGCGCCTTTCACAACGTTATTGTGGCGCAGCGTGATGGTGGTCGAAAACGAATACTATGAAGTTTATACCTCTGTTTTTGATGCGGTAGAAGATGTCAGTGTTGACGCCTATCCTACCTCCCCTAAATTACTTATTCCCGTTCAATCCGAATGGGGCATAAAACGCTTACAATGGTTTACCAAGGGGCTATATTCTGTGCGATTACAAGATGATGACATCATTCTTTCAGACTTAAGAATGGGCGTAGAATGTGCTTATGCGTTTAACTTTAAGGTCGCCAAACAAACGGATTCAGGTGTTGAGGTGGGTTCATTTGAAAAGTTTAGTAAACGGCCCGAGTTAAGCGACATGCAGTCTATTTGGCAGCGTATTTGGGACCCGTCAATTTCATTGGCACCAACCGCAGACCAGCAACCGCCTTGCTAGTTACTTATGCTAGAGAGGTCAGTTAGTAATATGAGTTAGTAAAATGAGTCCTTAACATAAGCCCGTAAAATGAGTCCGTAACGTAAGTTCGCTCTTGTGCGTGGTGGTTGCTCAGTGTCCCGTAGTGCAAATTTGCAATAAGACTACAGTGGTTTACAAGTATCAATAAATATCATTACGTTGAATTTCTCATTTGCTTATATTTATAGAAGAATACGGTAAACAATTAATTAAAAGAAACTACGAATGGAAAATATAGCGTTAACGTATGATGGTGATGTGGCCATACTATTGATGCAAAATGGTGAGAACCGACACAACCCCGCCTATGCTCAGGACATGTTAAAAAGCTTACAGCGCGTTATCGAGAACACCTCGTGTAAAGCACTAGTCATCACATCAAATGATGAAAAATGCTTTAGTTTAGGTATAGATACCGATTGGTTAATGCCTGCAATGAAGGCGCAGCAGTTTGATGAAATTAAAGCGTTTATGCATAGTATGGATGACGTATTTAAAACCTTACTGTTGTTTCCTCTACCGGTGATCGCCGCCATTAACGGTCATGCTTTTGGCAATGGAGCCATTCTTGCTTGTGCATGTGATTTTCGTTTTATGCGTTCAGACAAAGGGTTCTTTTGTTTTCCTGAAGTCGATTTATCTATCCCCTTTTTACCCGGCATGATTGAGTTTGTAAAAAAGGCCATGCCTTATTACCGTTTTAATGAGATGAAACTGTCGGGTCGACGAGTGTCTGGTATAGAGCTCGAGCAAGACCATGTTATAGAGAAGGCCTATGACAGCCAAGAGGCGTTAATGCTTGGGGCAGTGGAATACGCAAAAACATTTGATAAAAAGCGTGGTATTTTCGGTGAACATAAAAAACGGTTGCACAAACATATTGTTCACACCATAGACACCGAAAACAAACCACTCATTGAATCGCTATCACTTATGACAAAATAAATAAGAGTGGGTGGAGAAAGCACTGTGGCTTTACTCCACCCCGTTTAGGTCGTGTTGACCTTTAAAGTAAATTCTATATCAGTCATGGTAGTTTATTCATTTATGCTCAATGATTCTGTCATGCTCTGTGATTCATTCATACTCAACGAATAGTGACTCATCATTTTTTGCCATGCCTCGGTTTTCAGTTGAGTGCCCAGCCTTTTATTTACATGCGCTGCAACGGGGCTTAAGTGTTTTGGTACTAGTACGTGTCTTAAATAGCTCTCATGAGGGATCGTTGAAATATGAAGCGAATCTATATATTTTGTTTTTTCATGTAGATACTCTAAGGTGCTTCTACTAACTACACCAAAATCGACTCTGTGGTGATAGACCATATCGATTATTTGCTCTGCAGACTCAGTATCAAATCGCTCCAACCGTCCACTAACCACTGCTTTGTTAAGCCCAACATAAAATAACCCTCTCACACCAGCCATGGTTTTATCACTTAGCTTATCGATACGAAACTCAAACGACGTATCAATGTGGGATATAATTTCGTCTCTGTCTTCTATAAACGCGGACGTCCATAGATATTTACTTTGCCGACTGTCTGAGAACCAATGAGGACTCACGCCTATAATAACGCCCTCTAGATTACCCCGCTCAAGCAGTTTATTTATTCTTTTTCTGGGCATGTAGGCGAGTCTGTATTCGATTTCATCATCACTTATCAATGAGAGTAAATCAAAATACAAACCTGACTTCATCTTTTCGTCGATGATGTTAGGAGGTTTTAGATGATAGGTGTAGGCAATGACAACGCTTGGGGATATGTCGTAGGTTTCACCAAAAAGGGAGGTATTAGCGAACAGCAACAACATGGCTAAACACGCTTTGTGCCTTCTTTTACCTAACCGAGTGACCACGCAATGTTTCGCGAAACAGTGATACAGACTATCTATTGATAAATTAAACAATGGTTCAGTGCTTCAAAAATTAACTAACCCTATATTGAAGCTATAACCCGACTACCTGCTTGTCAAACCTAAAACTCACATCTTAATTTTTAATGGCCACAAAAAAACCCGCACAAGGCGGGTTTTTTCGAAGTTAACAATAACGCAAGAATTAATAATCTTAGTTAAGCTTCTCTTTGATACGTGCAGATTTACCTGAACGCTCACGAAGGTAGTAAAGTTTAGCTTGACGCACATCACCGCGACGTTTGATTTCAATTGAATCAACGATTGGGCTATGTGTCTGGAATACACGCTCTACACCAACACCGTTAGAGATTTTACGAACAGTGAATGCAGAATTGATGCCGCGGTTTTTAATAGCAATTACAACACCTTCAAATGCTTGAAGACGTGATTTATCACCTTCTGTAACTTTTACTTGTACAACAACTGTATCGCCTGGGCTATACGCTGGTACATCTTTTTTCATTTGCTCAGCTTCAAGCTGCTTAATAATATTACTCATAATACCTTCTTCCTAGGGTTCACAGTCATCAGTAGCATTTTTGATATCAGCTTTTATGGCTGTTAACATTTTCTGCTGCTCTGCTGTCAGAGCTAGGTTAGTTAATAGTTCTGGTCTTCTAGTCCATGTTCTTTCTAAAGACTGATATTGGCGCCATTGCCTTATATGTTCGTGATTACCACTTAATAGCACTTTAGGAACAGACTTAGTTTCGTTATCTGAAACGTCCATAACTTCTGGCCTAGTGTAATGTGGACAATCTAATAAACCGTCAGAAAATGAATCCTGCTCAGCTGATTGTTGATGTCCTAATACTCCGGGCACAAAGCGTGCTACGGCATCAATTACGTTCATAGCAGGTAATTCCCCACCACTTAATACGTAATCACCGACCGACCATTCTTCGTCAATTTCTGACTCAATTAATCGTTCGTCTATGCCTTCATAACGTCCTGCTATAAATATCAGTCGGTCATGTTGTGCTAATTCGCGTACACCAGCTTGGTCCAATTTCCGTCCTTGCGGCGACAAATAAATAACCTTTGCTTTACCCTTTGCTTTAATAAGCTCTGGGCTGCTACTGTCTCTTATACACATCTCCGAGCC
>OLGX01000702.1_pt1 | contig 9048 bp, 6 predicted proteins | sample 1609451 | NCBI WGS metagenome assembly OLGX01 (sample SAMN05416834, study PRJEB24817) | seawater metagenome | isolation source: Sea water | place: Canada:Atlantic | collected 2013-07
ACATAGAAAACTGCTGTGAAACGGGATGATGAAATTGGGGAATTACGTCACTGTTATGAATGATTGCATCCACAGTCGCTAAACGCCACTTTCCTTCTCTTAATGGCCCCATGGGCAACAGAAAGCCGCTACCAACTTCTCTATCGTCCATTACCACTAATTCAACGTCTCGATACAGAGCGTAATGCTGAAGGCCATCATCGCAAATAATGAGTTGGCAACCTAATTCATCAACTAAATAGCGAGCACCACGAGCACGTACTGGGTCAATGACCACGGTACAACCGCTTCGACTGGCTAGCAGCCTTGGTTCATCACCTACTTCTTCGGCGTTATCATTCTCATTCACGCTTCGCGGGTAAAAACTTGAGTTGCCGCCATAACCACGGCTAAGAATACCTACTTTAATGCCACGTCGGGTGTAATGCTCTGCAAGGGCCAATACAACTGGCGTTTTTCCATTACCACCCACAGATATGTTGCCCACAACAATGACTGGCGCATTCACTTTTATGGCTTTCTTAACGCCCAGTTTAAATAGCAGTCTTCTACCTGCAGAAACGCAGTAAAAAAGCAGCGTAAGTGGCGCTAACAGCCACACCAATGGGTGTCCCCCATACCACTTTTTTACCAAATTACTCACTTAGCATCACCAAACTGCAGTGCATGAAGTTGTGCGTAATGACCATTTTTCTCGAGCAGTTCGTTATGGCTGCCTTTCTCGATAATCTGCCCTTGCTCGACCACCATAATAGCGTCTGCGCTTTCAATGGTAGAGAGTCTGTGTGCCACTACAATACTCGTGCAGCGCTTTTGCAGTGTTTCTAATGCATCTTGAATTAACTTTTCAGATTCTGTGTCTAACGCCGACGTTGCCTCATCAAGAATAAGAATAGGCGCCTGGGCTAAAATAGCCCGTGCGATAGCAATGCGCTGGCGCTGGCCTCCCGATAGCATCAAGCCATTCTCACCTATGACGGTGTCCAGGCCATCTGGCAAGTTAGCGAGAAACTCTTCTACATGAGCCATTTTTGCTGCGTGTTCAATTTGGCTACGGGTGACATTTTCCCTCGCGCCATAGGCAATGTTGTTAGCAATGCTGTCGTTAAATAAAGTCACGTTTTGAGACACTACTGCAAACTGAGCACGTAAGTCTTTAAGGTCTATTGAATTGAGCGCCTTGTCATCAATGCGAATTTCACCCTGTTGGGGTACATAGAACCGCGTTAGTAAGGACGATATCGTAGACTTTCCACTACCTGAGCGACCTACTAAAGCAATGGATTGGCCAGGGTTTGCAGTAAACGAAACATTAGACAGTGCAGGCGTTTGCTTACCCGGGTAACAAAAACTGACGTCATCAAATTCAAGCTTTCCTGCTGCGCGCTCAAGAGGTAATGCTCCGGTATCATCTTCATCCTGTTGATCTAAAATTTCAAAGATACTCGCACAGGCGGCCATGCCTTTTTGAAATTGATTGTTGATGGTGGTGAGCTGTTTAAGCGGCTTCAACAGCATGACCATACAAAACACGACATTAATAAATACACCAGCGGTGAGTTGTTCTAACATGCCTGGCGTACTGGCAATAAATAACACCACCGCCAAGGCAACGGAGGCAATAACCTGAATTGATGACACACTGAGAATTTGAGTGACAGACAGTTTCATAGTTTGCTGTCGATTGTGGTTATTCTTTTCTTTAAACTTATCCTGCTCTATTTTCTGGCCACCGAACATGATAACCACTTTATGACCGCGAACCGCCTGTTCTACTGATGAGGTCAGGTTACCCATAGAATGCTGGATATTTTTACTTACCACCCTAAAACGCTTGCTAACAAACGCAACAATAATGGCAACTAATGGGCCTATCAGTAGGAAAATGAGAGACAACTGCCACGAGTAATAAAACATTACGCCTAGAAGGCCTATGACTAATGCCCCCTCTCGAATAAGGGTAAGCAGTGCTTTTCCTGATGCGTTAGCAACTTGCTCAGTGTCGTAGGTAACTTTACTAATAAGCCCGCCAACGGCGTTGTTATCGTGAAAAGACACCGGCAGGTGAATATACTTTTCAAATAGCTGCTGGCGCATACGCATAACCACTTGAGCACCAATCCAGCTCAATGTGTACGTACCTAAGAAATTGAATATGCCTCGCAACAAAAACAAAGGAACAATGGCATAAGCGGCAAGGCGCAAGTATTCGTGATCATTTTTTCCCAATGACTCATCAATCATGGGTTGAAGCTGCGCAAAAACAAACGTGTCCACCGCCGAATAGCCAATCATACCTATGATGGCAAATACGAAAGGCACCTTGTACACCTTGAGGTAGCTGAGAAAGCGCTTAATTTGAAAATCCGAGGTGTCGGCTTGCTGCATGAATTATTTTCACCCGTCTTGTCGTTTGCTGAGTTATTAAATACGTTATTCGGTAACTTGTTCGATAAATTATCCGATAATTAAAGCCCAACGCGTTGTTGTTTCTTTAACTAGGTTTTTTAACCTGTGCTGCCCCTTTTACTGCCCCCTTTTTACTGGCAAATAGCTGCAGCGGCATGTGCTGCCCAAATAAGGCGAATGTTTAAAGACTTGCTAGCCTAAACAGAAAAACATCTTACACTGAATAAACGGCACTAAAACCTTTCCTACATTGTACTCGTTATTCATTCAATTCACTAATTTCACTCTTTATTTGCTTAAAATGCCACCGACACTTTCAGTATTAGATCAATGAGATTCAAGACTTAGTAAGAGGTGAGTAGGATATCGAGCGTCAAGATACCAACGCTTATTCAAGTCAAACCGCTGAGAATGAACAGTGAAACCTGTGGTGTTTTGATTGAAATAAGTGTGGCTATCTGCGGGAAATGAAACGGTTAAATAACCATGGTAGCTTGTCATATAGTAGGGAATATTAAGTGCCTCATAACCCGAGATAACTTCCTTTGCGGGAAACTGCCACCGGTTCTCAAAACCTTGAGTGAAAATTGCCGCTTTAGGCGCCACGTATTTCAAAAACACGTCAGTGGACGATGTATTGCTGCCATGATGCGGTGCAATAAGCACATCAGCTTTTAGGTTTGTCTTTGAGTTAGGCAAGGCTAGAATGGCGTATTCAGTAGTGCGCTCGATATCACCCGGTAGCAAAACACTGCGCTGGCCGTCGGTTATTTTTAACACACAAGAATGGTCATTATTGTTTATTGTATTTCCAGCCTTTGGCCATAAAAAATGAATGGCCAATCCCTCCCATTGCTCTACTCGCCCAAGCTCACAGTTTTTTGTGGGTGAAAACCACATTGCATTTTGAGCTAATGGCGAAGATGCTAGCGCCGCTTTGCCTCCGGCATGATCGTTGTCTTTATGTGTATGAACAATAATGTCTATCGCCTCCACGCCCTCTCTCTTGAGTAAAGGGAGTAACACCGAACTCGCCGTGTAGGCAAGGTTACGATAGCTAGCGCCCGAGTCGATAACCATGGCTCTTTCGCCTTTAATTACCACTATTGCACTGGCCTGCCCTGCATCTAACACGTGCACCTTCCATTGGTCAGAGTTTGAAGGGATATAAAAGGCTAACAGGGGGATGGTTAGCACAAAAAGCGCATGTCGCTTGTAACGCCATGGGGGAGCGATGATGACCATCATGCAAACCAGAAGGCAGGCTGCTACTTTGGAATCAATGTGAATATTGATTGCTGCCCAGTCATAGTGGGCAATGTAGCGTAAAACACTAAGTAACCACGATAAAGCACTATCTAAATAGATGAAGAGACTCTCAGCCATTTGATAAATATTATCTACTGCGCCTCCATCTGTAGCGTCTACTTTCGAGGGATATACTAGGGGATGTACTAGGGTAAGTATAAGCAAGATAATGAGTGCGGGAGGCAGTAATAGTGTAATTACTGGAACGGCAATAATATTGGCAATCAACCCCGCTACCGACAGTGAGTTAAAAAAAATAATGGTTAAAGGCGCCATAAATACGCCCAGTAAAAGCTGTAAAAGCAGTAGGGTTTTAAACCGTGACCCATTTTCTGTGCGAAACCGTGTGGTAAGAAACCAAATATAAAAGACGGCACACACGCTTAAATAGAAACTAGCGCTTAAGATAGACAATGGAAAAAGCACAATACTCATTGCCACCATTGCTGTGGCTATGTGTATGGGCCGGTAGGCAATGAAAAGTAGTGAGAACACACTGGCAATAGTGAGAAGCACGAACGCTCTAACCACAGGGAGTGCCAGACCACTTAACGCAGCATAGAACCCGCAGACCACCCACACGGCCCCAATAATCATTATTCGGTATTTTATGGCAAACACTGGGGTTAATGTATGGGCTTCCTGCAAGGAAAACTGCAAGGGTAAGTGCAATGCAGCGAACCAATGAGGGAGGCGCAGCATTGAAATCAAAGCCTTCACCACTCTCTTTGTGTAACTTGCAATGAGCAGAAACCCTGCGCTGAGTAATAACGTGTACGCTGCAACGACACCTAAATGCATTCCCGAAATACTAAAAAGGTGCCCAGTGCCGGTAACCTGCAAAAGTTGCCAATGAGGTTTGTCGAAATTAACACGTATTCCTACTAATAACGCTTGCCACCAAATGCGGTTTTGAATGTCGATAGTATGTAACACCGCAGCCATTCGTAATCGGAAGCTGTGTTTATGGGTAACGGACGCCGAATGCAAAGTTTTGATGTATCCAGTTACATGAACGTTATCTACCAGTAGCTGCATTTGTTTATTAAACCCAACGGGATTTTGGGTGCTGTATCTCGGCTTAAGCTTTACCACCGCTGTAAATTCATCGCCGTTATGTAGGCAGTGTTCGACATCAGCGTTTTTGACAAATGTATAAGTAGACGAGGTTAGCAGTCCTTTCTTGCCCATCAATAACTCGGCATTGCTTTCAGTTTCGGTGCGATTATACGGCGATACCTTTGGTTCAAAGGCAATAAATTTCACCAAGTATTTATAACTTTTTTTGCATGTAGAATCGTGCTCAGACAGGATATTGTCTGAGGGAACACAACCGCCCTTAAGTACACGAGCTCGAATTGTGATCTCTTTTTGAATTTTGTCGTTTGGTAGTTGCCAAGCATAGTGTAAATACCCTACACTCGCCTCCACCAGTGCTCCGGCAACACAACCGCTCAATACTAGGCCACAAAAGCAGACGCCTTTACCGGCTTTGCCTTTCAAAGTGTCCAACGTATTGTTGATGTGCTTGCTATACAGGGATAGAAGTATGGGCAGCAGGCATAAGGTACACAGAATCGTTAACTCGATTTTGCTAGGTAGCCGAGGCCAAAAGACGGCACTTAACGCACCCAGGCAAAAACTGATTAGCCAAATTGTGATACGATTTACCATGTGTCTACGTAGTCATTAATGCGTATTACGCGGAGTGTGGCAAGTGAAGCACGTTCAGCAGAACATATTTTCTTTTTTATTAGTAATGGATTGCGAGCTATCATGTTCTATTTGACTCTAATTTTAAGACGCATCGAAGTTTATGCCTAAGAAATTCATACGACGCTTTTTGCCTGATCATCAAAGCATTAAGAAAAACAAAGCACTCAAAATATTTGGCCATGTGCTTCATGAGCCAAATCTGTGGCATTTGAATCGTCGTTCTGCGTCGGGCGCTTTCGGCATAGGACTTTTTTTTGCATTCTGGCCAGTGCCTTTTCAAATGTGGCTGTCTGCAGGCGTTGCCATTCCTTTTAGAGCCAACATTCCACTATCAGTCGCCACCGTTTGGATAACGAATCCCTTTACTATTCCGCCTATATTTTATGGCGCGTACAAGGTGGGTACTACTGTACTGGGGACTAAGCCTGAGCATTTTGAATTTCAGTTTAGTTGGCAATGGGTGGTGGAAAGCATAAATACCATTGGTCCAGCGTTTTTAGTTGGTTGTGGTATTTGTTCAGTCGTATTTGGTCTGCTAGGTTATTTATCGCTTAATTGGGTATGGCGCTTTCAAGTGAGCAAAGCGTGGGAACGCAGAAAGCAGAGACGGAACTTGAAAACGAATTCACTGTAGGCTTTTTACTATAGGTTTTTTGCTATCAGCTTTTACGATAGTTTTTTACGATACAGCTCTGTAAACTATCTCTATAAAACATCTCTGTAATATAGCTTTGTAAGATAGTTCTGTATGATAGCCCCGTAATACACCCCCTACAATCGCAATGCTCTCTTGATGAAGAGTGTTGTTAACACAATGAACAACGGCGCCGTATATGATTACTATATTTTCTAGCGCCGCTATCCACTTTTGAAGCATCTCTAGCCTTCGTGTTCGTCAAGAAATGCAATTAGCGCAGCTTCGTCCCACACTGCAACATCAAGCTCTTGAGCCTTGGTTAATTTAGAGCCAGCTTTTTCACCTGCAACCAAAAAGTCCGTATTTTTGGATACTGAACCTGCAACCTTTGCACCTAATAACTGAAGTCGCGATTTAGCATCTGTTCGGCCCATTTCATTCAGCGTTCCGGTGATGACGCAGGTTTTACCTTTTAGCGGCAAGCTGTCTTCTCTAGGCTTCTCAACGGTAGGCCAATGGATGCCTTCACTTAACAAGGCGGCGATTACATCGGTGTTGTGCGCTTCACTAAAGAAATTGAAAATATGCTCGGCCACAATAGCGCCTACATCTTGCACCTCAATTAATGACTCAATGGACGCCTCTTGAATAGCCTCAAGCGTGGTGAAATGCATTGCAAGGTTTGCAGCAGTGGCTTCACCTACCTCACGAATGCCTAACGCATATAAGAATTTGGCTAACGTTGTTTGCTTAGATGCCTCAAGTGAGTCTAACAACTTAGACGCCGACTTCTCGGCCATTCGTTCTAAGCCAATTAAGCGACTAAGCGATAAGGTAAAGAAATCGGCTGGACTATGCACTAAATCAGCATCGACAAGCTGATCAACAAGCTTATCGCCTAAACCGTCAATATCAAACGCCTTACGAGAAGCGAAATGCTTGAGTGCCTGCTTACGCTGGGCTGGGCAAATTAGCCCTCCTGTGCAGCGCGCAACAGCTTCGTCTTCTAATTTCTCAGCCTTCGAGTCACACACCGGGCATTGGGCTGGAAAATTAATATCTACCTCATTACCAGTGCGGTTAGCCTCTACCACAGACACCACTTGAGGAATAACGTCGCCAGCCCGTCTTATCACCACAGTATCGCCAATTTTTACGCCCAAGCGCTCTATTTCATCTTGATTGTGAAGCGTTGCGTTCGATACGGTTACACCACCTACAAAAACAGGCTCGAGTCTAGCCACAGGCGTTATTGCGCCAGTACGCCCCACTTGGAATTCTACATCTACTAATGTAGTCACCTCTTCCTGGGCCGGGAATTTTTGAGCAATAGCCCAGCGCGGTGCTCTAGCGACAAAACCTAGGGTGCGTTGAATGGAGATATCATCAACCTTAAACACAACACCGTCGATGTCATAAGGTAGTGCAACCCGTTTGTTTAAGATAAGATTGTAGTAATCTAAACAACCGGTTCCGCCCTCAGCAGTACCGATATCAGGGCACAAAGGCAGGCCCCAAGAAGCAAGCTTATTGAGGCGCTCACTGTGCGTATTAGGTAGGTCAAACGACTCCGGCTCAACCACGCCTAGTGAGTACGAGTAAAACATTAGCGGGCGTTTAGCGGTAATTTTAGAGTCTAATTGCCGCAAACTTCCTGCCGCCGCATTTCGAGGGTTAGCAAAAACCTTCGCACTTTTTTCACGCTGAGTATCATTGAGCTTTTCAAACCCCTCTTTGGGCATGAAAACTTCGCCACGCACTTCTACACGCGCTGGCAGATTATCTCCGCGAAGCGATAAAGGTACATTGGCAATGGTTCTAACGTTAGCAGTAATATTTTCGCCAACCTGCCCATCACCGCGGGTGGCTGCTCGCACAAGTTCTCCATTTTCATAAAGAATACTTACTGCTAGTCCGTCAAGCTTTGGCTCACAGCTAAATGCGAGCGTCGTAGTATCTTTTAAGCGGTCTTTCAAGCGCTTTTCAAAGGCCAATAGCGATGCGTCATCAAACGCATTATCTAGCGATAGCATAGGCACATCGTGAGTCACCTGCTCGAATGAGGACAGCGCCGCGCCGCCCACCTTTTGACTTGGTGAGTTAGCACTGTATAAATCTGGAAACTGCTTCTCTAATGCAATAAGAGACTGCATGTCGCGGTCGTACTGTGCGTCTGGTACAGAAGGATCGTCCAGCACATAGTACTGATAGTTATACTCATTCAAACGTTTGCGAAGTGTCGCAACATCATTTTTTGCTTGCTCTAAGGTATCTGACATAGAGTCGGTATCACGCCATAATAAAAGTGAAAAACGCTAAACAGGTATCATGAATTTCTCTACAGACATCTGTTTAAATGAAAAAAGGACTTGATAGGCAAGTCCTTATAAATTACCCAAGCGGTTCTAGATAGTGCTGTTCTAGCTAAGCCTCTACCTAGCTACGCGAAATCATTCGCTTACGCTCAAATTCTCGAATTTTCTCAACGTACTGCTGCAGCCCTTGTTTTGTTAACACGCTGCGACGACCATCGAGCACTTGTGCATCGAATTCATCAGCTAATTTGCGAGCCGCATTATGCATCATATTAAACACTTGATGCGGATCGCCTTCAATGGGCAGGATCATAAACAGCGAGATGCCTTGGGTGTCAAAGTTCTCTAAATTGTCTATATCGAACACGCCTGGCTTGAACATATTAGCAAGGCTAAACAACACAGGTCCCTTTCCGTTTGAGTTAACGTGGCGGTGAAAAATATCCTGATCGCCAAATTTGAAACCCAACGTCAGTAGCATAGGCAATAATGCCGCTCCCGATATAGGCAAGTCATTCTTTGCTCGCACATTCAGCACTAACACTTCCTGTGCGGCCCCGTCAGAGGTTTCGTTTGATGCGGCCTGATTAGAAGACGGACTAGAGGCCTGACTAGCAGCTGTCTCTTATACACATCTCCGAGCCCACGAGACGCTACGCTATC